>Ga0079997_117756_pt1 | contig 301699 bp, 304 predicted proteins | sample PerSpoCPS_CMetaG_FD_69200 | JGI IMG/M metagenome (GOLD analysis project Ga0079997, IMG submission 69200) | Archaeal communities from Yellowstone National Park, Wyoming, USA - Perpetual Spouter C (PS_C) MetaG (SPADES assembly) (version 2) | ecosystem: Environmental > Aquatic > Thermal springs >... | reverse complement strand
ATTTCAAGATAAAGTTTGAAAAAAATGGTGAAGTCGCGAATGAATTTGTTCGTGCAATAGATAAATTAGTTGCAGAATATGATACTGCGATATATGAGAACAGGTTCGTTGTTGGAGGGGCAGTGGAATTCCTTTTTGTTGCGCTTGTCAGGGCTCTTGGATTTAACGCCGGGCATGTAGGAACATCAGAAAAGAGAGGTGATTTTGAAGTTGAGGGCTTAAAATTTTCACTTAAAACAAACTTTACAGGCAAAGGGGAAATCAGATTGATAAATAAACTCGGTCAAGATGTTAATGTTGCCTGGGATGAGGCAACTATTTTTATTATCTCAGGTCTCGGTATAATATATGCCGATCCAGATTTGCTAACAACTAAGATTCTTGATAAAGGTGATGCTCTTGTGGTGAGCGTGGAAAATTTGAAAAGATTTATTGAAAAACAGGATGACTTTTGGATAAAAGTCCAAATCCCTTATAAGCCAAATGCGGTCATTTCATATCGTATTGCAAGTTTTGATATTGCGATTGCTATTTTGGAGGAAATCAAAAGTAAAATCTTGATAAAGTTTCTATCAAAAAAATAATTTGCGTTATTCCATTTTGCGGTTGCATTTTTACTTTTACAACAAATTTTCCTTTCTCAAATGCCAAAATTGGATATAATTTTCATCGAGAAAAAAGTTAAAAAATACGCCGATAAGAACACAAAAATTGTTGATTTAAAAGGTCTTCTTATGTTGCCTGCTTTCATTAATAGCTACACACATTTTGTAAGCAGTGGATTTCAATTTCCGATGAATTTGCCAAAAGGATAAAGGAATACGCCGAGAAAAACCCCGGGCGCTGGATTACAGGTGGCGACTGGGATCATGAACTCCCGAGAAAAGAGTGAATTGATTGGTTTATGGTCATATGGGGCTTGCAAGTTCAATTTAAAACTTGCCGATATAACACGAAAAACCCCAGATTCGCCTGGAGGTCTGATCGTAAGAGATAAAACCAATGAACCAATCGGGATTCTAAAAGAGGAGGCGAGGTCGCTAGTTTATAAAGACGCTCACCTTTGAAAAGTATTTCAACTTCCTCAATAAAGGCAATGAGTTGGGCACCTACGAGTTTCCCTACCTCAACCTCGGCCTTTTCCAATCAACAATAGATATCGCTCTCGGCAAAAACCGCAATAGTTCTTACGGTGTCAAGGAGGTGCACCCAATCAAAAATAAAAACAAAATCTTCCTTCCTTAAAATATAACCTTATGCTTTTGGTTTTTGTTTTATCTTCCGATACGGCTATTAAGGAAGTTATGGTTGAGGGGGTTTCATCAATTGATAGGGGAAGAAAGGATATAGCGAGGGATCAAGCTATAAAGGATGCTTTAAGGAAGGCTGTGGAACAGGCGGTCGGGACCTTTATATCCTCGGAGACGGTGGTTGAAAACTATGAGGTATTAAGTGACAGAATATACTCAAAGCCGAGGGGTACGTTGCGGAATATAAAGTTTTAAGGGAGAAGAAGGAAGGGGACCTGTATAGGGTTCTGATATCCGCAAAAGTTAAGATGGGGGATATAAAGGATGACCTGAAAGCCATAGGGATCCTCGTGGAGTATTTGGGAAGGCCTAGGATAGCGGTCCTTTTGGAAGATGAGGATATAAGGGGCACCATAGAAGATCAGTTTGTGAGTTTAGGTTTTCCGCTTGTGGATTTTAAAACCATAGAGAAAAACACGGAGAAGGATAAGCTGAAGGCGGTCCTTGAGGGGGATGAAAATCTTGCAAAGGAGATAGCCTTGAGAAATGGTGCGGAAGTGTTCGTCATAGGTTCATCAAAAGTAACGGAAGGGGATTATAGGGGCAAGAAGGTTTATGAGGTTGCGATAAGGGCAAAGGTTGTGGAATCTTCTACGGGGAACATAATCTCTTCAAAAGTTTTGACGAAGAAATTACCCTTTGACGAGATGAAAGCAAAAGTTGAATCCGCAAAGGAAATCGCCAATCTACTTTCAGATGAGATTCTAAAAAATTGGAAAGGTAGCCCAAGGGTTGTGTATCTTAAGGTTTACAATGCCGGTAATAAGGTGAAAAATATAAAGGCGGAAATTTCGGGGAAGGTTAGGGGTGTAAGGAGCGTAAACTTAAAAGAGATCAGGAAAAACTACGCGGTTTTCGAAATTATAACAAATTCTACCGTTCAGGAAGTTTTTGACGATATATCCGAACTTGATGGTTTTGAGGTCTTGAGATTTGAGGGTTCTGAGATAGAGGTTAGGTACCTTAGGAAGAAGGGGAAACCTTAGAGATAAAATCCCTTATCACGTCCTCCAAGGTTGGTTTCCCTATCTCTTGAAGTTCGTACCTCACCCTCAATATTGGCTTGTTAGTTTTAATAACCCTCGAAAGGTTTATGGGGGTTGCGCTAATTATTATTTCCGCGGGTGAAGAGTTTATCACCTCCTCAAGTTCCTTTATTTGTCTATCCGAATAACCCAACGCGGGTAGAACCTCATACACCCCCCAAGTTTCCATAGCATTCTTTATGCTACCTACCGCGTACTCATAAGTTTTTATTATCTCCTTCGCACCAAATTTCAAGGCGGCTATGTACGCTGCGCCAAATTTCATCTCTCCGTGTGTTGTTGTGGGACCATCCTCTATGCATAGGACCCTTTTACCCCTGATTAACTCGTGGTTTTCAACGAAAATTGGGGATGCTGCTTCAATAACAATGGCATTGGGATTTACGGAGAATATGTTTTTCCTAAGGGTGTTTATGTTCTCCAGGCTTGCGGTATCAATCTTGTTTATCACGATAACGTCCGCCATCCTAAGGTTAGTTTCACCAGGGTGATATCTACGCTCATGTCCCACCCTATGTGGATCCGTCACAACTATAAACAAATCGGGCTTAAAGAAGGGAAAGTCGTTATTTCCCCCATCCCAAAGGATCACATCCGCAACACTTTCCGCCTCCCTTAATATCTTCTCATAATCAATCCCCGCAAATACAACATTTCCCCTATCAAGATGCGGTTCAAACTCCTCCCTTTCCTCAATGGTAACGTTGTACTTATCAAGGTCTTCGTAAGTTTCAAACTTCTGGACCACCTGTTTCTTCAGATCGCCGTAAGGCATAGGGTGCCTCACAACCGCTACCTTTTTGCCCAAGGATTTCAGTATATCCGCCACCCTCCTTGTGGTTTGACTCTTTCCGGAACCCGTCCTTATTGCCCCCACCGCTATTACCGGCTTGTTGGATTTTAACATGGTATCCTTTGGACCTAAGAGCATAAAGGATGCCCCGGCGGACAATGCCCTTGATGCCCTGTTCATAACGTATTCGTGGGATACGTCCGAATATGCAAAAACCACGAGATCTACATTCTTTTCCTTTATCAGTCTTTCAAGGTCTTCCTCGGGGTATATGGGTATCCCGTTTGGGTAATTTGGACCTGCGAGTTCGGGTGGATAAACCCTACCCTCTATATCTGGTATCTGTGTCGCAGTAAAGGCTACTACCTCATAATTCGGATTGTTTCTAAAAAATACGTTAAAATTGTGGAAGTCCCTTCCCGCAGCACCCATTATTATTACCCTTTTCATAGGCGGGAATAATAAAGCTGTATTTGATTTTTCGTTTTGAACGATCGTTCAAATTCACCTTTAGAATTCCCTTATGCTTTTCTTGGTGGTTTGTTCCGCGCCATTTAGGGAGGAATTTGAAAGGTCGTTGTTGGAAAAAGGGATAGAGGGATATACATTAATACCTAAGGTTTTTGGGAGGGGTGGGGGAAGTGAGCCCGTTATGGATGACGAGGTTTGGCCGGGGTTTTCCGTCCTCTTCCTTATATTTGTTGAAGGGGACAAAGTTGGGAAGCTGAAGGAAATTTTGGGGGAATTTTCAAGGAAAGTGAAACCATTTAAGGCTTTTGCTTTAAGGGAGGTGGAGGTAATATGATGTGGTTTATTACTGCAATTGAGCTTACGGAAGAAAGGGCGGTTGAGATAGCTTTGAAAAACAACCCCAACTTTATTGCGGATAGTTTGGATGTTTTGTACGCGCAACAAATCGCAAAGGAATTTGGAACATCCCTTTGGCCCAAGCTGAGCTTACAATTCGGATACACCTATAACTCCCTACAGATAGACTTTCAACAGTTAGTCCCTATAAAGTGGGGATTTCAGGAAATACCACCCGGTTCCGGGCAGGGGATAGTGTTTCCCATAGAGGTGGAGACGGTAAATATAGCATTTAGCAGGCATAACAACTATAAGCTCGGATTAACCCTATCAAGGCCCCTTTGGACTTGGATGAGGTTGGAAAAGGGTTATACCTTACAAAAGGAGGGATATCAGGCAAAATATTACGAGTTCTTATCAAAGAGGGCCCAGTACGAGTTCAACGTAAGGCAGGCTTATACCCTTGCCTTGCTTTCAAGGGATATGGTAGAAATAGCAAGGGAAAACTTGGAATTTTCAAAAAGGAGGATGGAGCTTTTGGATGAGGCTTACAAGAAGGGTAGGGCAAACAGGATAGATTATCTCAGGGCGGTGAGCGATTACGAGATGGCGAATGCGAATTTAATAAACGCCGAGAACGCTTATAAATCCTCCATAAGGATGCTTGCCCTAATTTTAAATTTGCCAGATACCATAGAGATAATCCTAACGGATAGCCTGAAGGGGAAAGACCTTGAAATAAAGGAGAGGGAAATAAGGAGGTATGATATAGAATACTTGAGCAAACAGGTGAAGATCCTGGAGGAACTTTCAAGGGAAGAGTTAAAGGGGTATTTACCGAGCCTTGTGGGTTTTGTTTCTTATAATTTTCAGAGACCTTACGGATTTGAGGATAAGTGGGGGGGAAGCTGGGTGGCGGGCCTGACCCTTGATTGGACTCTGTTCGATGGATTTTCTCCATCAGTTAAGAGTAAAAAGTACAAAATACAGGCGGAGGCTTTGAAGAGGAGGATAGAGTTTTTGGAAAATCAGGCGAAGGAAGATATAGAGAGGGCAAGAAGGGATTATGAGTATGCCCTTGAGGCGCTAAAGGCTTACGAGAAAAACCTAAGAACTATGGAGGAGGCTTTTAATCTTGCTAAGGAAGCTTACCTTAAGGGTAGGATGTCTTATATTGATTTTAAGCAGGTGGAATTGGGCTATAGGAGTGCGCAAATTTCGTATAAAAAGGCTTTAGCGGATGTTAAAATGGCAAAGCTCAGGGTTGAGTATCTATATCTAACCTCCTTAAGTACCAGATGAACCTAAGGTGGATATAATTAAGGATGGCGAGAATTAGAAACAGGGCAATCAATATCAGGATTACGAGATTTAACCAACCCATCCATTTAAAGTATTCCGAGAGATTCTTAAAGGCTTCCTTAAGATCTTCTTCACTTTCGGTATTCTTGTATTTCTCAAGGTAGTTTGCGGTATTTATTCCCAAAACCTCCCAAAGGTACGGTAAAGATGCTAAATATACTCAGAGCTCCTCTTACGATCTCAACGATAGCAATGAATTTTGCCCATTCAATTCCCTTTATGTTCTCTTTCAAGCTTCCCATATTCATATTTTACTCTAGACCCGACATACTAGATATTCCGATCCCTACTATCATAAGGACTAAAATTGCTATGAGAACAAGCGCCAAGATTACCAAACCCACAACGTTCGCCCAACCCAACCATGTAAAGTAATCCGAAAGGTTCTTTAAGGCTTCTTTTAGATCTTCTTCTTTCTCGGTGTTCTTGTAATTTTCGAGGTTATTCGCGGTGCTCCAAAGCTTTATACCTGCTATGATCGCCAATATCCCAATGGGTATGCTCAAAGCCCCACCTACTATATTCATAACCGCTATGAGCTTTGCCCATCCCGTTCCTTTTATGTATTCTTTTAGGCTGTTCATAAAGTTCATTTTAAGGTTGCTTTATTCTTTTCCTCCTTTCCCTCTGCAACACTTTGTGAGCCAAAAATGTAGGAATTTCCCACCCGTTCCTTAAGAAATTAATTATAATTCTCAAGCTCGTATCAAGGGAAACCCTATGTCCAGGGGAGATAAAAAGAAGGTCCTTACCATATCCGCGCCTTATTACCCAACCCAATTGTTCGTCCGAATCTCGGGAATACAACGGTGTATAACCCTTAGGGTTGGGTTCGGAATACCTTCCGTAAAGTAGAGATTTTGCGACCCCTATGCTTGGGACGTTTAAAACCACTCCAAAATGAGATGCTATCCCCATTCTCCTCGGATGCGCTATCCCTTGACCGTCAATAATGTATATATCCGCCTTTGTTTTTAAATTTTCAAAAGCCTTTATTAAAAGGGGTAGCTCCCTGTAAGCAAGAAATGTGGGGATATAAGGGAAATCCACGATACCATCTATTACCACCTCTTCAATAACCCTACCGCTTTCAATATCTACAAGGACGAAAGCCGCCAAACCGACCGTAGGGTTTTTCCAAATATCCAAAAACGTCAGATCTCCACCCGCAACGATCTTCAAACTTCCGAAATCATCCCTTATTATGAGTCTTTTGGCGAGTTCCCTTTGCTCCTTTTCTAATTCCCTTATTAACATTTAAATATATCCGAGTTCCTTTAAGGTTTCCGTCATAGCATCCAAAAGTTCCTCAATTTCCTGCAAGGTGAAATCCCCCATATGCCCTATCCTGAAGGTTTTGTTTTTTAAGGGTCCATAGCCGTTCGCGATGGCAAATCCCCTCTTTCCAAGTTCGGAAAGGAAAGTAGGGACATCTATGTTCCTCGTGTTTGCTATACAGGTTATGGTCTTTGACCAATATCCCCTCTCGGGAAACATATCAAAGTATTTCGAAGCCCATTCTTGCGCCAGTTTCGCCATTTGCTCGTGCCTCTTATACCTGTTTTTTAACCCTTCCTCCTCTATCCTTTGAAGTTGAATATCCAAAGCATATAGAAGGGAGATGTTGGGTGTGAAGGGGGTTTGCCTGTTTTTCTCATAATATTTCAGCATCTCTTCAAAGTTGAAGTACAAGCCCTTATCCTTTATTCCCTTTGAAACTTCCATAGCCCTCTCGCTTACGAAGGCAACCGAGATACCAGGGGGCAAACCGAATGCCTTTTGAACACCCGCAGCCACCGCATCCACGTTCCACTCCTCGAACCTTATCTCCGTCCCCATCATAGAAGTTACTGCATCAACGAGAAGAAGGGTATCGGGTGATGTCTCCTTTATAGCCCTTCCTATCTCCTCCAATGGGCTCAAAACCCCCGTTGATGACTCGTTGTGCACCACTATAACCGCATCGTAGTGATCCTTCTTTAGCTCGTCCGCTACCATTTCGGGTTTTACCGCCTTCCCCCATTCTATATCGTATGATTTAACTTCCTTACCGTTAAGGGCGCTCGCTTCCACCCACCTTTCGGCGAAGGAGCCGTTTTGCATAACCAGGACCTTCTTCTTAACGAAGTTCCTTATAAAGCCCTCAATTACGCCGGTTGCGGAGGAAGTAAAGACGAAAGCGTAATAACGGGTTTCAAATAGCCTCCTTAGGGTCTCTATGATCCTCTCATAAAGTTCCGAGAACTCTTTTGACCTGTGCCCTATCAGGGGTTTTGCCTGAGCTTCAAGGATTTCCCTTCTAACTTCCACGGGACCTGGTAAGAAAAGTTTTTTGCGCATAGTTTGGAAATTCTAACGTGGTTAGAATTTTCACTTATGAAAAAACTTTTACCCTTTTTGATAATAGGGATTCTGTCCTGTTCAAAGGAGAAGGGAAGTCAGATTAAGGATCTAAGCTTTAAAACCATAGACGGGAAAATTTATAGGTGGGAGGATCTTAAGGGTAAGGTCCTGATAGTGGATTTTTGGGCTACATGGTGCAAACCATGCCAAAAATCCCTACCCGAGTTGAACGAAATTTACAAAAAGTACGAGGGTAAGGTTGTAGTCATAGGATTTTCAAAGGACGATAACGAGGATGCGGTTAAAAGTTTCTTAGCTAAGGTCCCAGTATCATACCCTGTGGCTATGTCCAACAGGAAAGTGGAGGAGATGTTTGGGGGAATATTGGGCCTTCCCACGAGCTTTTTGATTGACAAAAATGGGAGGATCGTGAGGAGGTTTTTGGGGTACGTTCCCCCCGACATCCTTGAGGAAAACATAAGGAGGCTCCTTTAGAGGTTTTACACCCTTATAATACCCTCTATGAGAGTATTCAGATTTGGGAATATAATTATCTTGATAAAAGATTTTCGGAAATTCTTCCTATCTTTCCTTGCAATGCTGGGGGTTTTTGTATTTTCCCTCGTCGGTGGAATAACATATTTTTACACAAAATTCTTTAAGAGGATGAGCCCCAAGGCCGTTTATGAAACCCTTCAAGCGGAAAACAGGGAGCTAAGGGAAACCTTGAAATTTCTTACACACAAACTTGACAGTTTGTATCTAAAGCAGAGGCAGTTGGCCACGGTCCTAAATATTCCCACTTACGATATATCTTACGAAAACCTCGGGATAGGAGGGCAGATAAGGGACGTGGATATAGATAAGATAACCGCTTATGCCAAATTTCAGGAGGATTTACTGAATAAGTTGGAGGAAAAGACTAAAGCTTTGGGGGAAGAGATAAAAAGTATCCCGAGCATACCACCCGTAATGGGGGTGTTCTCTTCGGGTTTTGGCATAAGGAGGGATCCCTTCACCGGTGGGCTTGAGTTCCATAAGGGTATAGATCTTTCAGCTCCCACAGGCACACCAGTGGTCGCAACCGCGGATGGAAGGGTGGAAAAGGCCGAGTGGAACTCGGGAGGGTATGGCAATGTGGTGGTAATAAATCATGGAAGGGGGATAAAGACGCTATACGCCCACCTTTCAAAGATCTTAGTTAGGGAAGGGCAGAAGGTTAGGAGGGGACAGATAATAGGCCTTGTGGGTAGCACGGGCAAATCCGTAGCTCCCCACGTCCATTACGAGGTTGAGGTGAAAGGTGAGGCGGTAAACCCAATAAGGTATATCCTAGTTGATGGGAAATGAACTGCATTTTTTGTAGGATCGCAAAGGGTGAGATAAATGCGAGGATTGTATACGAGAACGATAAAGCTATGGCTTTTTATGACATAAACCCACAGGCACCCATACACATTCTGATAATCCCCAAGAAACATTACGAGAACCTTTTTGAAGAGATTGATAGGGAGGATGCCATGGCAATTTTGGATTGTGTAAAAAGTGTGGTAAAATCCCTAAACTTACAACATTATAGGCTTGTTAGCAACGCGGGTAAGGGGGCAGGTCAGGAGGTCTTTCATTTACATTTACACCTCCTGGCGGGCAGGGAATTTCCCGCAAAGACGGTATGAATTGCGTATTTTGCAAGATAGTTAAGGGGGAAGAGAGCGCAAGGAAGGTTTATGAGGATGAGAAGGTTTTAGCCTTTTATACTATAGCTCCGGAAGCGAATTTCCACGTCTTAGTGATACCAAAGGAGCACTTTGAAAAATTTGACGAGCTTGATGGGGAAACTGCCTATTATTTACTACAAGCGGTGGCAAAAATAGCAAGATCCTTCAATTTGGATCACTTTAGGGTTGTAAACAAAAACGGTTTTTCGGCGGGTCAGAGGGTCCCCCACCTCCATATCCATATCCTGTCCGGCAACCTGCCAAAAGGGATAATACCTTAAAGGCAAACCGCTATTTCCCTTAAATTCGTTGTTAAAACGTAAGTTCTAGGTGTTTCGTAGATTTTTATAGCTTCCGCATTAATCCTATTATTTATGTATAGGGCGATATTTTCAAGGGTGGGATTTTCAATTACTTCGTTCAATAACCTATGGTCAAGCTCCCCTACGACCCTTTCCGCCTCTTTAAAAGTTTCCTCCCTATCCGAGAAAACTATCAGTTTATAGTTGTGCCCGTGGGATTCCCTTCTGGCGCATTTTCCGAATACCCTCAGGTTCTCCTCGTAAGAAAGCCCCCTTAAACCCATTATATGAGCCGAAGAAAACCTGTATGTCCTAAATTCCATTTCCTTTCCCCCAAAGGATACCCTCCCAAAACCCCTAAGATCCTCAAATTTTTCAAATATCTTCCTTTCGGATACTTTTACCTTTTCAATATCCTCAACCCTACCCAGATTATCAATCTCACCCCTCACCCAAACTTCCCTCTTTAAACACCCTTCTATCCATCCAAATCCCAGAAAATGCCTACCATCGTAAGCTCCAAAGATATCCTCATCCTCAAAAACTCTAACCGCAAAAAGCTCTTTTAGGACCCCCTTTATAGCCCCGTATAAAACCGAAGATATTACTTCAACCGTTGGGTTTTTTCCATTAAACTCCGGCAAAGAATTTAGTAATGTATGATCAAACCTTTCCAGAATTGGAGAAACCTTTTCCTTGATCTCGGAGATGTTTTTTATCATACCGAAGGGGTTTAATTCTCCCTCAATTAAAACCCAAATCTCGTAGTTGTGCCCATGTAGATTCCTAAGCTTCCCTCCCCAATTGTAAAAGTGCGAAGATTCAAACTCAAACTTCCTCGCAAGGATCACGTTGGGATTGTAAGGCGGTATATGGAAACCCTAGTCCTGTAAATTTCCTTTTTGTGAAACCTCATGCTTCGCTTAATGGAAAGGATAAAATTTCCCATTTTTTCAAATTTAAAACCGTAAATTTTTGATAGCCTTTCCAGGAACGGGTCGCTGTCCACGCCCAATAAGGTCCAAACCACCTTTGAGCCCTCAATAGCTTTAACGATAAAATCCCTGTCCGCTCCCCTTCTCTGCATCCCAAAGGGTGGGTTCATTACCACCGTATCCGCCCTAAATTTAAGTTCCCTTATATCCGCATTTACAAAATATACCTTTAGTTCTCCGTAAATACCCATAACCGCTTCCAAGTTCTTCTTTGCAACTTTCAAAGCAAGAATATCTATATCAACGCCCACAACCATCCTCGCACCCAGAATTGCAGACCCTATGCTCAAGATCCCGGTTCCACAACCCAAATCAAAAACCACCTTGTCCTTTATATCTTCGTAGGCCAGATTGAGGAATTTAACCGCAAGATCGGGAGGGGTGGGGTACTGCTCAAGGTGGGGTTTAGGGTAATGGAAGGTCGCCAAACTTTGAAAAATTATCTCATCCTGTTTTTTCAGCATTCTTGAACCTCCAAAGGGAGAGGGAAAAGAGTATTATGGAAATATAGAACACTACGAACCAGAGGGGAGGGTTAAGGGTTATTGGGGGTAAGTTTAAATTGCTTGCAAGATCCACGGTTTTATAGAGTAGGTTAAAGAGAAGTTCCGAAGAATTTGCAAAAGGATAGGGTACAAAAATTGCCAAAATTTGGGAGTAGAGGTAAAGGGTAGTTAGGGGTATTACTATAAGGTTTAGGGGGGCATAAAGGAGGGCGGACTTTCCGAAGAAGTATAGGGAAATAGGCGTGGAGAATATTAGAGCTCCAAAAATGGATGTTAATAAATTTTTCGGAAAGAGGATGAGGCCCAAAACCGCAGAGAAGGACAACCAAAAGGAGACGGAAAAGATCCATAATGGTTCCCAGAGTAAAGAAACTGCGAAAGATAGCATAAAAACATTTAAAGGTTTTACGGGACGGGAAATAACTTTTGAAATTGCGTAAAAGGTTAGCATAAGGGAGGCGCGGAAAACTGAGGGGATAAAACCAACGAAAAATGCATAAAGCCAAACCAAAAACGATGGGATTATATAAGAATAAAGTCCCAAATTGAAAAACCTGATGAGCCAATAAATTCCAAGGTAAATTACGCCCACATGCAAACCGGATATGGCAAGGATATGCCCAACGCCGGTTTCGTAAAATTTCCTCTTTGTTTCTGGGTCTATCTCCCTTATCCCAGTTATTATGGATTTTGCAAACTTATATTGCCTTTCTGAACCCGTGGATCTTATAAGGAGGAAATCGACAAAATCCACAAAAGGTTTAAAGGCAAGTTTCCTCTCGTATTCGTATATATAAAAAGTGTCGCCGGAAAATTCTCCCTTTGCCCTAATGTTTCCCAAAGGGTAAGCAGGTTTATCCCCAAACATAACCGTTTTAAAGCCCTCCCCCACAACAAAGCCCCTTCCCAGATCGTATATACTAACCTCATAAAATTCTCCCCTTTCTCCTAAGGTCCTTTCCCATATCCTAAGATATCCCAAACCGAAGCTTAAAAGGACCCCCAAGATATGGGAAAGTTTCCTGAGCAGAATAGGGACCAAGAGCAGGGGAAGAAAGGCAAAAACGGAAAACTTTGAGGCAATACCCAAGAACAGGAAAAGGGAGCATAAAGCCGGGTAGTACAAGGCAATATTTTAAAACCGCTTCAGCCGTAGAATGAGGATAATGGAAATCTTGTTAATCCTTTTGATAATCACCGCCATATTAAGCCTTGTATCCATCACCGTGGCGATATGGTATCTTGTTTTGAGGATCGTTAAAACGCTTGAGAATGTTGAGAAAAATATGGAGAGGATAGCGGATGATGTTGAGAGGGTTTTAAAGAACACCGATGAGATTACCAATAGGTTAAACAACATATTGGCACCCATTGAGGGGATCGCAAGAATTTCGCCCATTTTTGGTTGGATCCTTAACCTTTTAAGTTTCTTTAGAAAAAATAAACAGCATTAGAATGCCTTCTTATGAAACGGCTTGCTTTATTTTTGGCTCTTTGGGTTTCCACTTTGGGGGCCCAACCCTTCTATTCCGCCCCCCAGTCGTTCCTCGGGATCTACTCCTTCCGCTTCATCCACACCGCCTTCCTCTTTGAGGACGACCTTGATAAACTCTTCTATCCAGTTAAACTCGCGGAGATAGAGGGAGGAAGGTTATTTACCGCCCTCTCCAACCCATTCGGGAACGAGAGGCTTTTCGATCCAACCGCCCCGACCAACAATCAGCTCGTTTTAGGCGCAAAAACCAACTTCTTTTACAACCTTTCCCCCTTATACATACAGACCGACTTTAACTCAACGTTAACCCAAAAGAAAGATACAACATATTACGAGAACTGGAGCGGTACGGATAACAATTACAGGGATAGGATAGAACTGAGGGATTCCGTACTCTTGGGGAACCTATATGGGCAAAAGGGCTTCCTCCTTTCGCTCGGAAATCAGTCTTTTGGTTTTCTATTTTTGTATGCTAACGAAAGTCGCAAGGCTTACCCCAACAGGGGGCCCGGATTTCCCTTCTATTACGGTAATTACGTTTACAGCCACGCCGAGTATAACAACCTGAACAATAATTTGACCCGCAAGGATACCGCCATATCCAATTATGTTGCGGATACCACCTTCTCCCCCTTGATAGGCGCCATATCGTTCTCTTTTGGAAAGTTTTCGGGAATGGTTTTTGGAGGTTTCCATACTCTTGGAAACAGGGATACCGCAGGGTTTTTTGCTGAAATGAACACCAATCCATCAGCGCCATTTACCGGTACGAGGTGGAACGGAAGTAAGGTTATAAACGCCAAGGCAGGAGGTCCCATATTTGGGCTTCAGACGGATTTTGGATTCGGTGGAGAAAACTGGAAATCCAACCTAACCTTAGCGTACATATTTAGGTCTTTATCAAACGGGAATGGGAAATCAAACGAATTTAGGTGGCAGGGAAACTACAGCGCAACGACAAATCCCATATTCCAACAGTTTGACACAACCCAAAGCGAATATAAGTACTCCTCAAACAACCATGATATAGTGCTCTTCCTGAGAAACAAGTACCCAATACACGAGCAGATATGGTTTGGCGCAGGTTTGGGTACGGAGTTCATCTTTGGATCGGAAAACAGGGACTACTTAAAGGTTTTAAATAAAAATATAACCCACTTGGATAACAATGGGAACGGAAGCTTAGATCCGGGCGATTCCAGGACTACCACCTATACCCTTTCCTCCTATAAGCAAAATATATCAAGTTCTTCCTTTAACTATTATATTCCCGTTGGGTTTGAGGTAATACCCGTATCCGCTTGGGAAAACTTTAAGCTCAGGTTCGGTGCCATGTATTCCCATATTTCAAATACATCAAAAAACAGAACTTACAACTGGTCGGTTGAAAGCAAGACAATAACAGAGACATCAGGCGGAACCACAGAAACCCACAATGACATCGCTGTTCCCGGCGAGAATATATCAACAACAAAATCCTCGTTCTCAAATACCCGTTTCTATTACGGCGCATCCCTAACATTGGCTGAGAGGTTAGTTATAGACTTTACGGGTTTTGGAAATGGAATCTTGGTACCCGCCTTTTGGAGACTTTCCATCGTTCTGAAGTTTTAAACGACCTTAAAATATAGGGTTAAGCGGAGAGGTGGCCGAGCGGTCTAAGGCGGCGGCTTGCTAAGCCGTTGGGGAGGGTAAAACCTCCCCCGTGGGTTCAAATCCCACCCTCTCCGCTTTTTTTATGAGTCTCTACGAGATATACATAGAAAGGTTTTCGGAGGAATTGGTGCCCCTTGAGGATTTCTTGTTAGACATTAAAAACGGAAGATATGGAAATTTTGGAGTTGGAGAAATAAGGGCTTTCAGGTTCCAGCTTGAAAGCAACATTCAGGAGAGCGCGTACATCAAGGGTGGGGAGCTGGGAATCGGTGAAAACGAGATTGAGAGGATAATTGAGGAGAAGATTGAGGAGATAAGAAAGCTATTTTTGGAGGTTTTTGGTTGGTTGTAGAGAAGGTAATTCTTGGGATAGTTCAGGCTTTAACGGAGTTTTTACCCGTCTCAAGCTCCGGACATCTTGTACTTTTAAAGCACCTTTTTGGCTTGGAATTCAAGGGGGCGTTTTACGAGACCTTTTTACACACAGCAACCTTTTTATCCGTGATTTTCGTTTTGAGGGATAGGATCTTTAACCTTTATAACCTCAAGAGGTATATCCCTCTTTCCATGGTTGGGATATTACCGCTTTTTCCCGCGGTTTTTTTCTTGAAAGAGCTTGAGGGAACCTTTGAAAATCCCAAAATTTTACCCTTCACCTTTCTTATAACCTCCCTTTTTCTCTTCCTTACCCTTTTCTTTAAAGGGGGTAAGGAGGGGGCGAATTTTAAAAACTCTTTAATTATGGGGCTTGCCCAAGCTTTGGCACTTCTGCCTGGGGTCTCAAGGTCAGGTTCCACGATATCAACGGGGTTGTTTTTGGGTATGGATGGGGAGGAAGCTTTTGTTTTATCCTTTTGGATGTTTTTACCCGCAAGTATTGGCGCCTTCATCCTTGAAAGTAGGCATATTGAAGGTGTAAATCTTGGAATTGAGGACGTTTTTGTATGGCTCATAACTTTCGTTGTTGGTGTTTTCGCCTTAAAGGTCTTGAGGAAAGCACTTTTGGGAAGGTACTTTTGGGCATTTTCCTTATACACACTCTTCCTTTCGCTTTTGTCCTTCTTTCTCTTTTTTCCCCTTTAGAATTGTAGTCTATGAAAAGGTTGTTATTTGCCCTTTTGCTATTGGTTCCCCTTCTAACCTTTGCGGATAAAAAGGGTAAGAGGGGGATGAAGGGAGAGGAAATGAGGAAGGAGAAGGAGCTGGTAGGCGTAGTGACGGGGGCGGTTTGCGGGATAAAGCATCAGGTTTGCTCCCACCCAAGGGGCGAAAAGTACGAGCTTTTGGGGATATTGGATCACAAGAGGGGGTTTTTCTACATAGCCAACGTACCACAGGATACCCTACAAAAGTTCTTCGGTGAGGAAATTAAAGTTGAGGGTAAGGTGCATAGGGAAAGGGCGACGATTATAGCGGACAGGATCCTAAAGGGAGACAATGTGGTTTGGGAAGGGGGCGAAAAAACACCCAGCACTCCATCTAATCCAAAGTAATCGCGTACTTAAAACCTTTACCCTTCGCCAAATTTTCAAAGGCGAGGTTGATATCATCTAACCTGTAGAAACCGCTTATGAGGAATTCAAGTTTGCGGAAATTTTGTAAGAGAAAGTTGTAAGCTTTTCTTACGCTAATTGGCGTGTGATGAAAGGAGGTTAGGATCTGGATCTCGTTGTAATGGATAAAATGCTGATCCAAAAAGATCCCCTCCCCTTCCTTAAAGCCCGCAAACAAAAATAAGTACCCCCCCTTATTTACAAGGTTTAAGCCCATTTTTACGACATCGGAATTTGCGGTTGTGTCTATGACAAGGTCAAATCTCTCACTTAAATTTTCAAATTTAACCCATTTTACCCCAGCGTTTTCAGAAATTGTTTTCATTTTTTCTTCGTTCCTCCCAGCAATTAAAACATCCTTACCGAGATTGGAAAGTATTATGGAGAACATGGCGGATATTGAACCACTCCCAAGAATTAAAACACTATCAACATCATCTATGGGTAATTTTTCCAGGGCATGAAAAACGCAGGATAGGGGTTCAATTATGGGGGCTATGTGGAAGGGAAGTTCCGAAGGCTTTTTAAAAAGGTTTATTTTAACCACCTGTTGGGGGATAAGCAGGTATTCGGCGTATGAGCCTATGACCATATTTTTCTTTAAGTTTTCGCACAGGTTGAATTTTCCCCTCATACAGTTCTCGCATTTGAAACATGGGGCGGTATTCACCCCAAAAACCTCATCCCCAACCTGAAAATCCTCAACCCCCTCACCCAGGCTATAAACTATCCCACTGTATTCATGTCCGAAAGGTCCTTCCCCCAAAATGGGATGACCCCTTAAAAAGGCCTTCAGATCCGTCCCATCCGTTAAAGCAACTTTTACCCTTATTACAACTTCACCGTATCCCGGCTTCGGTTCCTCAACCTCCCTTATCTCCAACCCCCTATTCGTTAAGTATACCGCTCTCATTGGGAAATTGTAAGGTCGCCTTTCAGCCTTAAAATAATTTGTTGCATGCGCAGGAATTACATCAAGGAAAACCTTGAGAAAATATATTCAAGGCTTGGTTATACACTCCTTGAGGTGGACTTCATAACGGACAAGATGATAAGGCTCACACTTTTAACCCCGCGTTGGACCATAAAGGAAATTTTAGGATTGGTTGAGGTTGAATTAGATGGGAATATTAAGGTTAGGATCCTGAGAGGGTAGATATGAGGGTTGATAAGGGGAAGTTTGTTAGGATAGAGTATGAAGTTTATTTTGAGGGGGAAAATAATGTTTTAGATTTTGGGACGCTAACTTACCTTCACGGGAATGGGGAGATCCTACCCGCCTTGGAGAAAAGACTTGAGGGTGCCCAGGTGGGGGAAATTTTGGATATTACATTACCGCCATCCGAAGCCTTCGGGGAGTTTGATAAGGATCTCGTGAGGGAAATCCCTTTGGATTACTTTGAGGATAAGGATATAAAGCCGGGGCAATTTGTTAGAGCCCAAACCTTGGACGGTTCAATATTGCAATTTACCGTGATAGATGTTTCCGATGGGATCGTTTACGCGGACTTTAACCACCCATTAGCGGGGGAAACTTTGAGATTTAAAATAAAAGTTTTGGGGGTAAGCGATGAAAAGCCACCCTGTGAGTGCGGAGGAGGTTGCAATTGCCAGGAAGATTAGGGGAAATTTCCCATCCCTAAAAGGTTCCGAGGTATATCTCGACTCCGCCGCAACCTCCCTAAAACCAAGATCCGTAATATCCGCGGTGAGGATGTACGAGGAGGAGTTCCCCGTGAATGTCCATAGGGGTGCATACCCATGGGCGGAGAAGGCGACGGAGGAGTACGAGAAAGCCCGCGCGAAGGTTGCAAAACTTATAAACGCAAAGGCAGAGGAGGTTATATTCACAAAAAACGCAACAGAAGCCATAAACCTCGCCGCAAAGATCCTTGAAAAGTATATAAATCCGGGGGACAAGATTTTGGTGAGCATACTTGAACACCATGCGAACTTTTTGCCCTGGATGAACTTGGCGAGGGAAAAGGGGGCGAAGTTTGAAGTGATTGATATTACGGATGATGGGTTTTTGGATATGGAGGATTTTCGGAGGAAGCTGGATAAGAGGGTGAAAGTTTTGGCAATTACTATGGCATCAAACGTCCTCGGTGTAATACCACCGTTGAGGGAAGTAATCAGGGAGGCGAAGGAAGTTTCCGCCTTCGTAGTTTTGGATGGGGCACAGTATATACCACATCATCCCATAAACGTGGGGAGCTTGGGGGCGGATTTTGTGGCATTTTCGGGGCATAAGATGTTTGGACCTTCGGGAACGGGGGTACTTTGGGGGAAAATTGAGATTTTGGAGGATGGGGAACCATTAATTTTGGGGGGTAGTATGATAAAAGAGGTTTATATTGACGATTTTATTATGGCGGAAAGTCCCCAGAGGTACGAGGCCGGAACGCCAAACATAGGCGGGGTGATAGGCTTGGGTTATGCGGTGGATTTTATAAACGAAATCGGATACGATTTTATTGAAAATTACGAAAGGAAACTTACCGAATATCTCTATTCTTCCCTGAAGGGTATAAAGGGGGTTGAAGTTTACGGTCCTGAGCCAAAATTCAGGACCTCCCTCGTATCCTTTAACGTCAAGGGGGTTCATCCCCACGATGTAGCTTGGTATTTGGGATTGGAGGGGATCATGGTCAGATCGGGGGGCCATTGCGCCCATCCTTTACATCAAAGGCTAAGGATCCCTTACAACCAAAGCGTCAGGGCAAGCCTATCCGTATTCAACCTAACCGAGGATATAGATAGGTTGGTCGAGGGTATAGAGAAGGTCAAGTTTGCCTTTAAGGTAAGTTAAAGTCCCGAAGAGTTATTCCTAAACCTCCTGTAAGCGATAGGTACTCCCTCCAATTTACCCACAAAGTAAGCCTGAAGGATCCTCATGGCTAGGTATTGGGGTTTAAAGGGGGAAGGATTTCCGACGGAGAAGGCGACTACTCCCACCTCGGGGTTCTCCGCAGGCGCAAAACCCACAAACCACTCGGTTAAACCCCCAATCTCTCTACTACTTAAGGTTCCTGTTTTCCCTCCCACCTTAACGCCCGTTAAAACCCTCCCATCCCCATCCTTGAAATATTTTTTTGCGGTACCATCCAAAACCGTTGATACTGCTATCTCCCTGAATTTTTCCACCACATCCTCCCTTAGGACCCTCCCAAGGACCCTTGGGGTTGCCCTGTAAATTACCGTTCCGTTTTTCGACACTACCCTGCTTATTATATAAGGCTCAACATCCAAACCCGTGCTTGAGATTATTGTTAGCCTTATGGCCTGTATTGGGTTTAGGGTTGAGTGATCGAAACCGCTTCCCAAAAGGGCAAGATCGTAATCGTTCTTGGGCGGATTGATTATCCCGAAGGGTATCCCATCTACGGTATCGTTGAAATAAAACCTCCTTGCCACATTCATTATAGATGGAAAACCTAACATGACCGCCAGCCTTCCGAAAAGGGGGTTATTTGATGTACCGAAGGCGTTGTATAAAGTTGAGAAATACTCTTTTTCGCAGTTTAACCATTTTTGTGGCCTTTTTCTATAAATGGGTGGGCAAAATCTAAAGGTATCCTCGGGTTTTACGTCGTTGTTCTCAAGGAAGGAAATTAAGGTTATAATCTTGAATATTGAAGCGGCGGGGTACTTGTTTATTTTAAAGGGATAAAGGCTTTTTTCTCCCCTGTAAAGGCCCGCTATGGCGAGGATCCTCCCGCTTCTCAAATCAAACAAAACTATACCCTCAATTTCCTTAGGGTAGGTTGATATCAGGGTGTTGGCTATCTGCTGAAGATTTGGATCGACGGTGAAATATACCTTGCTCCCGTCCGACATCCTATATACATATTCTCCGTTTTCCATCTGGGCGTTTTGAAACATCCAAAGGGCCAAATTCAAATTCGGGAGCATAAGTATATTATAAGGGGGTTCTAAAGAACCAGGATCTTATAGGTTCTGCCCTTAACCTTAAGGAAATAAACCCCCTTCTTAAGGGCGATCGGGGTTTCACCCTTTATGTTTTGGGCTTTCGCCCCATTTGGGTAAAACAGCGAGGCTTCCCCATATACCTTAAGGATATTCCCGTTAAGCTCAAAGGGTTTTTGGGTTTCGTTCTTTGCGCCTTCCTCAATCCCAGACATAGCGTTCAGGACAGCGCAGTGGGCGCATATCATACCATAACCGTAATACATATCCCATCCGGTACTACCGAGATCAAAGGTTGAGTTTCTCAATATAGTTCTCACCATAGAGTTTGTCAGGCTCGGCCTTACCGAGAAGACGAGGGCTGCAACGCCGGATACGTGTGGGGTCGCCATAGATGTTCCCACCCAGCTACAACCCCAACCCACGTCTCCGTAAGAGTTAAGAGGTAAGGTTGAGAGGATGCAGTATCCGGTGTTGTTATCCCCACCAGGCGCGGTTATTTCTTGTTCAGGTCCGTAGTTGGAATATGGGGCTAAGTAAAGGTAAGAACCGTCCGTACCTATGGCCCCCACGGCGATAACCGAGGGGAAGGCAGCGGGGTAGCTTATCCCATAACTCCCATCGTTACCTGATGCTGCTATTAGGAGCTTTCCCCTGTTCCATGCTGTATCGCATGCCATTTGGATCAGACTTGAGGGAGTAGAGGATCCGAGGCTCATATTTATGACCCTTACCCTTGAAATAGAAGAGGCGCCCAAGATCCCATTTGCAACCCAGGTTGATGTCCCTCCTCCCGTTTCATCCAAAACCCTACCCGCGAATATTCTCACGTTCGCCATACCCGCTATACCCAAGGAGTTGTTGAGGGTAGCGGCTACGGTTCCAGCAACATGGGTGCCGTGCTCCTCCGTGTAGGGATTATCCGGCCTCGGATCAGAGTCGTTATCTACAAAATCGTACCCGTACCTGACGTTCCCAAGATCCGGATGTGTGTAATCCACGCCCTGATCCAAAACCGCGACCATAACCATCGTGTCCCCCCTCGTATAACACCAGGCGGAATCCGCCCAAATTACGTAAGGACCCCACTGGTAGTTCCAATAGGTATCGTTAGGGGGACAGGCCATCTTCCTGTGTATCACCTCGGGTTCCGCGACGATCACGTCGGGATTTTCTTTTGCTTCCCTTAAGAAATTCAAAACCCTTTCCCTCGTGGGGTTCGGGAATTCAACCGTTATAAAGTTTATGGCTTCGGGTTGTATGCTCCTCCCCACCACCCTGTTTATGTTCCATTTTCTCAGCAAGCCTGAGATTCCCGAGGATCTTTCATCCTTCCCACTTCTTAGAATCATCACGACTTTTCTTATATCAACGTCCTTCCAGTAATCCTCGTTCTGGGCATTCTCTAAGGCGTACCATATTATGGGGGTGTGGAACTTATCGGGAACGGGATCCTGATAGGTATCTCCCACCCTCAGGTTGGACCTAAGGGCGTCCATCTGCGCGAAAGCGAAAAAGCCCATTAGCATAATGTTTGTATTATAACGTCGATACACCCTTATAATACCCAACTATGATGCATAGTAGGTATTTGGTTTTGCTTCTGCTCCTCTCATGCTCAGGAAAAGGCTATGTGGAAGTTTTGAAATTCTCGGGTGAGGGGTACGAAATAAGGGTTTTATCTTCGGATGGGGAAATAAAGTTGGGGATAAACGAGATTAGGGTTGAGGTTAATCCTCCCGCAAAGGTGGAGGAGTTCTATTTATATATGCCCGCTATGCCGGGTATGCCGGAGATGAGGGAGTATTAAGTACGAGGGGAAATTAAAGGTGAGTATGGAGGGGTCCTGGCAGGTTAGGGTAAAGATAGGCGGGAGGATGATATATAAGGATATAAATGTCCCAGTAAAAGGCGGAAGTTCCAAAGGGCACGAACACGGTTCGAAATTTGATAATATAAACATTTCCCTTTACAAGGTTGATAGCTCACGGGCCCCCGTAGTTATTTATTCTGCTGGTAGGCTAGAAAGCCCAAGAAACGGAATATTTTCCGTAAGTCCGAGATTTTCGGGTTATATTACGAAAGTTTTTGTGGATAGGCAAGGGAAGTTTGTTAAAAAGGGGGAAGCCCTCTTTGAATTCTACTCCCCAGAGGTTTATTCCACATATTTGGAATATTTAAAGGGGGGTTCGGATCTATCCCTTGAGAGGCTCTCCCTTATGGGGATCTCTTTAAACGATGTTAAAGATTCCCTTGCGGTCTTTAGATCGCCCGTTTCTGGAAGGATATTGGACCTTAATGTGAAAAAGGGAAAAAGGTTTGAGGCGGGTGAATCATTGTACGAGATCCTATCGGATGATATACTGTACTTCGTTGGGGAAGTGCCACAGGAAAAGGCGAAGCTTTTAAAGGTTGGACTTCCGGTGGAGGTTGAGGGTATAAGTTCAAAAATTGCCGAAATTTTACCGGGGGTAAATCCCGAGACGAGGACGGTCAGATTTTTGGCGGTGATCCCAGCAAAGGAGGGTTTATTTCCGGGTATGGTCTTAACCGCTAAGGTTATGGACTTTAAAAGTGGGATATTTGTTCCAAAGGATGCGGTTATTAGGACGGGGGAAGGGGATATAGTTTTTGCCAAAGAGGGGGAAGGGTTTAAAAAGAAAGCTGTGAAAATCCTATATGAAGTTGATGGGGGTTATATAGTTGAGGGTTTGAAAGTTGGGGAAGAGATAGTACATAAGGGGGTATTCTTCGTCTCCGCGGATGAAAATTTGAGGGGAAATGAATGATAGAAAAGGGCATCCTTTGGAGTCTAAGGAATAGGGGAATAGTCCTTTTTTCTACGGTTATAACGGTTGCGCTTTCCGTTTTTTTTGATGCTAAGGACCCCCTTAGATGCCATACCCGATATTTCCGACACGCAGGTTTTAATAGAAGTTGATTGGGAGGGACAGGATCCGATAACGATAGAAGATCAGATAACTTACCCTATGGTGTCAAGGCTTCTTTCCGTTCCGAGGGTGAAAAATGTAAGGGGAATATCTATGCAGAATAAGGCTTTGATATATGCGATTTTTGAGGAGGGAACGGGTATATATTGGGCAAGGAGCAGGGTTTTGGAGTATATCTCGGGTATAGAGCTACCCGAAGGGGCAAAGGTTGAACTTGGACCACCCGCCACATCTTTGGGTTGGATCTTTATGTACGCCCTGGTGGATAGAACGGGTAAGTTTGACCTTGCGAGTTTAAGGGCTTTCAACGATTTTTATTTGAGGTACAGGTTGTTGAAGGCTAAAGGTGTTGCGGATGTGGTAAGCGTTGGGGGTTATGTCAAGGAATATCAAATAGATGTGGATCCTTATAAGCTTAGGGCTTACGGGATCACTTTTGAGGAAGTTATAAATGCGGTTAAGTCCGCGAATCTTCAAAGGGGAGGGAGGTTTTTGGAGGTTTCGGAAAGGTATTATACGGTTAGGGGAGTAGGATATATAAGGTCGGTTGAGGATATTAAAAGTGCGGTATTGAAGGTGGATCCGAAAACGGGAGCAAACATAAAAATTGGGGATGTTGCTTTTGTTCAGATTGGTCCCGCTTTAAAGGAGGGGGCGGTGGATCTTGACGGGAAGGGGGAGGTGGTGGGGGGAATAGTTATTATGAGGGATGGGGAGAATGTGTTGAGGGTTATAGGGGAGTTGAAGGAAATTATTAGAAAAATTGAACTTCCTGAAGGTGTGGAATTGGTTATTACTTATGACAGGAGCGAGTTGGTTAAGGAGGCTATAGAAACTACCCTCAAAACCCTGATAAAGGAGATCCTGATAGTTTTGGTTGTGGTTGCCATATTCCTGATGAACATAAGGGGTTCTATTCCAATAATTCTCTTTTTGCCCACCGCCCTAGTTTTACCTTACATTTTCATATACCTATTCAAGATCACTACAAACATAATGAGCCTTGCGGGTATGATCCTGAGCGTCGGTGTTATGATAGATGCGGGGGTGGTTATGGTGGAAAATGTCTTCAAAAAGCTTGAGGAGAGATATCCTAGGAGCTTTGAGGAGAGATTTAAGCTCATATATGGTGGGGTTTCTGAGGTTGCACCTTCGTTATTCTTTTCTTTAGCAATAATAACGGTCTCCTTCTTGCCGGTTTTCTATTTAAGGGGGGAGGAAGGTAAGCTCTTTTTCCCCTTGGCTTTCACAAAGACCCTTACTATGCTCTTCGCAACATTTCTTTCGGTTACCTTGGTTCCCGTCCTGATCCTTACTTTCTTTCCAAGCAGGGTTAGCGGGGAAGAAGATAACCCAATAAACACATTCCTAAAGCGGACATATGGTAAGATTTTTGAACTATCGGTTAATAAACCTTACCCATTTATCCTTTCCCTTTTTTTGCTTCCCATATTTTCCCTTTTGATCCTTAGGAAAATTCCGTCCGAATTTATGCCGAACTTGAACGAGGGGGCAATTTTGTATATGCCATCAACCTTACCCGGAATACCCTTAGATGAAGGGGTTGAAGTTTTAAGAAAGCAGGATTCCATCATAAAGTCCTTCCCGGAAGTTGAAAGGGTTTTTGGGAAGATCGGCAGGGCAGAAACACCAACGGACCCCGCTCCCCTATCAATGATAGAAACGGTAATACTGCTAAAACCTAAGGGACAGTGGAGAAAGGGAATGGATCTTGACAGCTTAATAAAGGAACTTAACTCTGCGCTTAACTTTCCCGGATGGATAAATACTTGGGGTATGCCTATAAGGGTGAGGATAGATATGCTTAAGACCGGGATAAGGACACCATTGGGAATTAAGGTACTTGGGGATGATCCCTTTAAGACGGAAAGTTTAGCATTGGAAATTGAGAGATTGTTGAAAAATTCGGAGGGAATACTCAACGCCTTCGCCGAGAGATCCGCCCGATCTCCTTATATAAACATAATTCCAAAGAGGGAGAAGCTTGCGGAATATGGGCTTAGTGTGATGGATATAATGGAGATATTGGAAAAGATCGTAGGAGGTTCCCCTTTGGATCGTTCGGTGGAGGGAAGGGAGAGGTATTCCATAAGGGTGCGCTTGGCAAGGGCTTTCAGGGACGAAATAGAAGATTTAAAAAACCTTGAGATAATAACACCTTCCGGCGCTATAACTACCTTGGGAAACGTTGCGGATGTTGTGGTTTCTGAAGCCCCTTCCGAGATAAGGGACGAGGATGGTTTTGTTGCAAGTTTCGTTTATATTATACCAAAAGAAGGGGCAGATCTGGGAAAGGTAGTGGAGGAAGCAAAGGAGAAGCTGAAAATATTAACCTTACCTAGGGGGTATTTCCTTGAATTTTCGGGACAGTACGAGGATATTAAGAGGGTGAGGGAAAGCCTGATGTTTATCCTACCAATAACAATCCTGACAATTCTTTTCCTACTTTATTTAAACTTCCGCTCCCTCCTAAAATCCGTTATAGTTCTGCTTGGGATCCCTTTTACCCTTTTCGGAGCCTTTGGATTGATGTATCTCTTAAATTATAAAATGTCCGTGGCAAGCTGGGTTGGTATCATAGCCCTACTGGGGATCTCCGCGGAGATGAGCGTAGTTATGCTATTATTTATGGATATAGGTTTAAAGAATCACCCGCACAATCCTTTGGTAGGGATAAGGGAAGGGGCGCTAAACAGGCTCAGGCCGAAGGTTATGACAACGCTTACCACCTTCACATCCCTAATACCCGCGATGTTTGAAGCGGGCATAGGTTCGGAAGTTATAAAGAGGATAACCGCTCCTATGGTGGGGGGAATATTCTTTGCCCTCATATTAACCTTGGTTATTTACCCTGCAATTTATTCTGTGATTTACGGGAGGAAGGGATGATAATTTTGATTTGCTTAACTTTGGAGGATTACATAAAAGGGGTCAAGAAGAACTACGAGGTCTTTGCATATAGAAAAATTGAGAAGGTTTATTCTTATGCCTTCCTTTCCGAACTCTCACCGGAATACCCCATGCTTTCCTACAATGCTATGTTTATGGATGGTGCAATATCCCTTGAGCAACCGATAAAGATCTCCCAACCCTTTAAGATCCTTTCATTGAGAGAATTAAAAAGGGCAAAGAAATACGAGGGTTTGGATCTTGAAAATTCTTTCGTTTTATCCGCGGTAGATGCTTACCTTGAATGTGGGGTTTTGAGGGAGAAAAGGGGGATATTGGGGAAACTTTCGGATAACTTAGATAATTTGATAAAACTCTCGGAATATCGGTATAAGGGGGGAGACTTAAGGCTCTCGGAAGCTAAGGTTATAAGGGCAAAGATGGAATTGATAAACGCAAAAATAAAAAAAGTTGAGGGGGATTTAAGGCGTGTGGAGGAAGTGGTAAAGTTCTATTATGGGGGTGATGTGGGGGAAATTTTTCTCCCAGAGGTTGAAACCCTTCCCAACTTGGATAGCCTGATAAAACTTTTGGAAAATTCCCCGAGCTTGAAATACAGGGAGCACATAAAAAGGTCAAAGAGGTACGAGAATTTCTCAAAGATCCTTCCTTTAACCTTATCGCCGGGTATCCTTTATCACGACCGCAAGTTTTCCTTTTCCTTATCCATTGAACTTCCAATATGGATCCTGAGGTATTGGGGGGAGTTAAATTCAAGCAGGGAGGAGTATAAGATGGAGGAGTATATGTATAGGGCTGAGAGGGAAAAGAGAATCGCGCAGATTAGGGGACTGTATGGGGATTACACCTCTTCCCTTGAGTCCTTAAAGAGTTTGGAGAATTCGTTAAAGGAGATGGAGGGGGCTTTGAATTTAGAAAGGGAAAATTACAGATCCGGTAGATCCAACCTTTACGATGTTTTCATGCTATACAACGAAGTTTTGGAATTGGAAATGGAGGTGGTTGAGACTAAGGCGGAGGTTTTGAGGAAAGTTTATGAAATAAAGGGGTTATTGGGGATATTATAGTTGTTCTACACTCTCAAGCCTTTACTACTACTACTTAATTACCAACGATCCTTGCCACCCAAATGCTGATCTCATACAGAATTATTAAGGGTAAGGACATCAAAATAAGGCTTATAGCGTCTACGGTTGGGGATATGACCGCAACGAGTATTACTATCAAAACTATGAATTCCCTCCTTCTCCTTGATAGGGTTTTATGATTTAAAATTCCAAACCTTGCCAATATCCCAATTGCTATAGGGAGCTCAAAAAGTATTCCAAATATAATTATGCTCCAGAATATGAAGTTCAAATATTGATTCGCCCCTATCACTAACTGAAAGTTCCCAGCAAAGGATAGCAAGAATTCAACCGCCCTTGGTACTATCACGAAAACCGATAAAAAGGCTCCCGTATAGAAAAGGAGGAGGGTGGAAAGGAGGATGAGTCCTACCGCAAGCTTTTCTTTAGGGTACAAGGCGGGTGATATAAAACCCCAAACTTCCCAAACAAAATAAGGGGAACAAAGGAAAAGGGCGGAAAGCAAGGAAACTTTAAACCTAACCATAAATGCATCCTGAACGTTGAAAATATAAAGTTTCCCTACGGGTTGAGATATGAAATGAATAATTTTTTCGTGAAAGAACCACATTACGAACGAAACCAGAACATAAACAATTATTGCCCTTATTAGCCTGCTTCTGAGCTCAACAATATGGGGTTGTAAGCTATCCCAATCCACCTATTAAAAGCTGTAAAATCTGAACCGCGTTTGTTGCCGCGCCTTTCCTAAGATTATCCGCAACCACCCAAGCACTTAACGCCCTTGGGTTTTCCGGGCTAAACCTTATCCTACTTGCGACAACAAAATCCTTATCCTCAACGTCTATGGGGGTAGCAAACCCATCCCTTAAAACCTTCAAACCCTCCTGTTTCTCCAGAACATCGTATACGTCGCTTAAAGATGGGGAGCTCCTTAGGATCACCGTTATAGCTTCACTGTGACCTATTTCAACGGGAACCCTAACAGTCGTTGGATATACCTTGATATCGCTTTTTAGGATCTTCTTTGTTTCCCTAATCATCTTCCATTCTTCCGTAGAGTAGCCTTCCGAGAACTCCCCTATCTGAGGTATGACGTTCCTATATATCCTCGTCGGAAATGGGGTTTCGTCAAATATACCGCCCTTCTCCTCTTCGTTTAACGCAATAAGTCCTCTCATACCAGCCCCAGAAACAGCCTGATATGTGGCAACGAAGACCTCCTCTATACCGAAGGCGGAAAGTAGAGGTTTTAGGAAGACGACCATCTGTATTGTGGAGCAGTTAGGGTTTGAGATTATCCCCCTGTGTTTAAACGCTTCCTCTGGGTTTACCTCGGGAACCACGAGGGGAACATCCGGCTCCAAGCGGAAGGCACTTGAGTTGTCTATAACCACCGCCCCCTTTTCCACAAAGAGGGGAGCATAAGTCCTTGCCACATCGGAACCCGCGGAAAATATGGCAAAATCCACATTTGGGATCCCATACTCTATGGGTATTAACTCAATCTTTTTGCCGAGGAATTCAACAACTTTCCCCTCAGACCTTTTTGAGGCAAGGGGTATTATCTCGGGATTTTCCTTCCATAACCTTTCCTCTAAAACTTCCAATATTTTCCTGCCCACCAAACCTGTCGCACCTACTACCGCTATCTTCAAAGGGCGGCGGACGGGATTCGAACCCGCGACCCCCAGAGCCACAGTCTGGTGCTCTACCCCTGAGCTACCGCCGCCGTTTGGGTGTGTATTTTAAGGGTGAGAAAGCTTTAAAACTTGTAAAATTTTTTCTTTCAGGCTTTCGTTGTCAAGCCCTATTTCCTTAAGGAGCAAGCCTTTATCCCCGTGCGTAATAAACCTATCCGGAATTCCGAACCTTACGATGGTTTTCCCGTTTAAAAGCCCCCTATCCGCCAAGAACTCCAAGACAGCGCTCCCAAACCCACCATTCAAAACGTTATCTTCAAAGGTGAAAATAAACTTATGCTTCTCAACCAAGGAACTTAAAAGTTCTCCATCCAACGGTTTGACGAACCTCGCGTTTACAACCGTCGGATTTATACCCATATCTGATAGGGAATTTGCTATTTCTAAAACGGGATAAACGAAGTACCCAACGGGAAGAAGAAGTATATCCTCCCCCTCAAGAAGAACTTCCCACTTCCCGATCTCCAAAATTTCGGGATTTTTACCGGTTAGAGGTCTTGGGATCGTGCCTCTCGGATACCTCACGAATATAGGACCCTCCTCGTACTTCCAAGCGGTGTATATCAGATCTACAAACTCGTCACCATCCTTTGGGGCAGCGATCACACAGTTGGGAATAGCCCTTAGGTAAGAGAGGTCAAATACCCCATGATGTGTGGGTCCATCATCCCCAACGAGCCCTCCCCTATCAAGGAAAAACCTCACAGGGAGCTTTTGTAAGGCGATGTCGTGTATAATGCTATCGTAAGCCCTTTGGAGGAATGTGGAATATATGGCGACAAAGGGTTTTACGCCGGATCTGGCAAGGCCACCCGCGAAGGTTACCGCGTGCTGTTCCGCTATCCCCACATCAAAATACTGGGCCCTTAAGTTGTCCCTAAGTTTATCCAAACCCGTCCCCTTTGGCATCGCAGCGGTTATACCCACAACCAAGGGGTCAATCCTTGCTATCTCAAGGACGGTATTCCCAAAAACGGATGAGTAGGTGGGAAGGTCGCTTTTTTTCTTCGCTTTCCCATCAATTTTATCGTAAGGTCCCAAACCGTGAAAGGTCTCCGGATCAACGAGGGCAGGTTTAAACCCCCTACCCTTTTCCGTTATTACGTGTATCAATATGGGTCCTTTTAAATTCTTTGCCTTTGAAAAGATCTCGTCAAGAACCTCAATATTATGCCCATCAATGGGTCCGATATACCTAAAGCCGAAGAATTCAAAAAGAGCCGCGGGATCCTGAACAATGGTTTTTATCACATCTTGAAGCTTTGAACCCCAATACTTTCCCTTCCTTGGAAGGAGGGAATAAAGTTTTTCCCTTAGGATGTTGTAGGTTGGTGATACCTGAACCCTTGAGAGGATATGAGCGATTATTCCTACGTTTTTATCTATTGACCACCCGTTATCGTTTAGAACGGTTATCAGCTCCACGCCGAGGCTCCCCGCGTTGTTCATAGCCTCCAAGGTCATACCCACCGTTAGTGATGCGTCCCCAATTACCGCCACCACTTTGTATTCTTCCCCCGTGTAATCCCTTGCCTTGGCAAATCCGAGCGCCGCAGATAGAGCGGTTCCCGCATGCCCAGCCCCCCAAGGGTCATATGGGCTTTCAAATATGTTGGAAAAGCCGGATATACCCCCGTAGGTCCTCAGCGTATGAAACCTGCCCAACCTATCGGTCAAGATCTTATAAACGTAAGTTTGATGCGAGACATCCCAAATTATTTTATCCCTTGGGACATCAAAGTTCCTAAGGAGGGATATCGTTAGCTCCACCACCCCCAAGTTCGGTCCCACATGCCCCCCGTTCTCGGATGTAACGGAAATTATCAGTTCTCTTATCTCCTCCGCCAAAACCTTAAGTTCGCCGTAGTTTAAGTTTTTTAAGTCCTCAGGTAGATTAAGTCTTTTAAGGAGCATAAATCCTATTCTATGGCAGAGAGCCTATCAAAAATTTGATCCACAAAAATTTTTGGGTCCAACCTTAACCTTCTTCTAAGTTCATCCTCTCCCACAAATTGGCGGATCTTTTCGTGTTTTAATGCCTCTTCCAATATGCTCGTACCCTTTTCGAAGGAGTTTTGGGATACCTCCTTTACCCAAGCGTAACTCTCATCCCTGCTTGCCCCCTTTTCCGTCAACACCATCAATAGGACCGAAGATAGATAGAAATCCCCGAATTTTTCAATGTTCTCCTTTGCCCTTTCCCTATCAATAACCAAATTTTTTACAAGGTTCCTCGCAAGCCTCAGGGCATAATGTAAGGTTGTGGTTGCATCGGGGAGTATGAATCTCTCAACGGAGGAATGGCTTATATCCCTTTCTTGCCATAGAGCAACGCTCTCATTTTCCGCAAGGGCCCAACCCCTCAAAAGGCGGGCTATGCCTGTAAGCCTCTCGCTCTTTATAGGATTCCTCTTGTGGGGCATTGCAGATGAACCCCTCTGATCCTTACCGAAAGGCTCAAATATCTCCCCCGTTTCCGTCCTCGAAGATAACCTTATCTCAAGGGCAAGCCTTTCCAAAAAGGAACCAATTAGGGAAAGGATATTTAGGGCGAAGGCGTACCTATCCCTCGGTATTATCTGAGTGGAAACGGGCTCAACTTTTAGTCCCAAGTAGGATAGGGCAAGCTCCTCAACCTGCGGTGGATTCGTCAAGTAATTTCCCACAGCTCCCGAAATTTTCCCGTATGATACCTCCTCTATAGCTTCCTTCAACCTCTTCAAGTTCCTTAAGGCCTCGGAGTAAAAACTTAGGAACTTTAACCCAAAAGTGGTGGGTTGGGCAAAAACCCCGTGTGTCCTACCCATAACTGGGTCATACTTGTAATCTTTTGCCTTTTCAAATAGTTCCTTAGAAAGAAGTTTCAACTCTTCAAGGATATACTCAAGGGCGCTTTTTAAAAGGAGGGAATTTGCGGTATCAACCACATCGGAAGAGGTTAAACCGAAATGTAGGAACCTTCCAATATCCCCAAGATCCCTTTCTATCACCGCCAAGAAAGCTAAGACATCATGCTCATACCTTTTTTCTATTTCCTCAACCTGCCTTGGAATATCCTCCCAAAATTCCTCGTCGTTTATAAGTTTTTCAAGCCTTTCGGAAAGCCCAATTTTGGGGATTATACCTAATTCTTCTTGAGCTTTGGCAACCGCCCATTCAACCTTAGCCCATGTCCTGAATTTGTTGGATTCAGACCAAAGGGAAAGGAGCTCAGGTGTTGAATACCTTAATAAGGGCAATGGCCCCAGGGGGACTCGAACCCCCACTTCCACCTTGAAAGAGTGGCGTCCTAGCCCTTAGACGATGGGGCCGAGGTGAGTATTATAATGCGGATAAAGTTTAGGGGAACCGCCGCAAATGCTTATCACTTCTTCTGGGCTGATAACACGAGCATAGGTTACGGTTCAATGGATAATAACGAATACTTTGGCGTAATAAAGGTTATCAGCCTAACCGGATCAGGTCCCTACACCGCGAACCTTGAGGTGGGTTAAGTTCTAATAAAACCTAAAACTCCATAGTTTGTAAGTATCAGTTTGGGGTTTTTAGGAGGAGGTTTTATGATGAGCCATTATCGCAGGTTGTTTAAAGACTTGCACAGATGAGGTAAGAATTCGATAGCAAGATTATAATTCGTTTCTTTGCAAGCCTTGATATTTTACCCATATCCCGATCCCTTTTATAATACACGGATATTATGATATTCCTATTTTCCCTTGTTGGCGTTGATAGGGTGGAAGTTAAAGGGACCAACGCGGGCGTTTTAATTCTCGTTAAATTCGGGGAAAAATTGAAGGCGGATTCCATAGAGGTTTTCAAGGCAGACAAGCTTAACCCCAAGGAAAAACCCATATCCTTAGGAAAGATAATATACCCAGAAACTTTACTGCTTGATACAACGAAGACGAAGGGTGAATACTTAGTGAGGGTATATTACGGGAAGGAGAAGTTTGATACGGGTTGGATAACGGTGAAATTGGAAAACCCAATCCCCCAAAAGGCTTCCGCAATATCCTTTGACACCCCAAAAACGAACATACTGATAGGTATATTACTTTTTTCCGCCCTATTTGTCTTTCTGTTATATTTGGCGAGGATAAACCCGAGACTTTACATAAGGAGGATAGCTGGGCTTGATGCTATAGATGAAGCGGTGGGAAGGACGGCGGAAATGGGAAGACCCATAATATACACTACGGGTATAGGTAGCATAGATAATCTGGCCATCCTTGCGGGTTTAACGGTTTTAAAGCACGTTACAAAAAAGTCTTCTTTATACGAGGTGCCGGTTCTAATGCCCAACAACGATCCCTTAACCCTAGCCGCGGCGAGGGAAGTGGTTAAGGAGGCTTACCTTGAAAGTGGGAGGCCAGATCTTTACAGGGAAAACGATATTTTCTTCTTAACCTCCGAGCAGTTCGGGTTTGCATCCGGAATGAGCGGTTTGATGCAGAGGTTAAAACCGGGGGCGGTATTTATGATGGGTTACTTCTACGCGGAATCCCTAATTTTGGCGGAAAACGCGTATGTAAGTGGGGCTATATCCACCGCGGGTACAACCTCGATAGACCAGTTACCCTTCTTCATCGCTTCATGTGACCATACTCTAATAGGGGACGAGCTTTACGCCGCATCCGCTTACATCTCCAGAAATCCCCTTGAGGTGGCGAGTATAAAGACGGGGGACTGGTTTAAGGCTTTGAGTGCCATAATTATAGCCTTTGGCTCTATCTTTGCAACTTTATCCATTTTCAATCCGCAGTTTGGGGAAGTTGTTAGGATTATGGTTAATGCGCTAAAATAGGAGGGTAAAATGCAGAGGCAGGGACCTATAGCTGTGGTGATCCTAAGCGCCCTCTTTTCAACAATAACATTCTTCCTAAAGGGTGCGGAGGATATACAAACTTACGCCCTAATAGTTGCAATAGTCATCTCGGGATTTGCCCTACTTTTGGGGGTAGATAGCCTAATACTCTATCATATGAGGAACATACAGGAGGGTAAGAATACACTCTTCAGCGGAGTTCTTATTATAAGCTTCTTTACAACCGTTATATGGGGTTTCTTCGCCTGGTGGAGGTACGGATCTCCATTCGCCCAAAACTCCACCTTTATGTGGCTCTTCTTGAACGTATATCTGCCCCTTGATGCCACGATGTTCTCCATCCTTGCGTTTTATATAGCTTCTGCGGCTTACAGGGCCTTCAGGGCGAGGAACTTCAACGCTTTAATACTGCTAATAACCGCATCCGTAATAATGATAGGTAGGGTCCTTTACTCAAACATAGTTTTTCCCATAGCTCTGAGCGTTTTCCTGTTTTTGGCTGGCCTTTGGATTTTTACAAACACCAAGAAACTTTACGGTTCCGAGCTTTTGTTCCGGAGGTTCTTGGGAGGTTTCCTTATGGGTGGCGCGTTTGTCATCCTTCTTCCACCCATATTCAACTTTTTGGGTGGGAACATTTCCGCCCTGACGGATTGGCTCCTTTCAGTTCCCCAAAACGCCGCCAAGAGGGGAATATATTTGGGTTTGGGGTTCGGGCAGGTTGCCTTTGCCCTTAGGATAATGTTCGGAATAGAGAGGTCGTGGATAAGATAGTTTTTGGTGTATTATTCTTCGGAATTTGGATTTTGTACTATTTTTCAAGGGGGGATGTTTTTATCAGGAGGATCTCGCCTTTGGTGGGACTCTTGGGGATCCTATCCTACTTACTCTCAAAGTTCGGCGCAATCTCTTACCTCAAGGGCATCCTCGGTCCCTTACCCATCGTCCCCTTCATATGGCTCGTAATTGATCCCTTCTTTCCCGTGGATCACAGGTTTGTCCTATCCTCATCCCTGTTTTTGTGGGGTATATACTTGATTCTGAGGGGGCAGGCGCTTGGTTTGCTCCCAATTATCCTTTCTTTGGTCCCTTTAATACCCTTATTGATTCCTATGGTGAAGAATCTGAGGTGGAGAACAGAGAAAAAGGAGAAAACGGAAGAGAAAGTGAAAGAAAAAACGGAGGATATAGAGGATAAGGAAGATGGCGAAGAACTTCTGGATAAGCTCTCGGAATTCGGAATTAAGGGTAAAATTGTAAAGGTATCAAAAGGTCCAGTATTGACGGTTTATGAATTTGAGCCGGCGCCGGGGGTAAGGGTGCAGTCCATAAGTAAGTTGGAGGATGACCTTTATGTTAGGTTGAAAAAGCCCGTAAGAATAGTGGCGCCTCTTCCGAACGGGAACATAGGATTTGAAATACCAAACGATGAAAGGGTATTTTATAACTTGGAGGACTTTGAGGATGAGATAATAAAGGGTGCAACCCTTGAGGTACTCATAGGTGTTGATGTTTTGGGGAATCCTTTTAGGATAAACATAGGGTCCGCACCACACATTCTAATAGGGGGAGCCACTGGTTCGGGCAAAAGCATACTGCTTACCGCTATAATCTCGGCCCTTATAAAGAAAAACTCACCCGAGGATCTGAACCTGATCCTCATAGATCCGAAGAGGGTAGAGCTTTCAATCTTTGAGGGCTTACCCCACCTTGCTTTACCGATCGCAAAAACCGTAAAGGAGGCAGTCTTCGCCTTAAAAACCGCGGTTAGCATAATGGACGATAGGTACGCTATAATGTCAGCAATAGGGGCTAGGGATATAGAGAGCTTCAATTTGAGGGCTCCGAAATTTGAAATAGAAAGGATGCCTTATATTGTCATAGTGATAGATGAGCTGGCGGACCTTATGATGCTTTCCCCAAAGGAAACCTCCGAGTATATTCAAAGGATCGCCCAGCTCGCCCGCGCGGTTGGGATACACCTTATAACCGCAACTCAAAGGCCCTCCGTGGATGTTATAACTGGAGTAATAAAGGCAAACTTCCCTACAAGGATCGCCCTAAAGACCGCTTCAAGGTTTGACTCAAGGACAATATTGGATGTGGAAGGGGCGGAAAGACTTTTGGGTAAAGGTGATATGCTTGTTCTTCTAAGTGACAGGCCTGAACCTGTAAGGGTGCACGGCTTTTACGCATCGCACCACTATGCGGAAAGGATCCTACTTGATCACGTTTCAAGTAAGCTTTCTTCGATGTGGAAAATAGATAAAGAAAAGGTTAAGGTTTTCCTGAAAATGGCTAGGGAGGAGGGGGTCTTCTCCGCAATATTTAGGGATGATGAACCTGCTTATAACGAGAGGGTGGAGAGATTATCCCACATTGCGGAGGAAATATTAAAAATCCCACCTGAAGATTTTAAGAACCTTTTAAGTGAAACCCTTGAAAACTATTATCCTTACAAGTTTGTCTTTGAGGAGGAAGGGGAAGAAAATGTCCCAAGATCCGGGGTGGGGAAGATAGATAAGAAGATAGTGGAAGCGGCGATGGTTTGCGCGGAGGTTGGTTATGGTTCCGCGAGTATGATTCAAAGGAGGTTGGGCGTGGGGTTCCCCAGAGCGGCCAAAATAATAGATCAACTGGAAAAACTTGGTTTTCTATCTCCACCCGAAGGTCCAAAGCCAAGAAGGATCCTTATGAGCGTTGAGGAGTTTGAGAGGAAGCTTAAGGAAATGGGATTTAAAATTTAATTACCGCGTAGAATCAGGGCGTTGATTTTGTCCTTCTCAAAATCTCAAGATCAACCCCTTATACATATAGCAGTGAAGACACCAAAGATTTCCACCGTTCCTATAACTTTATAACCGTTATATTCCCCTAACAATATTGAGCTTGTAACCTCATTTTCGCTTTCACCGACAAGAACGCATATACCCCCTTTTTCGTCCTGGAAAGTTTTTAAGCCCCTATCCTGCTGTTCAAGGTACCTTTCAACGGAAGAATAAAGGAAAGAAATTATTTCCGCTATCTCCTTCTCGCTCTTTGCTATTCTGAAAGTGTCCTCAAGGGAGTAATAGATCCTCCTTACGATTTTCCTTGGGATCCCTTCCAGTATTTCGTAAAGGTTGTTTAACTTTGAGACCGTTATCTTCCTCAAACCCTCGTCAAAATCCCTAAATTTTGGGACAAACTCGGAGATAATCTTCTTTATTTCTTGATATACCTGCTCCTGATTATCAAATCTCCTAAGGGAGGTTGATGTTTGAAAGATCAGGATGCTCACCCTCCCGTCCCCTTCCTTCTTCTCGCTGAACTTCGGAAGTTGAAAGGAATAACCGTTTTCCGAAAATCTTCTTCCAAGTTCCTCCGCAAAGTTATCAAAATCTCCAACCAGGATAACCCTAAATATGGGCCTTTCCGGATCCGCCTCTTCGGGAAAGATGAGAAGCTGGGGCATCCCGGTATTTATATACTCCTCAATAAGCCTGGGGACGATAACCCTCCCTATTATCTCAAGTCCGAACTTTATATCTATGTATCTCCTAGTCTTTGGTTTTCTCAAAGTTTCTTCCAGGCTCTCCGCTATCCTTGCAAGTTTTCCCAAAGGAATTTCCTTCGTTTCAATCCTGACAACCGATATACCCTCCGGATAAATAAACTCCTTCTCGTAAACCTTTTCTATCCCTTCCTCCGAGAGGACGCCCAATACGCTGTCAAGGGAGACGTATTTGTCCAATCCCACCACCGTTATACCTGACATCCTCATCCCTTTTGTCGTTGTAAAATTGTGGAAGAATACCTTTACCAAGGATGGGTTTTCCTTAACATACCTGTATAGCCTGTTCTGCCATACTATTATCTCCGCCAAGGTCCTAGCATCCCTCTCTTCCAAATAAGCCTCCGTTCTTGACCTTATGAACATTATCGCCTCCCCCTGATCCCCCAATAGGAATTGAAGTTCTTCCTTTGGAACCATCCTTACTATCTCATCCACCACTTCCTTGTATTTCCTGATCTTTACACCACTTATTGATATTAGGGATTTTAGCCCTATTCCACCCTTTGCTGCAATTCTCAAAATCTCAATTATCCCTTGCTTATCCTTCAGGATCTCTGAGTCGGGTTTTAGGCTTGATATGGAAAGGACGATTAAGGCGTAATCCGAAGGATATAAAACCCCAGCAAATATTCTCTTAATGTTATAACCCCTGTCGTGTATTACACTTGAAACCGCATCTAAAAGCCCCGCCCAATCCTTTGCAACTACAACAAAAAATACCTCTCCATCCTCAAGGAATACATCCGCCTGAGGTTCCTTACTTTCCTCCAATCTATCCAAAAGGGAAGAGATGAAATTTTCAAAATTCGCCGAAAGTTTTAACCAATTCGCCCTTAAAATTTTTTTCCAATTGTATGCTTCAATCTTTTCCATTTGGAAAATTATAAGGTGGAATCCCAGCCAAAACCGACAAAAATCTGCCCCCAAATACCCTTGTTTTCAACCTTTGGAACATCCCTTATTTCCCCAAAATCGGATTTCCATTGTGTTTGGTAAATGGGAAAGGTATATCCAGCCCTAAATCCCATCAAAAACCCAAAATCAAAGTGAGCGTTTAAGGAAATAGTCCCAGAATACTCCCCCTTATTTGCGTGAAAGGAAATTGCGGGATCTATCAAAATATCCGAAAATTCAGAATTTCTGACATATCCCCCCCTCAATTCAAACCTTGAGTATCCCACACCTAAAGCGGGATAGACCAAAAACCTCCTTTCTTTCAGCCTACTATAGTATATGACGTATCCGAGATTTGCGGAAAAATCCGATGAGTTAAAGGTTATCCTTCTGTCATCCCTGAATCCCTCAACACCCAAAAATGTCCAAAAGTTCCCCAAAAAGACGATGTTATCCCTAACTATAAATCCACCAAAACCCACCTTCACCCTACTAAACTCTCCAACTTGGTAGTATCTAGATATGGCGTTTAAAATTCCCGTAAAGTCAACGTTTGCCCAACCTGATCCGATAAAAAGCCCAAAGTTCATTTATATCTCCCCCAGAACTTCCCCATAAACGCTTCCGTCCTCAAGCCTCCTAAGGTTAGTTATCACTAAATCTTTTTTACCCCTCACATCTCCCTTTACCTTGAGCTCGCATAAATTATACTCCCCGAAGATAAGTATTGTTTTTCCGTCGGTGCTTATTTCCATTTTCCCATCGTTTTTTAGGACAAAAACGGGTTCGGGAAATCCATATCCGTATGGTTCTAAAAGCTCCTTATCCCTCCAAAACTCTTCATCAAAGAGATCTTGGGTGCTTATCTCAGCATCTATGTTTATAGTTCTACCAAAGCCTTGCGGTGCCTTCTCAAGGGCATACTCCTTCAATTTTTCCCTTAGAACTTCAAGTTTTGAGGTTTTTATCGTGAAGCCACCCGCTAAGGCATGCCCACCGTAATTCTCAAAGAGATACCCCACCCTATCAAGGGCCTCAAATACGTTAAATGGTTCTATACCCCTGGCGGAACCCCTTGAAATCTCCCCATTGATGTTTATCACAAATGCGGGTTTTTCAAACATATCAACGAGTTTTGATGCGAGGATCCCCAAAACCCCCTCATGCAAACCCTCCAAATAAACAAAATTTATGGGCTCATCCATTTCAACAAAATCCAAGATCCTCTTTAGGTCCCTGTTTTGGATCCTCTGCCTTTCCCTGTTCAACCTCTCAACTTCTTCTGCAAACTTTAAGGCATCCTCACCTTTTATTTTAGTTAGGAGCTCAAAGGATTTCATAGCGGTCTCCATCCTACCCGCGGAGTTCAACCTCGGGGCTATGATGAAGGATATTACCCAAGGTTTTATGGGCGGGTTTATGGATGCGCTTTTTAGTATAGCCTTAAAGCCCGCCTTGGCGGAGACGCTTGAGAGGATCTTTATACCATGCTTTACCATAGTTCTGTTTTCCCCAACAAGCAAACCCATATCCGCTACCGTTCCCACAGCCACCAGATCCAAAAGGACATAAAGCTTTTTCTTCCAATCCCTAACGTTTAACCTTTGAAGTAAGGCGTGGGCGAGTTTGAAGGAAACTCCAACCCCCGTAAGGTTCTCATTTAAATACCCTTGGGGATGGATTATTAGGGTATCCGGGAGTTCCTTTGGCTTTAGATGATGATCCGTGATTATAACGTCAATTCCGTAATTTTTTGCCTCTTCCACCTCTTTCTTTGATGAGATCCCGCAATCAACGGTTATTATTAGGTTAACCCCCATATCCTTGGCGATCCTTATAGCCTCCCTTGAAAGTCCGTACCCCTCCGAAAACCTATCGGGAATATATGGGATAACGTCAAATCCGAGATCGTTTAAAACCCTATAGAGTAAAGCCAGGGCGGTTATCCCATCCGCGTCGTAATCCCCATGTATTAAAACCCTCTCGTTGGTTTTAAGGGCAAATAAGATCCTGTCAACCGCCTCGTTTATATTTTCCAGGAGAAAGGGGTCATAAATTTCCCCAGTTTCCAGATCTTTGAAGCTTATTCCCCTGTTTGCCAAAACCTTCCTGAAAATCCTACCCAGCGGGGCATCCACCTCCTCATCCTTGGGAAGGACAAAAGAAAGCATGGCAATTTTGTATTATAAAGGCGGTTTTCAACTTTAAAATTTACACTTATGGAGAAGGTGATCGGGATAGATTTGGGGACTACAAACTCGGTGGTGGCGATAGTTGAAGGGGGTGAACCTATAGTTATACCGAACAGGCAAGGGGAGAGATTAACACCTTCCGTTGTTGCTTTTAGGGAGAACGGCGAAATTTTGGTGGGTTCTCCCGCGAAGAGACAGGCTATAACAAACCCTCTAAATACGGTTTTCTCAATAAAGAGGTTTATGGGGAGAACTTACACGGAGGCGAAGCAAACTGGGGATGTGGATAGGGTACCTTATAGGGTGGTTCCAGGTCCTAACGACAGGGTAGAGGTTGAAATACCGGCGATGAAAAAGAGGTTTACCCCCGAGCAGATATCCGCCTTCATACTCTCCGAGCTCAAGAAAGCTGCGGAGAACTTTCTGGGAACCGAAGTGCATAAGGCTGTCATAACGGTGCCCGCGTACTTCAACGATCCTCAAAGGCAGGCAACCAAGGATGCGGGATTAATAGCGGGATTTAAGGAGGTGATTAGGATCCTCCCCGAGCCCACAGCGGCGGCTTTGGCTTACGGATTAAATAAGACGGATAAGAAACTAAAGGTCGCGGTCTATGACCTGGGTGGAGGAACGTTTGACATATCAATCCTTACCCTCGTTGAGGGAGCTTTCATCGTTAAGGCAACGCATGGGGATACACACCTCGGTGGGGATGACATAGACCAAAAGATAATAGAGTGGTTGATAGAGGAGTTTTATAGGGAGACAAAGATAGACCTTTCAAAGGATCCGGCGGCTTTACAGAGGTTAAAGGAGGCGGCGGAAAAAGCAAAGAAGGAGCTCTCCTTCCAGAGCGAAACGTTGATCAGCCTACCTTATATAGCGTTTGATCCAGAGGCGAAGGTTGGACTCAACCTCGAGAGGGTTTTAACGAGGGCTAGGCTTGAAGCGATGGCGGAGGGTTTGATAAACAGGACCGTTGAGCTTATGAGGCAAGCCCTTGACGAGGCGAGGATGACGAGGGAGGAGATAGACGAGGTGATACTCGTTGGTGGGCAGACGCGCATGCCCCTTGTCCAAAGGGTGGTTGAGGAGTTCTTCGGGAAGAAACCCCATGCTGGTATAAACCCGGACGAAGTAGTGGCTATAGGTGCCGCCATACAGGCATCGATAGCGGTGGGCGAGATGAAGGACAAGAAGGATATAGTCCTCGTGGATGTCGTTCCCTTGTCCTTGGGCGTTGCAACCTTGGGAGATATATTTGATGTTGTGATTCCAAAGAACACGCCTATACCCGTCAAAAGATCCAAAATATATACCACAGCTTACGATAACCAAACTGTCGTTACGGTTGAGGTTTATCAGGGTGAGAGAAAAATAGCATCTCAGAATAGGCTCTTGGGTAGGTTTGATCTAACTGGTATCCCGCCCGCTCCCAGGGGGGTACCCCAGATAGAGGTGACCTTTGAGATTGATACGAACGGAATATTGCACGTTTCCGCAGTTGAGAAATCCACCGGAAAGAAGGCGGATATAAGGATCCACGCGAGGACAGGACTTACGGAGGAGGAAATTAAAAGGATGATAGAGGAGGCGGAGAGGTACAGGGAGGAGGATGAGAGGAGGGCGAGGATAGCGGAGCTTAGGAACCAAATAGACGCTTATATATACGAGGTTGAGAAGGCAACGAAGGAATTTGAAAAGAACCTTACGGAAGATGAAAAGAGGAGGATCAACGAAGGGATAAACAAGCTCAGGGAGGTTATGAATTCAAACGATGAGGAGAAGATGAGGAGGGAATTTGAGGAGTTCCAGAGGGTTTGGAACGGGATAATAACGAGGATCTACCAGCAAACGGGTACGAACCCACCCCACGACGAAGGTCCAACCATAGAGGCTTAAAAACCTCCAAAAACGTTTAAACCAAAGTTCCAAGAGAACTTATCCCTTTGATTATAAAGGAAGTTTAAATATCCGGTAAATTTCATGTTTTCAAATTCCTTGGAGAGGGAGAAGGTTCCATATAGGGAGGGACCAGGGGGCTTTAAGATCCCCTCAGGTCCCGGAGCTTGGGTATAAAACCTGTAATATGCCGAAAGGGAAAAGGGGGATTTTATCCTAAAAAATGGAGATAAAGCCCAGGAAGCCCCCTTCAGGATCTCAAAACCAAAAAACTTATAGCCGAAGGATAAGGAGTTATAAAATATCTCCCTCCCAAAAGCCCTATAAAAGCTCTCCCCCTCCAAAAACCAAACCCTGTATATGTACCCCCTAAAGCTCCTTTCGTGGATCTCCCTTTCTACCTCCTTATCCCTAAAAATCTGGAAGCTTAAACCCAAACTATCCCGAAGATACCAAGTTGATAGGTTTAAACTTTTTATGGAGTTTAGGTCCGTCCTAAGGGAGAGGTTAAGATTTCCCGCGATGGAAAAGTTTAGGTCGTAAGTGGGTGTATCGGTGGGAAAATATAGGATCTCCCTCTTGTAGCTTCCGAAAGGTTTTGGGTAGAAATTTCCGGAGCTATCCCTCTCGTAATCCCCCCACCCTTTCCCAACATAAACGAACCTCTCCTCCTTTTTAAAGGAAACCGAGGAGTTTAAGCTCATCCTGAAAAACCTCCAGATCCATTCAAAACTTAAAGATCTTCCCAGCTTCGTCTTGCCATAATTAAACCTTATGTTTTCCCCATCAAATTCCAAAACGAAAGATAAAAAGCCATCCTCGTACCTTTTAAGATCAGATGAAAGACTACCAAAAATCGTGGAAAACCCGTAAGATCTCCCAAATGTATCCCTTGAAGTGAATCCAGAAATCGAGAAACTTGAGATAAACCCCCCAAACTTATAGTTCTCCCAAACCTTTGAGTTAAAGAATTCCCCAAAAACTCCCCTCTCCTTCCCAAGTTTTATTCTCCCAAAGCTTGAACTTTTCCCATCCGTAAAACCCCCTCCTATCTCTCCCAAAATCCCATCAATGTTAGCTCCAAAACCCAAGTTTATGTTTTTGTTTGAACTTGCGCCGACCTTGCTTAAAGGAACGTAAGGGTTATAACCCAAATTTCCAAAACTGAAGAAATATAAGGATTTCCCCAGCTTGAAATTCCAATTGGAACCGAAATCTTTATTTGTATTAGCGGAGATCTCAATAGAACTTTCACCCGAAGAATAACCGAGGGAACCCACCCCATCGTTTTCTACCCCCTCTAAGGGCCTTATGGTATAATTTCCACCGCTCCCGACGAACACAAACCTATCTCCCAAGAAGATATAATCCCCATTCTCAAACCTCACAAAATCGCATATTAAATCCCCGTTTTTAACATCTATGTAAAAGGTATCGTTGGAAAATTTATAATCCCCCTTTCCCCTAAGGCAACCCTTAAATTTTTCCCCCTTCTCCGCCTCTTTTGAAAATCCCCTAAGGAAGAAACCACCTTTCCTCAATATACCCCCAAAAACCGAGATTCTCTCCCCATTCGCCTCTTGGTACTCAACCGTCAATATATCCCCATCCTCAAACTCCCTGAGATAAATAGCCCCATCCTTGATTTCATACCCACCTTCAAGTAGCCTACCGTTCAAATAAACCCTCACCGATCCCCTCAAGATCTTTTCGGGTAATATGTAAGGACCGTTATAACCTTTTATTAACCTAAAGCTAATTCTCTTAACATCCGAAATAGTCCTTAAAAACTTTAAGGTATCATCCCCGTAAAAAATTCCCAAACCCTCCCCCCTAAACCTTCCCACCATAAAGTCCTCCGTAAGGATACCTCCAAAAAAACCCATCCTTTCCCCCGATACTAAAGCCCTAAACTCTTGAAGTTCTTCCAACCTCTTCACCTCACCACTTAAACCCCCCACATCCCTTATTAAAAGCAAGGACCTCCAACTACCCAAATTGCCGTTAAGTTTTAAATTTAAGCCATCCGTACCAAAGGAGTAATATCCGGACCATAAATTCTGTAAGGTGTCGGAAAAATAAATTATTGAACTTTCGGGTAGGTACGGGGGTAGGAAAAATAGGCTGTAAGTCAATCAGAAGGTTTGGGAGAAGCCCAAGCTTAGGGTAATTGAGTTTGGAAGGAGTGGAGAAGGATCAAAGTGGGACAGATAAAGGGGTCTGTCCGTACTTATTACGAACGACGGAATACTGTCGGGTTTGTATGGGTACCTGTAGGGGTAATCCTTGCGGGGAGAGTATGCATAAGAAAATCCGAAATTTAGCGTCCTATTCCCAAGGATGTAATTTATTTCCATCTTAAACGGGGTATAGTTGGTGTTTAGGCTATAAATCATTGTGTCAAGGGAGGGAATACCAGTAAACGGATAACCAACTTTTGCGGTTTTAAGCGGTGTGAAGGAATAAGAGATACGAATGTTTTCGGGTAAAGTTTTGGCGAGGAATCCTCCGAGGACCCCCACGAAAATATCCCCTATGCTCACGGGCGTTGTTTTTAGGACCTTTTCCTCAAAAAGCTCCCAGAAAACGGAGGATACAAATGGGAATATTATAGCCCTATTGTCCTTGAAGTTTAAAGTCTTCACCGCCCAGTAATACACGAACATATGGGCAGGGTAGGACTGAAAGATAAAATCTCCGATATCTTTTGATGGTGGAAGTATGAAAATCTCAACCTCCCCTACCCCAACCCTGTAAGACTCAATCTTCCTCCCGAAAACATCCACGTAATCCGATTTCTCAAAAAACGTTACGATCCACATATTTTCTTCCAGTGATCCTTCATTAAAATCGCATCCCCCTCTATGTTTGGGCTTTCCGAAACTATGAATCCATCCACCCCAAAATCACATAAAACTTCCAATATCTCCCTCCACCTAAGGTCCGATTCTTCCAAATTTAGATGGTGCTTTTCTCCCTTTGAGGAGTACGCTATTCCCGACATATGTATGTGCATATTTTTTATCCCCCTCTCTCCCAAATACTCTTTAACCTTCTCTAAGACATACCTAAATTCCTCAACCGTGTTGAACTTTCCCCCGCTCCTCGCGTGCAAATGGGCGAAGTCTATGCATGGCATAACACCTTCTATTTCTGCGGAAAGTTCCAATATTTCCTCCAAGGAGCCGTACTGTGTGGGTTTTCCTGTGGTTTCCGGGCGCAAAATGACTTCTATCTTTTCCCCCTTAATCCTATCCACAAGCTCCCTCAATATCCCCTTTACCTTCCTATGTACATCCTTTGGGTCGTCATCCAAATAATAGGCGGGATGGAAGGTTATATCCCTTGCCCCCGCGAGAAAACCCACCCTTGCGGATTCGTATATCCTCTCAATTGAAGCTTCAAGTTTATCCCTCTCCTTGGCATTTAAGTTTATCCAATAGGGCGCGTGGACGGAAAGGGAAAGGTGGTTCTCCTCCGCTATTTTCCTTACCCTCTTAGCTTTATCCTCCCCCATCCTTATCCCCCTTACAAACTCTAACTCCATACCATCCAAACCCAACTCCTTCACCCTAAGAAGCCCTTCCTCCGTTGAGCTTCCCTGGGTGGATAGGGGGATCCCAGCGGTAAAGAACCTCATATTATAGCCCGCCCCTCCTCTCCAAGGTTTTGAATATAACGTACTCCTGTATCTCGTTTGTCCCCTCAAAGATCCTGTTTATCCTTGCATCCCTATACATCTTCTCCACCGGGTAATCCTCAATGTACCCAGCTCCCCCGTGTATTTGCAGGGCGAGATCCACCACCCTATCAAGTACCTCGGAGGCGAAAACCTTGACTATTGATGCTTCCCTTATTACATCGTACCCGTTGTCCGCCATCCATGCGGTTCTATAAACGAGGCTTTCAAGTGTGAAGATATCTATAGCCATCCTTGCGAGATAATGCTGTATTATTTGGAAGTTTTTTATGGGTTGTCCGAATTGCTTCCTTTCATTAGCAAATTTCCAAGCAACTTCAAATGCTTCTTTTGCACCACCCAAACAACCTGCACCCAGCGTTATCCTACCTATGTCAAGGGTCTCCATAGCGATCTTGAAGCCTTCCCCAACCTTCCCCAAAACGTTCTCCTCGGGAACCTCAAGGTCCTCCAGAACCACGTACGCGGTACCCGATGCCTTTATACCCATCTTCTTCTCCGTTTTCATTACCTTCCAACCCTTCCATGAAGTTTCAACTATGAAGGCGGTTATACCCCCGTATGCACCCAAAGATCTGTCGTTTGCAGCAAAAACCACCGCTATATCCGCTATATTCCCGTTTGATACATAAAGCTTTGAACCGTTTAGGATCCACCTGTCCCCCTTCTTTACCGCGGTGGTTTCTATGTGTTGGGCGTCCGAACCCGCGTTGGGTTCCGTCAGCGCAAAACAACCAATATATTCCCCCGTTGCTATCTTCGTTAAGTATTTTTCCTTTTGCTCCTTGTTCCCAGCGATGTTTATCGCGCCACCGCAAAGGCCCGTGGATGCCCCGAGGAGAACCGCAACCGAGGCATCCCCCCTCGTTATTTCCTCTTGAAGGACTACGTTTCCAAGCTCCCCAAGCCCAGCACCGCCGTATTCCTCGGGTAGCAAGATCCCAAAAAACCCCTGTTCCGCCATCTTTTTTATCAGATCCCTCGGTATCTCCTCCCTTTTTTCCATCTCCCGGGATATAGGCCTTATTTCTCGGTTTACGAACTCCCTAACCATGGCCCTCAGATCCTCAAGGACCTCAATTTTCTCCTTCGGTAAGTTTAGGAATTCCAAAGGGCTTCTCATAACCCGAATATTTTAAGGTGGCAACAACCTTATAATATTCGTCTTGGGCCGTTAGCTCAGGTGGTAGAGCACCGGATTTTTAATCCGGGGGTCGCAGGTTCGAATCCTGCACGGCCCATTGGCAAAGATCCTCGTTAGGGGTGGAAATCCATTGAGGGGTTCGGTGAGGATAAGTGGAGCAAAGAACTCCGCCCTTGCTTTAATCCCCGCAAGCATAGTCATAGATGGTGAGGTAAAACTTTTTGATGTTCCCGATGTGGCGGATGTAAGAACCATGCTTGAGCTCTTAGATTTCATGGGGGCAAATTTTTCCTTTGATAATAACACCCTTACTTTGGATACGAGGAACATAAAGGAATCATTTGCACCTTATGAGTTTGTTAGCAAGATGAGGGCTTCTATTTATGTATTGGGTCCCCTTTTGGCGAGGTTTAAAAGAGCGAAGGTTGCGCTACCCGGGGGATGCGACTTTGGTCCCAGGCCCATAAACTTCCACTTGGAGGGTTTGAGGAAGATGGGGGCGGAAATAAGTTTTGAGCATGGGTACATATTGGCTAAGACGGAGGGTTTAAGGGGCACCTATATATCCTTTGAGAAGAAGTCGGTTGGTGCCACAATACACCTTATGACGACCGCGGTATTGGCGGAGGGGGAGACGGTTTTGGATAACTGCGCAATTGAGCCCGAGGTGGTTGATACCGCAAGATTTTTAAAGGCCTGTGGGGCAAAAATAGAGGGGGAGGGAACGGATACCATAAGGGTGGTGGGAACCGGTCCCCTTAAGGGGAACTTGGAGTACAGGGTTATACCGGACAGGATAGAGGCATCAACTTTCATAATAGCCGGACTTATAACTAACGGGGAAGTTAGGGTGGAGAACGTAAGGACAAAGGATATACTTTCGGTTCTTTCAAAGCTTGAGGAATGTGGGGCAAAACTAAAAATAGGTGAGGATTTTGTTTTGGTGAAACCTTCGGGAAGGTTGGAAGCCAAGGATGTTGAAACCGCCCCTTTCCCCGGCTTTCCAACGGACGTACAACCACAATATTTATCCTTAATGTCCGTATCAAAGGGAAAGGCGGTGATAAGGGAGGGAATATACCCGGACAGGTTCAAGCATGCTTATGAGCTTATGAGGCTTGGGGCGAATATAAAGGTGGGGGAAGGGTTTGCGGTGGTTGAGGGGGTTGAAAAATTGAGCGGGGCGCCGGTGGTGGGGAAGGACTTAAGGGGGACCGCGGCTTTGGTCTTGGCGGGTTTGGTGGCGGAAGGCTTTACGGAAGTTGAAGGATACGAGCATCTTGTAAGGGGGTACGAGAATTTTGAGGAAAAGATGAGGGGGTTGGGGGCGGAGATCGAGGTTTTGAACGATCGTTCAAGCATATAATATCTATCTATGATACTCCTTATAGCTTACGAAGTTAGGGGATTTGTATATGGGGAGGGTGGGAAACCTTTACCCTCCGCGGTAGTACTCCTTAGGAGGCTTCCCGACACATCAAAAGCGGGGGGAACTTACACGGACGAAAATGGGTTTTTTAAGATAAAGGATGTAAAACCGGGAAAGTATTTGCTCATAATAAAGTTCGTGGGATATGAAGATAAAAGGGTAGAATTTGAGGTAAAGGATGGGGATGTGGATTTGGGGAGGATCGTCCTGAAGGAAAGCGCCATAAAAGTTGAAGAGGTGGAAGTGAGGGCCCAGGCTCCAAAGATCACTTACGAGGACGGAAAGAGGGTTATAAGGTTCGGGGAGGATATAGTTTCAAGGGGAAGCCCAAACGTCCTTGAGGCTTTAAAAAATGTTCCGGGTGTGAGCGTGGATAACGAGGGGAACGTAAGAATAAGGGGGGAAGGGAATATAACGCTTTACATAAACGGAAAGCCTACGGTATTGGAAGTTTCGGATGCCTTAAGGCAGATACCCGCTTCGGAGGTGGAAAGGATAGAGATAATCACCAACCCATCCGCTAAGTACGAGGCGGAAGGGGGGATAATTATGAACGTGGTTTTGAAGGGTAGAACGGGTAGGGGCATTTCCGCAAATTTAAGTTTGAGGTTGGGGACCTTTGAAAACTACGGTTTAAACGGTTCCTTGGGAATAACCACCGGGAAGACAAAATTCGTTTTTGGCGCAAACTATTTTTCCTTTACCAATCTAATGGAGAGCACGGTGAACGCAGAAAAACCCATATATTACACCGCTTCAGGCGAAAGATCCTTTCAGGGCAAACCTTACGGGGCGAGGTTCAGTTTGGAGCATAATTTAACAAGCAGGGATATCCTAAGCTTTGAGGGAGATATAGGATCCTGGCGGATGTTGATGTCGAGCAATATGAAGTACAGTTATGCAAATGATAGCACATCAACAAAAACGGATATGGGGGGGTTAAGGGGTTCGCTCTCGGGGGGATACACGAGGAATATGGGAAATCGGAGGCTAGAGATATTGGCATTTTACGGATTTAGGAGGGGTAGGGAGAATACGGAAAGTAGAATTGGAGATTCCGTAATATTCACGAGGGAAGGGAAGCCCAACTTCTTCAGGTTTTCACCGCAAATAAACTATTCAATGAACTTTGGGGAAAAGAGAAAGCTGGAGGTGGGATACCAATTGACGGTATGGAACGGTTTGGACAGCTTGAAGCTTTCAAATCCGGACACCTCTGGATCTTACACCTTTTCTTCCTACGTAAATGGGGGTTATTTGACGTATTCGGATGCTCTTGGAAGGTTTTCTTATAATCTAGGTTTAAGGGTTGAGGATTACAGGAGGAACATTAACGATTATGTCTTTAAATCAACCGACCTTTTCCCAAGCCTTTCCCTTTCCTTCAACCCCGACATTAAAAACTCCTTCAATCTTTCCTACTCAAGGAGGACGCAGAGACCCATGCCCTGGATGTTGAACCCCTTCATAAGAAAGATAGACGAAAAGAATTATCAAAAGGGAAATCCCAACTTAAAGCCTTCCTACACCCATTCATTTGAGGTGGGATATCAGAGGGTTTTCAATATTGCAACCGTAGGAATAGAGGGGTTTTATAGGAGGAACGAGGGCGTATTTTTGATGGATATGTTTGCCTCTTCCTATTACGACAGCACATTAAGGGCTATAGTGATCACCTGGGATAATCTGGGAATTCAAACCTCAACGGGCGCGGAGTTCATATTAAATTTCCAACCCTTTAAGTTCTTTAAATCCGACATAACGCTTGACATTTACAACATAAGATGGTATTACGGAGGCAGGACATCAAGCAGTCTTTCTTGGGAGGTAAAGGGGAATTTAAACCTTATGATGCTCCAAATTTCTGGAAATTACCAAGCTCCAAAGAAAACCGCAAGGGGTACAACATCTTCTTCTTACTCCCTTGATCTTGGAGTGATGTTCCCAATAAATCGCAACATATTTTTCGTTGGGAGGTTTGAGGACTTCTTGAAACTACAAAAGGGGACATCAACAATAGACGAGGAAAACTACAAGCTGAAAACCTCCTATTCAAGTAAATGGCCGAGACTCTCGGTTATGCTGATATTCGATTACAACAACTTCAGGAGGTTCCAGCAGAGGAAAAAGACAACAGAAGAGGAAGAGATGCCGATGTTCTAAAAGGTTACGTCGAGGACGCGAACTTTATAGGTATTTCCCTTTGAATCCGAGAATATACCATCCCTAAGTAGGTATTCCCCGTACTTTTTGAAGAATCTATAGCCAAACTCTAAGTTTTTCCCCTCCACCCTTTCAACCCCAACCAAGGATTCAAACTCACCCAATTGAACAGCGATCCTTCTTACATAAACCCTTTCCCAAGAAAGTAGGATCTTCTTTGGAAAAACCTCCCTTAAACATTCCGCCTTTTGTAAGCTTTCAAAAACCTCCCTTATCTTTTCCGGAAAGTTTGGGGGACCGTAAATTCTCACGGTTTTCTTAAAATTACCGCTTTCGTAATGGAAAGTGTATGTTGGAAGATCCGTACCTTGAACGACAAAGTATTCGTTTGAGAGATCCTCCCAATAATCCCCTTGGGAAAACCTTCCAAAAACCTTAACTTCGCAAAACGAGAAATCTTCGTTTTTAAGTTTTATACCGCTCCCGTTTTTTATGTGCGCTATTGGAACCTTTGAACCTCTATATTCAATGTAAGCCTTCAAGGAAAAATCCAACCTTGGAGACATAAAGATTAAGAACATACGGGAATTTTAAGACAGACCTAAAACCCTCAAATATACCCCTTCAACCCTTTCCGCCACCTTTTCCCAAGAGTACTCTTTTGCGGTTTTTAGCCCGTTTTCTATAAGTTTTCTTCTTAAAGATCCGTCCCTCAATACCTTAAGGAGGGCTTCCGCGTAATTATTCGGATCTTTCACATTCACGAGTATTCCGTTTTCCCCATCTTTTATTACGTTTATATAACCTTCGTTGTTAGCTGCAACAACGGGAACTCCAGATGCCATAGCCTCAACCAAAACCAAACCGAACGTTTCACCCCCAATTGCTGGGGATGTATAAACATCCGCTCCCCTGTAAATCTTCGGAAGATCCTCAAACGGTACAAACCCCAAAAAATGAACCCTATTTTTCAATCCCTCGGGAACCATTTTCATTAAACTTTCCTTAAGGGGCCCCTCCCCAGCAAATATAAGATGGACATTTTCTTTCTCAAAATCCTTTTTACGGGAAATGAAAGCCTTCAGTAAAAGATCGGGCCCCTTTCTGGGTTCTAATCTACCCACGAACAAAACGGTTTTCCCATTAATTTTTGAATATATTTCTTGCCTTTCCCCATCCGGTTTAAACCTTTCCGTATCCACTCCGTTTGGTATTATCTCGTAATCTCCTTTAAAGTATGGTTCCATAAGTTTTTTTGCGGTCTCGGAAACCGCTATGGCAACCTTAATTTTCTTCCATACTGGGGTGAAAAAAATTTTTGCAACCTTGTACCAATTAAAACCAACAAAGGATGTGTGAAAGGTTGAGACGACGGGGTAAGGGGAGAGTATCGTTGTCCATCCGGGGAGGTTGGGAGCCAAGGGACCGTGGGTATGAACAATATCAAATTTCCTTTCCCTCAAGAATCTCAGAACTTTTAAAGGTAAAAGGGGGTCAAAGGTCAAGGTTATTTGGGACTTGTTTAGGGGCAATATTAAAACCCTTCCTATCCTGCGTACATAACCGTTGAATTTTCCATCATCCTTTCCGTAGCTCGTGGTTAGGATCCAAACCTCGTGCCCCCTCTTCCTCAGGTACTTGGAAAGGGAATATAAATGCTCGGAAACACCACCTGGGAAGGGATAATACGCGTCGGAAACCTGCAAAATTTTCAATACATCCTTTCCGCCATTTTCTTTAACCTTTCGATCCTCTTTTCAATGGGTGGATGGGTGGAAAAGAGTTCCGCCAAAAATTCACCCGAAAGGGGATTCACTATGAACATATGGGACATATATTGAGGGACCTCAGCCCTAACGGCTTGAACACCGTATGCGAGTTTCTCAAGGGCGGAAGCCAAAGCCAAGGGGTCGTTTATAAACCTTGCTCCCGCCTCATCCGCCATATATTCCCTGCTCCTTGAAACCGCAAGCTGTATTATGGTCGCCGCAATGGGCAGGAGTATTATAGCCGCTATAGCAGCTAATGGGTTGTGATCCCTATTATCCCTCGAACCATAACCGAACAAGAGACCCCACCTTAGCATATCCGCCAGGTAAGCTATTGCGCCGGCCAAGGTTGCGGCTACGGACATAACGAGAATATCCCTGTTCTTTATGTGCGCGATCTCATGAGCAATTACTCCCTTAAGCTCCCTCCTATTCAAAAGCCTCAATATCCCCTCAGTAAATACCACCGCGGAATTCTTCGGGTTCCTACCCGTGGCGAAGGCGTTGGGTTGTGGTATTGGAGCTATATAGACTTTTGGCTTTGGGATCCCCGCCGCCATTGCCACCTCCTCAACCAAGGCGTGAAGGTCCGGAGCTTCCTCCCTGCTAACTTCCCTTGCCCCCACGGAAGCTGTGGCTATCTTGTCGGAGAAGAACCAACCTATAAAATTCATTATACCAGCAACTATTAAGGCGATGAGCATACCCAAGTTTCCACCTATAAGCTTACCCGCATAGACCAAAATTAGGGTTAAAACCGCCAAAAGCAAAAAGGTTTTTATCGTGTTGGTTATCATAGTTGTAAATTATAAGGTCGCGGGTTTAGAATAAAACGCTATGGGTTTCCTGAGGGATGATATTGAGTTTTCAAGTCCCTTCACGGTTAGTCAAAAACCTTATAAGGCTAAACTTGACCAAAACGAATCTCCATACGATCTACCCGAGGAATTAAAGGATCTTATCCTTGAGGAGGTGAAAAGGATGGAGTGGAATAGGTACCCGCAACCCGTAATATACAACGAAGTTAAGGAGATATTTGCCCAAGAGATCGGGGTATCACCCAAAAATATCGCCCTTACGTTCGGTGGGGATCAGGCTATACTCAGCGCCTTTTGGGTGGGAGGGGGGAAGGGTAGGAAATGTTCAATATACGAGCCCACATACCCTATGTTCAGACATTATGCCCTTGCGACATCCACGGAGGCGGATATAAAGGTTTTGGGAGAGAATTTCACAATAGACCCCTCGGATTTTAAAGGTGGATATCACATAATATTTCTCGTATCCCCCAACAACCCAACGGGAAATCTGATAGATAAAGAGATCGTAAGGGAAGCGCTTGAAACCGGCGCCTTGGTGTTCGTGGATGAGGCATATTTCCCATTTTCTGGAATAACGGTTTGGGAGGATCTGAAGGATTACCCAAATTTGATGGTGGGTAGATCATTATCAAAGTCCCTACTTGCTGGTATGAGGATGGGTTATGTATTAAGCTCGGAGGAGGTAATAAGGGCTGTGGAGCATATGAATTTTGTTCCATACAACCTCACATCCTTTCAACTTGCAATATTTAAAAACTTCGGCAAGATAGGGGAATACATAAAGAAGATCTCGGAGGAGATAGTAAGGGAGAGGGAGAGGGTTTTTAAGGTTTTGGATGAGTTAGGGTTCAAACCCTTCAGATCTTTTGCAAACTTCATAATGTTCAAGGTTAAGGATCATAAAACCGCTTATCAGGCTTTCGTGGATGAAGGGGTGAGGGTGAGGGATGTATCAAGCTTGCCTGGACTTTATAATCACCTGAGGGTGACCATTGGAAGAAGGGAGGAAAACGAAATTTTCATTGAAGTTTTGAGAAAATTAGCCCCAATCCAAGCCCCAAGATAAGGGATAAAGGAAAACCCCTTCCCAAAATAGGGTAAATTACCCAAAAGAGAAAAAGGGAAAAAAGGAGGTGGTGAAACTTCTGTGTGAAAGATAGAATGAGGAGGTTCCCAAAGATGCCGTTCCATAAGGAGGAGCTGGAGTATAGGCATATCGGGGCGAGTAAAGGGAGGGAGGGTTTTGGGTCGTAATTTAGGAAAAATAGGGTAAAGGTTAGAAAGATGGATAGGGAGAATTCAAGCCATAGGAGGTTTTTGGGAAGTCGGAAAGACAAAAAGTTCAAAACCCCTTCGGGATCCTTGACAAAAAGGGATGGGAACAATATTCCCAAGACCGTAAAAAAGGAGCCTTTTTCAAATCCACCCCTTATATTCTCCGCCAAGAGAAATATGAGTATTACGAGGAGGGAAGAGAAAACCCTTTTTCTTGAAGATTTAAAGGCCAAAAGGAAGAGCCAGAAGGAGAAGAGGAATAGGGAGAAAAGGTAAAAAGGGTTTTCGTTGTAAAGAAAGGACCTTTGTAGGATCAAAAGGATGGTTCCAAGAAATAGCCAGAACAACTATTCCCTATGCTTTAAACCCAAGGACCAACCGCCGTCTATGGGTATTGCGCTTCCGTTCATCCAGGAGGATTCATCGCTTGCGAGATAAACCGCCAAAAAGGCCACATCCTCGGGCCAACCTCCCCTTAAGGTTTTCCCTTCCGTTTTTATGTCATCAAATTCAGAATACATCCTGTGCGAAACCCCATCCGGGCATATGACGTTTGCCCTAATGTTGTACTTCGCGTAATCCTTTGCAACGGTCTTTACGAAGGAAACAAGGGCAGCTTTCACGGCGTTGTATATGGAGGAACCTTCCGCGATCCCAAAGTTCCCATAAACCGCCGAGGTGTGTATATAAACCCCTCCCCCCCATTTCTTGAAAAGTGGTAAGGTTTCCTTTACAACATATACGTGCGCTAAAAAATTGCTCCTCCAAAGGGCGTTTACGGTCTCCTCATCAAGGTTTTCCACATCCGTGGGTGCCCAATAACCCGCATTAACAAAAACCACATCTATTTTTCCCATCTTGTCCAGAGCATCTTGGATCATCACCTTTACCTCTTGAGGGTTTGATGCATCCGCCCTAAAGGAGTAAGACTCGTACCCCTTTTTGTTGAGAAATTCGGATATCTCGTGGCACTTTTCGGACCTTGAGACCAAAAACGTTACAGCCCCTTCCTTTGCCATAAGGTAAGCGGATGCTCTACCTATCCCACCTCCCACGCCCACGATAAGGATCCTCTTATCCTTTAACCTCATTCCGAAAATTTTACGGTGGATAGTAAATTTTCCCCTTTAGAATACACTTTCATGAAAAAGGTCGCGATAATAGGGGCGGGGAATGTGGGGGGTGAGGCGGCGAAATACCTTGCAAATAGGGGTTTAGCGGAGATAGTCCTTATAGATATCGCGGAGGGTATAGCAAAGGGTAAGGCCCTTGACATCCTTCACGCCGGACCCATAGAGAACTCATCAATTTCAATAATTGGGGGTTCCGATTACTCCCTTATAGAGAACAGCGATGTTGTGATAATCACCGCGGGAAAGCCGAGAAAGCCCGGGATGTCAAGGGAGGAACTTTTAAAGGTAAATTTTGATATAGTTAGTGGAATATCGGAAAATGTGAAGAAGTACGCCCCCAACTCCGTCGTTATAGTGGTTTCAAATCCCCTCGATGCCATGGTTTATACCGCGTATAGGGTCACCGGGTTCCCGAGGGAGAGGGTTATAGGTATGGCTGGACTTTTGGATTCCGCCAGATTTGCAGCATTCATAGCTCAAGAATTGGGAGTATCCACGGCGGATGTGAGGGCTATGGTTCTGGGGACGCACGGGGATCTCATGGTTCCTATGGTTAGGTTCGCAACAATTAACGGAATACCCGCAAAGGACCTTATTCCAGAGGATAGGATGAAGGAAATAGTTAATAGGACGAAGTACGCGGGAGGGGAGATAGTTCAGCTTATGGGGACCAGCGCCTGGTTTGCTCCAGGTGATGCGGCGGCTTTTATGGCGGAGGCGGTTCTCCTTGATGCAAACAGGGTTTTATCCGCATCGGTATATCTGAAAGGTGAATATGGGATAGATGGGGTGTTTGTGGGTGTGCCGGTGGTTTTGGGTAAAGGTGGAGTTAAAAGGATAATTGAGCTAAAGCTTACGGAGGATGAGATGGAGGAGCTTAGAAAGAGCGCGGAGCATATAAGGAAATTACAAGAGGAAGTTGATGCTTTGTTAAAAGGAGGTGGGATATGATGTTGCTTATGGGCTTTATAGATATTGCGGATATTTGGGCGAGGCCGGGAGTTAAGAGGGGGAACTCCGCGGTCTACATGGTTATAAGGAACAACGATACCCTACCCGACACCCTATACAGCGCGGAATCCGACATAGCCAAAAAAGTGGAGATACATATGACGATGAAGCACGAGGGTGGTAGGATGGGCATGCATAAGGTGGATTACATAGTCATTCCGCCAAAGGGAGAGTTCAAACTTGAACCGGGCGGATACCACATAATGCTTATAAACCTCAACAAGCCCTTGAGAGGAGGAAACAGAATAAACCTTGCCCTCTATTTCAAGCGCGCGGGTAAGATAGAAATAACCGCAGAGGTGAAGTGAAAAGATTTTTAATTCTTCTGCTTCTCCTTTCGTGCGGGAAAGGGATAAATAGGGCGAAGGATTTTCCATTTAACAAAGGTTATGTTCTTGTGGATCACAACGGTAATAAGAGGAGCCTCCGGGATTTCCAGGGTAGTGTTCTGGTTGTTGGGTACATATACACCCATTGCCCCGACATCTGCCCCTTAATAACGGACAATATGAGGAAAATATACCATCTTGCGGCAAAGGAGGGGATTTTAAACAAGGGTGTTCTTTTTTTGAGCATCACCTTTGACCCTAAAAGGGATAAACCGGAGGTCTTGAGGGATTATATGAAGGTTTATGAGATAGATACCGCAAGCGCTTGGCTGTTCTTAACTGGAGAAGAGAAAACCATAGACTCCCTTATGAAGGATCTGGATATTGTGGTTGATTTTGGACCTATGCAGATAAGCGAAAGTGGGGATACAATATATTTTATCACCCATACCGATAGGATACACGTGGTAGGTAGGGATGGTAAGATCAAGGCTTACTTCAAGGGGAGCGAGGCAAAAGCGGAGGAGGTTTTAGAGATAATAAAGAGGGAAATTTAATTCGGCCTTAAAATACACGGTGGAGGGTTGCGCCGAATTGGCAAGGCAGCGGATTTGAAATCCGCCGGGGCTTAGGCCCCTTGGGGGTTCGAGTCCCCCACCCTCCGCTTTCATGATATTTGATTTCGGCTCGGAAAGTGGGGGCATATTGGTTTTTGGGGAAAATGAGAACCTTGATGAGATCTCTTTAAATATTTCCACGTTTTCCGCATTAACCGTCGAGAGGTTGGAAATTCCCGAAGATTATAGCTCCTTTGTTGATTTGGTTGATGGGAAAAATCCAAAGTTTATATTGGGGGACAATAAGAGCTACCCTTTACTTTTGAGGTACGCGCAGGAGAGGGGGATCCCCTTAGTATTTAAACCCGCAAAGGTTGAATATGATATTTCAAGCGGTGGGGTTTTGGCAAAATTTAGGGTGAAGGAAAACCTCCTCGCGGTTTTCTCAATAAATGCTCCAACCATCGCCATCGCAATATAGGGAATTTATCCGGCTTGTAATTTCCGGCGATTTTGAAAGGGCGAAAGAATTGATCCCCAAACTTGAAAGGAGGAAACTTTTAAGATGGATAAGGTTCCATATGCTGGGATCTTACCTTTTTGATAAATTTCCCGAAATTTCGGAGCTTGAACTTGATAGGGCGCAAACTTTATTATTTCACAAAATTTTGGACGAGATGTTGAATATACTCTCCGATTCCCCCGTGGAGGTTGTAGTTTTTAAGGGTGGGCATATAAGGGAGCTTTACCCAAATAGGTATTGGAGGATGGTTTCGGATTTGGACGTTTATGTTAGGAGTAGGGATATAAAGGAGCTTGATAGGTTTTTAGCTTCAAGGGGGTTTAAAGGTAGGGGTGAGGTGAATTTTCAATATAGGTACGAATATAAGGGGGTGCCATTGGAGGTTCATACAAGGTTTGCAAGGAAATTATTTCCAAATTTGATAAGCGAAAACGTGGTTTTTGAAAACTCGGTAAGGTTCAGGGGTGCTGTCCTTTTCCCAAGTCCCGATTTGGAGATCACCATATTTTATTTTCACGCGTACAAGAGCGCGTATACGAGTGGTTTTAGGGCTATATGGTGGCTTGATGAGAGGTTTTTAACTTTAAACGGGGCAAAACCCTTGAACCTTTCAAAGATAAATAGTTGCATAAAATGGTTCAGGTCATATAAATTTAGCCAAATTAACGATAGGGAGGGGAACGAGTTTTATTGGTCCATTATGGGGATCCTTCACGCCCTTAGATTATGGTTATAAATTCCAATTCAATCGCCCTCCTCAAAACCTCCTCCCATCCCATCTCCTCCAAAACGGTATACCTGTGAGGTCTAGTTTGCGATGCTATTGAAAAAACTCTCTCCGCAAAACTTCTGCTCATCCTTAGGCTCTCCGGAAATCCCAAATTCAGAAGATAATTCCTCACCTCTTCCCAATTTTCGTACCCATTCAAGTTCAAGAATAGGGGGGTAAAGAAACCCACCTGTATTCCATGCTTCTCACCAAAGTTCAAAATATCCAGCGCATGGCTTATCTTGTGCTCGGGCCCACTTGCGGGCCTTGAGGATCCAGCTATTTCCATAGCCCAGCCGCTTAAGATCAAACCCCAAGCCAGATTTTCGGGGTTTTTAAATGGGTTAGATTCAAGCATGGATAAGGCGGAGGATTTTGAAATTAGGGACGCTAAAAAACTATAAGGCTCCTTGGATTTTTCTTTGAAATTATCCCAATCCAAAGATGCGGAGAGGTTTGATATGAGGTCCCCCGTTCCTGCCAAAAAGCTCCATGTAGGTGCAGAAGAAATTATTTCAAGATCCACTATTACACCCATAGGTAAGTGCAAAAATTCGCTCTTATAACCCCTAACTCCGACGGGCGAAGCTATACCATCGCTTGAAAGTAAGGTAGGTATAGAGATAAAGGGTATGTTTAGTTTTTTTGCGAGGAATTTCCCACTATCTATCACCGAACCTCCACCGATAGAAACCACGCAGGAAATCTCCTTCTTAGGTTTTCCAACTATCCCCTTTATCCTCTCCCCGTATTCCCTTGAAAACCTCTTCCCATGAATAACCAAAACCCTACCCCTACCGAAAACATCCCTTATACGATAACCCCACTCCTCTAAAATCCCATACCCAACATCCAGGAAATTATAGAATTTCACACCCTTTTGAACATCCTCCGCAGGCCCAACCTTAGAACCATCCAAAAAGCCTCCCATATTATCCCCTTATTCAACTTGGATTTCCCCGCCCTTCTTTCAACGAATATTATCGGTATCTCGCAAACCTTAAACCCCTTAAACCACAAATTGAAATGAATCTCTATTTGGAACGCGTACCCATCGGATTTTATCCCATCAAGGTTTATCACCCTTAGACATTCGGCTTTTATAGCCTTGAAACCTGATGTTAGATCCCTGATCTTTACCCCCGTTATTACCCTAGCGTAAAGGTTCGCAAAGTACGAGAGGAGGAGCCTTGATATAGGCCAATTCACCACGCTTACGCCCTTTACGTACCTTGAGCCTATCACCGCATCGCAATTTTCCAAATTCTCAACCAACCTTTTGATATCCTTGGGATCATGCGAGAAATCCGCATCCATCTCCACAACAACATCAAAATTTCTATCCAGCGCCCACTTAAACCCGGTTATGTATGCGGATCCTAAACCCATCTTTTTCGGCCTTTCTATGAGGTGCACCTTTGGGTCCCTTTCCATTATAGTTTTTACTATATTTGCGGTTCCATCCGGGGAATTGTCGTCTATTACGAGTATCTCGGGGTCTATATCGAGGTTCCTAACTTCCCTAATTAAAGCCGCGATATTTTCCGCTTCGTTGTAGGTTGGAACTATTACTAGGACCCTCACTGGTACTTGTAAAAGCCTTCACCGGTTTTCCTACCAAGCTTCCCCGCCTCAACCATCTTGACGAGCAAGGGGCAAGGCCTATATTTGGGATCCCTTAGGTCATTGTAAAGGACCAATAGAATTTGGAGGCAGACGTCAAGCCCTATGAAATCTGCGAGCTGTAGCGGTCCCATAGGGTGATTCATACCAAGTTTCATAACCGTATCTATCGCTTCCTTATCCGCTATTCCCTCGTAAAGAGCCCATATCGCCTCGTTTATCATGGGCATTAGAACCCTGTTTGATACGAAGCCTGGGTAATCTTTTACTTCAACCGGAACTTTGTCAAGTTTTTTCGCAAGCTCTATAACGGTGTTTGCGGTCTCGTCGGACGTGGAAAAGCCCCTAACAACCTCTACGAGCTTCATAACGGGAACGGGATTGAAAAAGTGCATACCCGCGAAAAGTTCGGGCTTACCGGTATAGTTTGCAAGCCTTGTTATGGAAATTGAAGAGGTGTTGGAGGTTATAATAACCTCGGGCCTTACAATTTTTGAAACTTGCATTAGTACTTCCCTCTTTACGTTTTCATCTTCGAATACCGCCTCAACTATGAAATCCACATCCGAGAGATATTCTAAATCCGTTGATGTGCTTATTCTTTGAAGTATCAAGTCTATATCCCCCTCCGATATTACCCCTTTCTTCGCTTGCCTCTGGAGGTTTGTTTTTATGGCCTCAAGGGCTTTGGAAAGTTGCCCCTGGCTTTTATCTATGAGTTTTACGGAGTATCCGAACTGGGCGAATACGTGAGCTATTCCGTTCCCCATGGTGCCCGCCCCTATCACTCCGACCTTCCTTATATTTTCCACCTTCATACTCGGATATTTTACCCTTGAAAAATTATTCAACGGTAAAATACACGCTATGTTTCCTTTTTATCCTTACCTTGCGGTTGAAAAGGTGGAGTTTTCGCGCGGTCTTTCTTTGAAAACTGGCGTTGAGATGATCGGGAACTTTTGGTACTATTCAATACCCGCATACGACCAGTACGGCTTTGCAGGATACACCCAAACGGATTTCGGCCAAAACCTCAATTTATACATAACCTCCTCTTACCTCTCTTATTCCAACCTTAAGGTCGCATTTTCCGTATTTTATAACTCCATAAAGAGAAACGAGCTTAGAGTCTATGACCTGAACTTGTATGAAAATGTATCCAGCTATGGGGTCTCTTTAGGATATAAAGCTTTGAGGTTTTTGTCTTTGGGAATAGGTGGGAAGGTGAAGGGCGAAGGCAGATTTCTAAGCTTTGAGTTCCTTTTAAGGGATGGATATAGGATGTACGGGGGAGGGGAAATTTCCATAGGGACAGATAAGAGAACGGAGTATTACCTTTTTTCTTCCTTTGCCCTGATGGATGAGAGGTTTTCGGAACTGAAGGCTTACCTTACAAATTCGTATAAAACCCTTGGATTTTTGAGGTATGAAAGTTTTATAACGAAGTTCTTGAAGTTGAAGCTGGGTGCTGGGGCAATTTACGAGGAAAACATATATAAGCCGGTTTTCTCTTTGGGTCAAGAGATGAGGATGGGGAATTACATTATGGGGATAGACGCAAACGTGAAACCTTCAAGTTATAAAGGGAACGGTTATAAAGTGGATTGGAACGAGGTTCTATTCTCAATATGGATAAAGCTCTGACGCATATTCCCGTGATGTTGGAGGAGGTACTTTGGTTTTTGGATCTAAAGGAGGATATTTTTGTTTTGGATGCCACCTTCGGTATGGGGGGACATGGTTTTCAGATAGCGGAAAGGATAAAGCCGGGCTTGCTAATAGGTTTGGAAAAGGATCCTTTCACATCTTCCTTGGTTTCCCAGAAGATCCCACTTTTTTCCAACATCAGGCTTTTTAACTTGGGATACGAGAAACTTGATATTGCGATGCTTAAGCTTGGATTAAGTTACTTTGATAGGGCGTTCTTTGATCTGGGTATATCATCCCTATCCCTTGAGAACGGTAGGGGGTTTTCGTATAAGAAGGACGAGGTTTTGGATCTGAGATTTGACCCGAGGGAGGGAAAACCAGCTTACGAGCTTATCAAAGAGATGGATGAGAAAGAGCTTGAAAGGATACTGAGGATTTATGGGGAGGAAAAGAAATCAAAAATAATAGCGAAGAAAATAAAGGCTATCTCAAGGAAGGTGGATGTTTTGAGGACAACCCATATAGCCAATATTGTGGATTCTCTTTATCATCCAAAGATGAGGGATAGGGCGAAGGCGAGGGTTTGGCAGGCTTTAAGAATTTATACCAATAACGAGCTTGAGAACCTTAGAAAAGGTTTAGCTTTAGCGCTTAGGTACCTGAGTGTTGGTGGTAGGCTCGTGGTCATAACCTTCCATTCCCTTGAGGACAGGATGGTAAAGAGCTTAAAATTTTACGATTTTGTTGAGGACGTCACCGGAAAACCTATAACCCCATCCGAGGAGGAAATAAAGAGGAATCCGAGGAGCAGATCCGCAAAGATGAGGGTTTTTGTGAAGGTGGGTGAAGTGAATCACCATTCTTTACTGAGGGATAGGAGGTTTGCCAACCCATTTAAGGTGAGGTGAAAAGTTTCATCTTCCATCTTATAGCCATATCCCTCCTTCTGATTATAAGCGCGATTATGAATTCTTACACTTTAACTGTGCTTTCAAGGGAAATAATGGAGAAAAAAAGGGAACTTAGGAGGGTGTCTTGGATTGAGGATAGCTTGAAATTTTTGAGGTTTTACGAGGCTTACAGGTAAAATTCCCTAAATATCCTGAAAATCAAATAAAATCCCGTAAGGGATAAGAGGAGGCTATCCACCCTATCAAAAAGCCCACCATGCCCAGGCATAATTTTTCCCGAATCCTTTAGCCCCTTTTCCCTCTTTAAGGCGGATTCCAAAAGGTCCCCAACTTGAGCTAAAACCCCTATATAAAAACCCGTCAGGGAGAAACCTAGGACCTTATTGGGATCCCAAAGGAAATAACCCACTATACCACCAACTACGGTACTCGTTAATATCCCCCCTATTAAACCCTCAAGGGTCTTTCCCGGGCTTATGTTCGTAAATATCTTTCTCCTTCCGAGGAACTTTCCAGAGAGGTAAGCCCCCGTGTCAAACATCCAATTCGCAAAGAGAACGAAAAAGGCGAGCTTTAAGGAAACCTCCCTTATATCCACCAAAACCGTAGCGGGAATAAGGATGAAAACCACAACCGCAAGGATCGTTAAAGCCTCCTTTGCGCTAAAACCCATAAGGTAGTTTATCACCCCAAATATGGAAAGGAGAAGGAGGGAAATTATCACTTCCCCCTTCCAGAAGGATATGGATATGGTAAAGATCCCAAAGAGGAAGGCGTAAGGGTTGAACCTGTTTGAGATGATGCGGTAAATTTCGTAATATAATATGAGCAAGACTAAAAAGACCGCAAGTTTAAAATATATTCCACCTGCAAAGAAAGCCAAGGCAAAAGGGGGAAGAATGAGCAAAACCCCGATGATCCGCTTTAAAAGGTCATATAACCTTTCCAAACTTCCTTACCCTCTTGGAGTAATCTTCAATGGCTTTTAAAAATTCCTCCTCACGAAAATCGGGCCAAAGAACATCCGTTATATAAAGCTCAGCGTAAGCGGTGTGCCAGAGGAGGAAGTTGGAGATCCTATACTCCCCAGCGGTCCTTATCAGTAAATCCACATCGGGAAGTTCGGGATCGTAAAGGAAATTCCTAAATTTTTCCTCATCTACCTCCTTAATCCCCAATCTCAACATAGTATTCACCGCATCCACGATCTCCTGCCTCCCCCCGTAAGATAGGGCCAAATAAAGGTTTAGATCCCCGTTATCTTTCGTTTTTTCAATAGCATAATTCAAAGCTTCCAAAACCTCCTTACCCAAGTTTCCAAGCCTCCCTATAGCTCTAATCCTTACCCCTTGTCTTTTTAATTCATCAACCTCCTTTATTAACAGGGTTTTCAAGAGTTGCATTAGATAGGATACCTCTTCCTTTGGCCTTTGCCAATTTTCCGAAGAGAAGGTATATAAAGTTAAATACCTTATTCCCACTTTCCTCGCAACCCTTATTACCGACCTTACGGATTCCACCCCCACCTTATGACCCATAACCCTGGGAAGTCCCCGTTTCCTCGCCCACCTCCCATTCCCATCCATTATGATCCCCACGTGTAAAGGGATATTATCCTTCAAGGATCTCCTTCTCCTTATCTTTAAACGCCTTCTCCACCTCCTCGTTGTACTTATCCGTTATTTTCTGTATCTGCTCCTCACCCCTCCTCCTATCATCCTCCGTTATCTCCTTGTTCTTCTCCATCCCCCTGATCTTCTCTATGAATTCCCTCCTTATGTTTCTTATGTGTACCTTTGTTTCTTCTGCCATCTGTTTTGCGAGTTTAACGAGCTCCTTCCTCCTCTCCTCCGAAAGGGGAGGGATCTCTATCTTCAAGACCTTACCCTCCTTTTTGGGCGTCAGGTTCAGGTTGGCGGAGATTATGGCTTTCTCTATTTCGGGTAGGGCGTTCGCATCCCAAGGGTTTATAACCAATATCCTCCCCTCCATCACGGTAATGCTCGCTATCTGGTTTAAGGGTAAAAGTTGCCCGTAATAGCTTACCTTTATCCCCTCAAGTATTGCCGGATTCGCCCTCCCCGCCCTCAACTTCGCATATTCCTTCCTTAAGTGCTCAACCACTTCCTTCATTTTCCTTTCCGCTTCCTTGAAGAGTTCGTTCATAGGTGGCTATTTTATCGTTGTAAAATTTTAAACTCCCCTCCTTTCCACCCAAAATGAGGATATCACGAAGAAGACAAAAGAAGATACGAGGTTCTTTATTATATAACCCAAATCCACCTCGGCTTTAATGTAATCACTTGAAAGTTCGGGGAAATAAACCCTGAAGGGTGGAGAGGGGATAAACTGAAGGGCAATCAAAACCGCCATCATAAGCAATATCGTTAAAAACCACCTTGCGGGCATATCCTTGGTAAGGGAGGATATCGAGAGGGAAATTACCGAGAGGGTGTATGTGGAGAGGATGGCGGAGAGGTAAAATGTGAGGAATATTCTGGAGGTTAAGGGTGGGAAACCCTGGGCTTTAAGGAGATCTATGTAGAAGAAAAGAACTATTAGGGACCAATAAAGGAAATTTTCAAGGAGGAGGATGAGGGCTTTTGATAGCAAGATCTTCCACCTTTGAACGGGTAAAGTGTTTAAAAATTCCCTTGCGTTCCCCCAATCTTCGTTAAAGTAATGGGCAGCGCCGGAAAATAAGCTCCAAAATAGGACTCCAGCCATAGAGAGCAAAACGAGGATTATGCCCGGAAAATCCCCGAAGTATGTTAGATAAACCCCCATGATTCCCAAGGCGGAAATTATCATAACATTTGCAAAGATCCACCATTTTGAAAGCTTAAAATCCTTCCAAAGTAACCATTTCATGCGAAAACTTCCCTGTAAATATCCTTAACCTTATCCCTATCTCGGCTTTCAAGGAAAAACTTTCCATCCTTCAGAAAAACGAACCTATTTGCAAAAGGTAAAAGCTCATCTATCTCGTGGGATGTAAGGATGAATGTTCCACCCTCCATTTCTCCCAACAGCTTCACCACCTTTTCCCTAAGGACAAAATCCAAAGAGGACAAGGGTTCATCTATGAGGTAAATCTTTGCCTTTATTGAAAGCCCTAAAGCAACCCTAATTAATGTCCTCTCTCCCTTTGAAAATTCCGAATATCTCTTTAAAGGGTTTATCCTCAAAAGGGAGAGGAAGTTTTCAAACTTTGACCTATCAACATCCCAAAATCCCGATATAAACCTCAGAATATCAATAATTCAGCCGGGATAAAGGTTGTCCCTTTCGGAAATGTAGGAGATCATCGCTCTAATTTTGTGGGAAGGGGATTTTATACCGAAAACCTCTATTTCACCCTTCTGGAAGGGTTCTATGTTTGCTAAAACCTTCAAAAATGTGGTTTTCCCAAATCCGTTAGGCGCCAATATATAAACCCTCTCCCCTTCCTCCACCTCAAAATCCAATTCCTTTAATATCGGCTTTCCACCGTAGGTTTTAAAAAGTTTCTTCACTTTAACCATCGTTTCATATTCTAAATCCGACCACCTTATAATACCCAATTCGGTGGGGTTCCCGAGCGGCCAAAGGGGCCAGGCTGTAAACCTGGTGGCGTTACGCCTTCGGGGGTTCAAATCCCTCCCCCACCACTTCTGGATAAAGTTTTAATCACGGGTGTTGCGGGTTTTATTGGTTCTCAAATAGCCAAGAGGTTCTTAAAGGAAGGTTTTAGGGTTTTGGGGATTGACAATTTTGACCCATACTATCCTAGGGATTATAAGCTTTTGAGGCTTAAGGAAATTTTGGAAAACCCGAACTTTGAGTTTTACGAGGTTGATTTTTCAGATAAAGGGAGCTTAAGGGGGATTTTTGAGAAGGGGGGAATTTCGGGAATATTGCATATCGGTGCGAAGGCAGGGGTGAGGGCGAGCATAAGGGACCCGGAAAGTTATATAAAGGCTAACGTCATTGGAACCTTAAACATTTTGGATCTCATGGTAGAGTTCGGAATAAGGAGGATCCTTATGGCTTCAACATCATCCATATACGCGGGACATAAGCCCCCATTTGTTGAGGATATGAAAACGGATACACCCATATCACCTTACGCGGTTAGCAAGAAGGCGGCGGAGAACTTGCTTTATACTTATCATCATCTGTATGGTTTGGATGCTTGGGTTTTGAGGTACTTCACGGTTTATGGACCGGCGGGAAGGCCTGATATGAGCATCTTCAAGCTCTTTTATTGCGCATATTCCGGGGAGGAATTTCCAGTTTTTGGGGATGGGAATCAGAGGAGATCATTTACGTTTATTGATGATGTGGTTGAAGGGACGTTTTCGGCTTATAAAGTTATGAAGGGCTTTGAGGTGATAAACATAGGGAACGATAGGGATGAGAGCCTAATGGAAGTTATAGGGATTATTGAGGAAGTTACGGGGAGGAAGATTAAGGTTAAATTCTTTGAGTTTAATAGGGCGGATATTCTGGAGACAAAGGCGGATATATCAAAGGCGAGGAGAATTTTGGGTTGGGAGCCGAAAACGGATATATATACGGGTTTAATGAAAACCTCGGAATGGTTTAAGGAAAATTGGGAAAGGGTAAGGGAAATTTTTCCAAGACTTCCCCAAATATGATAGACGTCATAGGGATCCCATTTGAGACATCCGAAAACTTTTTGAGGGGTTCAGCCTTGGCACCCGCCCATATAAGGTGGCACCTTTGGGGAATAGATAGGTATAGCCCTTACTTTAAGGAGAAGATGCCCGAATTCTCCGATCTTGGCGACATATGGACGGACTTTGATTTGGATCCGGAAAGCAGGTTAAATTTAATTTCCGAGAAGCTTAGGGAAAGGATCAGGGGGAAAACTTTGTTTTTGGGTGGGGATCATACCATAAGCTTGGCAACGATACCCGTCATGAGGGAGAAATTCGGAGAATTCGCGGTATTACACTTAGACGCACATTTGGATAGGTGGGATAACTTTGGTGGGAGGTATTCCCATGCTACGGTTATGAGGAGGTTGGAGGAGATGGGTTTTACAGTGGGAACTTTTGGTTATAGGACGGTCGGGGAGGGGGAATATATTCCAAGGTTTGGATGTGAGCTCGGTTTGTGTGGGTTGAAGGATTTCGTTGAGAGTTTTGAAAAAATTTATCTTTCCTTTGACTTTGATTTCTTTGACCCATCCTTCTTCCCCGCGGTTAGCAATCCCGAGCCTATGGGGTTTGCATTTAAGGATTTTGTTGAAATTCTGAAAATCCTTAAGGGGAAATTATTAGGAATAGAGCTTGTTGAGTACCTTCCGACCCTTGACCATTCCTTAACTTGCGGAACGATTTCCGCCATAGTTTTTAGGGAAAGCTTAATAGCCCTTCATAGATAGGATAAAAGTCCCCTCGGTAGCCCAAGCTCCAAAATCTTCCTTTTTGTCTCCTCAAAATCCACAAAAATCCTAAACCATTCAAAGGTATTTTCCTTTATGTCAAAGAGCCCAAAGTTGGCGGTCTTTATCCCATCCCTGGGCTGTCCCACCGCCCCTGGATTTATTATGTACTTTCCCCCTTCAATGAGTTTTATCTTAGCATAACCTGCGAATATATATCCCCCTCCTATCCTATCCCCAATCTTTGCAAAAAATGATGGTATATGCGTATGACCAACGAAGATTATCCTCTCCCTTGATATTTTAAAAACCTCCCTCGCATCCTCAAAGTCGTGGACGTAATGCCAAATGGGATCCAAGGGCGAAGCATGTGTGAATAGGATGTCCTCCTCTTTGTGTTTTGGAGGAAGGGCTTTTAGGAATTCTAGGTTTTCCCACTTTAATTCCCTTTCCGTCCAAAGGTTGCACTTTAACGCTATTTCTCCAAAGTACTCCCTTTCCCCTTTATTTATCAATGCATAGTCGTGGTTTCCAAGAAGGAAGATCCCCCCTTTCCCCTTAAAAAACTCTATAACCTCGTTTGGATTAGGACCGTAATCCACATAATCTCCCAAAACAACGAGCCTGTCGTATTTTATATCGTTCTTCTCTATAAAATCAAAGATCCCTTTAAGGGCCTCAAGGTTCGCGTGTATATCGGAAAGTATTAAGTATCTCATCAGTATGGTATATCCTGAAGGAGCTTATCCACATTATCAACCTCGTCCAACTTGCCAAGTCCAAAGTAAAGTACCCTCGCCTCTTCCAGAGCGTTCCTCGCCTCGTAAGATTTCCCTATCTCCTTATAGGCTAAACCTAAGTACTTGAGAAGATCTGCCCTTTCTTTATCATCCAAATCCTGCCTTGAGAGTTCGGCTTTGAGGATCCTTATGGCATCAACTGGTTTTCCGTCGTAAATTAATGAAACCGCAAGGAGAAACTTCGCCTTGTTTATATCTTTATATCCCGGGTAGAGATCCACGATTTTCTTGAAAGTCTGAACCGCATCCTTCCACATTTTATTCTTGAAGTATATTTGACCTGCGGTGAATAGGGCATCTGGAGCCTGCCTATGCTTGGGAAATTCGCTACCCATTTTATAGTAAAACCTTGCGGACGCCATATCATTGCCTTCATCAAGGAGCTTCCCTCCCCAATATATTAGGGCATCCGCGGCATCATCGCTGTTGGGAAACTCCCTTAGAAAGTTCCAAAGTTCAACCGTATCTTCCCTTGCTATTACGTTATAAACCTGCTGTGCCCTCTGCCTTGCTATGGAATAAAGCTCCGAATTTGGATAATTTTGGTAAATTTTCCTAAGGTAGCTTAGGGCGTTCTTATAGTCCTTCTGGGAGAAGTATATCTCTGCCAATGTGTATAAAGCCCTGGGTGCTTCGGGATGCTGGGGGAACCTCTCAACAAACCAAATTAGAGTATTTTTCGCATCCTCTATCTTGTTTTGCCCCAAATAAATGGTGTATATTCTATATGCCGCCTCCCCCGATATGGGTAAGTTCGCATAATCCTGTATGACCTTTTGGTAGTTTTGCAGGGCAATATTGTACATCTTCAAAGCCTCGTAGGTGAAACCCCGGTAATAATAAACCATGGCGTCGGTAGGTGGATGTCCGGTTATTGATATCCTATCAAACACCGCCTTTGCCCCCTCTATATCCCCCAAGTTGAACCTTGCTATTGCTTCCGCGATCTGGGCATGAGCCAAAGGGACGCCGTTTAGATAAGGTTGGCATTGTTGGGCGTGGGATAAGGCATCGGAGAACTTTTGGGCATAAAGGTTTGCCCAAGCCGATCCGAGCCTTGAAAACTCCTTAACCAAACCCTCACCCTCGTTTATGTTCCTTGCGTATATGGATTCCGCCTGGAGGAAGTGCCCCTTATATAGGTTCGCTTCCCCCGCCGCCCATATCACCCACCCTACCCCGGAATTCCAAGGCCTGTTATAATAATCCGATAGGAATATACTAGCGTAAGACCTCGCGCCTTCGTAATCCCCAGAGTAAGTTAGCCCCAAGAGGAAATACGTTCTAACTACATAGGATATTTCCGGTTTGGAAAAAGAATAATCAACGACCTCGGAAAGAGCATTAACCCCATCCTTAAAAAGCCCCACCCTTATTAAACCCACGCCGTACATCGCCAGCCTTGTATAATAGTTTTCTATTTCATCCTTTTTTGCCTTTTTTCCGGGCTTTTTTGGGAGATCAAACGAATTAACAAAGTTTAAGGAATCCTCAAACTTCAAACTGAAGATCTCGTTCCACCCCACAAGCTCCCTCATATCGGGCATATAGAAATAAACCGGCCTTTTGTATCCAGTTATCTGATATTCCGCCTTGCCGGTTACGACTTCTTCCTCCTCAACCTGGAGGATCAACACCCATAGCATAATGGGAATTATAATTTTGAACTGGTTTAAAATTCACGCCGATGGGTGTCCGGTACAATAGAATTCTCTTAAAGCTCAGCGGAGGCATATTGGCTGGGGAGCAGGGATTTGGAATAGACCCGAAAACTTTAAACAGGATATCGGACGAAATAGTTGAGGTTTATAATTTGGGGGTTCAAATTGCGATAGTGGTGGGAGGTGGGAACATATTGAGGGGAACCCAAAGCTCCCATTTGGGAATAGATAGGGTCACCGCGGACTATATGGGTATGCTAGCCACGATATTGAACGCCCTTGCTTTGCAGAGCCTTATAGAGAGGAGGGGGGTACAGACGAGGGTTATGAGTGCAATTACGGTTTCTCAGGTTGCAGAACCTTACATTAGAAGGAGGGCGATAAGGCACCTTGAGAAGGGTAGGATCGTTATATTTGCCGGTGGAACGGGAAACCCATACTTTTCAACGGATTCCGCGGCGGCATTAAGGGCATCCGAAATAGGAGCTGACGTTATACTGAAGGGGACGAGGGTTGATGGGGTTTACACGGAGGATCCGGAAAAAAACCCAAAAGCGGAGAAGATAAATAGGCTAACGTATTACGATTTCCTCGTTAATGATTACAAAGTTTTGGATACATCCGCCATAGACATAGCAAGGCAAACATCCATTCCCATAATCGTGTTTAACATAACAAAGGAAGGGGAGCTCTTGAGGGTTTTAAAGGAAGAAGGGGTGGGAACTTACATAGGTCTTTAAGTGGGTATGCTATTTCCCATAAGCACTTGCGGTTGGTACAGTTCAACTTATTCCGAAGGTCCCGGCGTTTCGGATTTTCAACCTTCCCTTATAAAAGTATGTGGGGGTAAGCTCTTTGTATTCTACCATTCCGCATGCGAAGGTAAGGGTGTTTATTTCAGGTATTTTGATGGATTTTCGTGGTCTTCCCACTTTAAGGTTTCAAATACGCATGGATCAGAAAGCAATTTCGCATGTTGGGGTGATACCCTAATTTTGATGTATTATGGATGGGGAGATTCCGTGATTTTTAGGGCTATATCTTACGATGGGGGTATTACTTGGAACCATACGGTTTTTGCGGATCATTCGTATTATGGGGAGGACGAACCTTTCGTGTATAAGGTGGGAGATACGGTTTATTACACTTACGTTTACGAAATTGAGGGGAGTAAGTTGAGGATCAAAAGGGAATTTGGAGGGGCGTTTGATAGTTTGATTTTAAGCTTTCTCTTACCCTTTGCCTTACATAATGGCCAGATGAGGGCCTTGGATTCCTTTAGGTTTATAGTTGCGGTTGGATGGGAGGGGAACGGGGTTTTCCTAATAAGGCTTAAACCTTCCGGCTATGATATTAGGGAAGTTGTTGACACCTCTTACTATACCGCGGATATTGAGGTTTTTAGGGATACGGTTTTCATATTGGGATCAGGTCCAAACTTCGTTAAATTCTGCTACTCTTATGATTTCGGAAATTCTTTTAATTGCAACGATGTGGCTCTGGGAGTTGGTGTGGTTTCAAACGTGGAGCTTGTCATAACCCCTTATGGGAAGTTCTCCATATGGGCGGATAGCATATCAAGGTATTCAATAAAGATCTTTAGGTCTTTGGATAACATAAACTGGGAGTATTTTGGGGAGATTTCTTCGGGTGGGAATGAGAAATTCCCGCTTGCCATTTGGCACAACGGACTAAACTTGCTTTGGACAAGTAGCAGGAATGGAAAATACGAGGTTTATTTCACGGTTATAGATCCTTTGAGTTTAAGGGAAAGTTTGGGATGTTTGGAGAAGAGGTTTTACGATGTCTTGGGAAGGAGGGTTGATAAGAAAAGGAAGGGGGTATTGTTTGAGGTGGGATGCGGGAAGGTGAAAAGGATAATTCAACGGTAGAATTTTAATATGAAGTTGGGGGAGTTAAGGGAGAAATGGGGGAAGAGGTACGATGCTTATTTGGTTTGGAAGCCGGAGTTTGTTAGCATATCCGATCTAAGGTATTTGACGGGTTTTAGTGGTTCAACGGGGATTTTTTTACAGACGAAAAATAAGGATTACCTAATCGTGGATTTTAGGTATAAGGAGCAAGCAAGAAAAGAAGTTAAGGGAGTTGAGGTTGTGGATATACCCTATGGGAAAACCCAGTTTGAGGTTTTAGCGGATATATTGAAAGGGGAGGGGGTGAGGAAGGTGGCGGTTGAGGGTTATACACCTTTGGGATATGTAAAATCCCTAAAAAAGCATGCTAAGGGTATAAGGTTCCTTCCGGTAAGCGGTTTTGTTTCAAGCCTTAGATCAAGGAAGACCTCGGAGGAGATAGAGAAGATAAAGAAAGCTCAGGAGATAACGGATAAACTCTTTGATTGGCTCTTAAATAACCTGAAACCGGGGAAACAAACCGAGAGGGAGGTTGCCTTTGAGATGGAGAGGTGGGCGAAGTCAAATGGTGCGGAGGGTATGTCCTTTGAACCCATTGTTGCGGGAAACGAGAGGTCCTCCATGCCACATGCCAGGGCTACAGAAAATCTAATACCCGAAAGGGGTGTCCTGATATTGGATTTTGGAGTTAGGTATATGGGCTACTGCTCGGATATGACTAGGACGATATGGATAGGGAACAAAACGGATGAGATTTTTGAGAGGGCTTACAGGGTTGTTTTGGAGGCACAAGAGAGGGCTATAAATGCATTGAGGTTTAAGGGGAGCAGGAAAGCTTCGGATATTGACAAGGTTGCGAGGGATTTTATAGAGAGTTCAGAATTTAAGGGAAAATTTGGGCATGGGCTTGGACACGGTGTGGGTTTGGATATACACGAGGCTCCTTACCTTTCTCCAAAATCAAGGGATGTACTTAGGGGAAATGAGGTTGTGACGGTGGAGCCGGGGATTTATTTGGAGGGGAAGTTCGGTATAAGGATTGAGGATATCGTAATCGCGGGTAAGGGGGAAGTGATAACAAGATCAAGGAAGGATATCATAAGGTTATGAGGGGTTTGGTTATTTATAGGAAAGGTCCCCATTTGGGTATTGAGGTGGATGGGAAGGTTTATTTATCTGTTCCAAAGAGCAAATTAAAGGGGAATATTTTTGTTGGGGATTTTGTTGAGGGTGAAATCTTGGATGATAAAAACTTCAGGATAGAGCAGGTCCTTGAAAGGAAGAATTTATTGCCCAGGCCAAGGGTGGCAAACGTGGATAGGGTTCTCGTGGTTTTTTCGTACAAACATCCGGATCTTGACCCCCTTCACCTTGACGGCATACTGGCGGTTTTGGAAAAGGAAGATATAGAGCCCGTAATAGTTTTCAATAAGAGGGATCTTGCGGATGAAAACGAGAGGGAAAAGTGGTTGAATGTTTATAGGGAGATAGGTTACGAGGTTATAGAGAGTTCAACTGTGACGGGTGAAGGTTTGGAAAGGATAAGGGAAAGTATAAAGGGATATATAACGGTTTTAGCGGGTCCTTCTGGAAGCGGGAAAACAAGCATAATAAACTCCATAATTCCGGGCTTGGAGCTTAAGGTTCAGGAGGTGGGGAAACATGGGAAAGGTAGACATACCACTACGGACATAATGTTGGTAAAAAATCCGGATGGGGGATACGTTTGCGATACTCCGGGTTTTGGGAGGTTTGAAATAACGGAGCTTGTCAAATACGATGAACTTCCCAAACTTTACAGGGAATTTAGAAAATTCAAGTGCGCCTTTCCGGATTGCACGCACACCGTTGAGCCTGCATGTGGGGTAATAGGTAATGTTCGCCCCGAGAGGTACAGGACATACGTAATTCTCCTTAACAAGCTTAAGGAGGTGAAAGTTGAAAGATTTCATAAAGGAACTTAAGTGGAGGGGGGTTTTGTACGACCATACGGAGGGTTTGGAGGAGCTAACGGGTAGGGTTGTGGGATATATAGGGTTTGATCCAACCGCAAGGAGCTTGCACGTGGGTTCCCTTCTTCCCTTAATAACCTTATCAAGGTTCCAGAGATTCGGGAATATACCTATAGCGGTGATAGGTGGGGGAACCGGTTTAATAGGGGATCCGAGCGGAAAGACAAAGGAAAGGCCCCTTTTGAGCAAAGAGGAAATAGAGGAAAATATTGAAGGAATAAAAGCACAAATAGAGAAATTTTTGGACTTTAAAGCGAAGGAGAACCCGGCAAAGATAGTAAACAATTACGATTGGCTCGGGGAGATAAAACTTGTGGATTTTCTTAGGGAAGTTGGGAAGCACATAACGGTGAACTATATGCTACAAAAGGAATCTGTGAGGAACAGGCTCCAGAGGGAGGAGGGAATTTCCTTTACGGAGTTTTCCTATATGCTACTTCAGGCTTACGACTTTTTGATGTTGTATGACAGGGAGAACTGCGTTTTACAGATGGGGGGTAGCGACCAGTGGGGGAATATAACCGCGGGAATAGATTTAATAAGGAAGATGAGGGGGGGAAGGGCTTACGGCTTGGTCTTCCCTTTAATTACCACGTCTTCAGGGGTGAAGTTCGGAAAGACGGAGGAGGGTACGGTTTGGCTTGATCCAAATCTAACCTCTCCTTTTAAGTTTTACCAGTTTTGGATAAACACGGAAGATGCGGATGTGATAAGGTATTTAAAATATTTCACCTTTTTGGGGGAAAGGGAGATAGAGGAGCTTGAGGAATCCTTAAAGAGGGAGCCGGAAAAGAGGGAACCTCATAGGGTCCTTGCGAGGGAAGTTACAAGGATGGTTCATGGGGAGGATGCTATGAGGAGGGCGGAAAGGGCGAGTAAGGTACTATTCGGTGAAGAAATTAAAGATTTGAATTTAAGGGAGATTTTGGAGATATTTTCGGACGTTCCGTCAAGGGAGATACCAAAGGAAAGGTTTGAGGGGGAGGGTTATCCCATTGTGGAGCTTTTGGTGGATGTTGGACTCTTTCCATCAAAGGGGGAGGCGAGGAGGGCGATAAACGGTGGAGGGGTTTATGTAAATAACATTAGGATTTCGGATGCACAGGATAAAATCTCCCTTTCACGCGCGATAGAGGGTAAGGTTTTGATTTTGAGGAAGGGTAAGAAAAACTACCTTTTGGTAAAATTGGTATGAATTTTAACACGGTGGAGGAGGCTTTAGAGGATCTTAGGCAGGGGAAAGTTATAATAGTGGTTGACGATCCGGAGAGGGAGAACGAGGGGGATTTCGTTGTAGCTTCCGAGAAGGTGACCCCCGAGGCGATAAACCTTATGGCAAAAAAGGGAGGTGGGTTAATATGCGTCACCATGACGAGGGAGAGGTTTAAAGAACTTAGGTTAGAGGTCCCTTCCGAAAACACGTCAAAGTTTGGGACACCCTTCGGCATACCAATTGACGCGAAGGAGACAAGCACGGGTGCGTCGGCGCACGATAGGGCCCTAACCGCGAGATGGGTGGCGGATCCAACGAAGGGGGAGAGGGATTTCTTGAAGCCTGGACACCTTTACACCCTTAGGGCGGAGGAAGGTGGGGTTTTGGTTAGGGCTGGGCATACGGAGGCAAGTGTGGATCTTTGTAAGCTTGCAGGTTTATACCCTTCGGCGGTTATATGCGAGATCCTGGACGATGATGGGAAAATGGCAAGGCTCCCGAAGCTCTTTGAAATATCAAGGGAGCTTGGGATAAAAATTATATCCATAGCCCAGATAATAGAATACAGGTTAAGGAACGAGATACTGGTTGAGAGGGTTTGGGAGGGGGAGATGGAAAATTCTCATGGGAAGTTTCGGGCGATAATTTATAGGGACAAGGTGAAGGGGGAGCATCATATGGCTTTGGTGAAGGGGGAGATTGGGGAGGAGGTTTTCGTTAGGGTTCAAACCCATTGCGTTGCGGGTAATGTATTTAGGGCAAAAAGCTGTAAGTGTGGGGATAACTTGGAGAAATCTTTGAGTTTCATATCAAAGAACGGAGGGGTATTCGTTTATATAAGGAAGGGGGAACCGGGAATATTCCCATTTTTACACCTTATGGGTATGGAGGAGGAGGAACAAACGCTTAGGGAGTACGGGATAGGTATGCAGATATTGAAGGATTTGGGAGTGAGATCCGCGAAACTTCTTGTGAGTAAAATGAAGATTCTACCCGCAATTGAGGGGTTTGGGATAAAAATAACGGGGCAGGTTTTCTTGGATGAGTGAGGAACTAAGGGAGATCTTTTATTCGGAGGCGAGAAATACACTTTCATCCCTTAGGGAAATTCTTGGTAGGGCTATATCTTCTTTCAATGAGACACAAGTGGATGAGGCTTACAGGTTAATACACACCCTTAAGGGGGCGGCTGGATTTATGGGTTTGAGCGAGCTGGTCTTTATATGCCACAAGTGGGAAGAGAACATAAATTTAATGAGGAAAACGAAAAATTTCGCAGGTTTCATACCCGCCCTATCCTCCGCTATAGATGAAATAGAGGGGATTTTAAGCCTTTCCGCGGATCAAGAAATATTTACAGTTAAAGCGGGGGATGTGATGAGGCTTGAAAGCGAACTTCTGGAAATCTTGGAGGATCTTTCAAAAGGTAAGGAGGTGAATTTTAGGGAAAGGCTTGGTAGGATCTACAATATGGTCCTTTCCCTGAGGGTTAGGCCCCTGTTTGAGGTTTATAGGAAAATAAGGGGGGGATTTAATGAGCTTTTGTTAAAGACGGGTAAAAAGGCAGTTTTGGAAACTTTGGGGGGAAGTTTGACGGTGGAGGTGGAAAGCTTAAGGAGATTGGAAAGCATATTAATACACCTTCTTAGGAACGCGGTGGATCATGGTATAGAAACGCCGGAGGAGAGGGTCAAGAAGGGTAAAGGGGAGTTTGGAATAATTAGGGTGGAGGCAAAATTGGAAGGATCCTATCTAAAGATATCCGTATCCGATGACGGGAGGGGGATAGATTTTGAGAAGTTGGAAAGGAAGGCAAAGGAGATGGGTATTAAATACTCCGATCCCCTTGAACTTATATTTTTACCCGGAATGTCAACCAAGGAAGAAGCGACGGAAATTTCGGGTAGGGGGTACGGTATGGATGTGGTACTTGAGGAGGTAAGGAAGATGGGGGGGTGGGTGGAGGTGGGTACGGAAAAGGATAAAGGAACAACGGTTGATGTTTATATCCTCTCAAATGTATGGAACTCAAGGTACATCTTTGGCAGGTTTATGGGATATAATATGGCAATAAACTTGGATTACGTTTATAGGGTTGTTGGGCTTGATAGGGTGCTGAGGAAAGGGGAAGAGTACTTTCTGGCTCTTGAGGGGAACTTTATCCCCTTAGTTGGGGATCTTGAAGGGGCGAAGTACGGGGTTGTTTTGGTTAGGAAAAATAAGGCGATTTCTATGGCTTTTGAGGAGATATATAACGTGGGTTCGGGATCCTTTGTTCCTTTTCAGGTTAGGGGTCTGGACTTTTCTGGGACGGTGATAAGCGAAGGGGGGGAAATCTTCGTTTTACCGAACCTGTTAAGGTGGTTCGGTTATAGAATTTAGGTATGGTTTATAGGGAACTTTTGCAGGAAGGGGAAAAGATAATTTTGGTGGTGGTGGATGGTTTGGGGGGGTTGCCCGTTTTGGGAAGTTTCACGGAGCTTGAACTTGCAAACATCCCAAACTTAAACTCCTTAGCAAAGAGGTTTCCGGTCGGTGCCCTCGAAAGCGTAGGAGCGGGTATCACGCCCGGGAGCGGTCCCGCCCATTTATCCCTATTTGGTTATGACCCCATTAAGTACAGGATAGGGAGGGGGATATTGGAGGCTTTGGGTTTGGATATGGAAATTAGAGAGGGGGATGTTGCGATAAGGTGCAATTTCGCAACTTTAAGGGATGGGGTGATAGCGGATAGGAGGGCGGGTAGGATCTCTACCGAGGAAAACAGGAGGATTGTGGAAAAATTGAAAAAGATAAACAAAGTGGAGGATGTTGAGGTTATTTGGGAAAGCGGTAAGGAGCATAGGTTCGTTATGGTGCTAAGGGGGGAGGGATTATCCGAGGAGATTTTGGAAACGGACCCTGGGAGGGAAGGGGAAAGGCCCCTTGACCCGGAACCTTTAGAAGCTTCAGCGGAAAAGACATCAAGGATCCTGAAGAAGATTTTGGAAATATCGAGGGAAATACTGAAGGATGAGGAGAGGGGAAATTTCTTTTTGATGAGGGGGTACGCCAAGCTCCCAAAAATTGAGAAGTTTGAGGAAAAATGGGGTTTAAGGGCATTCGGAACCGCAAGCTATCCTATGTACAGGGGTTTAGCAAAGCTCGTGGGTATGTATGTGCCAAAGGATACACCGGATTTTGAGGCGGAATTAGTGGAGCTGGAGAAAAATTTTGACAATTACGACTTCTTTTATATACACTATAAGGATGCGGATAAGGCGGGGGAGGATGGGGATTGGAGGAAAAAGGTTTTAGCCCTTGAGAGGTTTGATTCTTACATCCCCAGGATCCTAAAACTTGGAGGAATAGTGGCGATAACGGGGGATCATAACACACCATCCCTATTAAGGTCACACTCATGGCATTATGTACCCTTACTTATAACCTCCTTAAAGGCGGGTGTTCCCACCGCCTGGAGCTTTACGGAAAGGGAAGCGATAAAGGGTTCTTTGGGGATAAGGAAATCTTACGAGCTTATACCACTACTTTTGGCATCCGCAAATAGGCTAAAGAGGTTCGGGGCATAGCTACCACCTAAGGAGCATTCCACCCCACGTGAAGCCGGCGCCAAAGGAGACCGCCAAAACCAAATCCCCATCCTTCAAAAGTCCTTTTTCTTCCATCTCATCAATGGCAACGGGTATGGAAGCGGCGGAAGTATTCCCGTACTCGTCTATATTAACATAAACCCTTTCCTTCGGAAGGTTCAACCTCTCCCTCGTAGCCTCTATTATCCTTAGATTTGCCTGATGGGGAACAAGCCATGTTATATCCTCCGCCCTTACACCCGCCTTCTCCAAAACCTTTAAGGAAGCCTCCCCCATTTGCACCACCGCGTTCCTAAAGACCTCCCTACCCTTCATCCTGACCCCCCAACTCCCTATGGGGTAAGCCATTCCCACTTCTATTTTTAAAAGATCCGCCAACGTACCATCCCCGCTAATATACGTAGCCAAAATTTCCCTCTTCCCGTTATCCCTTGTTAAAACCGCAGCTCCCCCGGCATCACCAAACAGCACAGCAGTACTCCTATCCTCCCAATCTATGAACTTACTACCACTTTCAACCCCCACCACAAGGATATACTTATAATCTCGTGTCTCAAGTAAGCCCCTCGCAATTTCAACCGCGTATATAAATCCCGGGCAAGCAGCACTTATATCAAAACACGGTTTATTCCTTATTCCAAGCTTTGCGGAAAGTATGCAGGCGGTGGATGGGGTTAGGGAATCGGGGGAAGAGGTTGCGACTATGACCATATCAAGCTCTTCGGGTTTTAAACCGGCCTTTTTTAGAGCCTTTAGGGAGGCAAAGTAAGCTATGTCGGAGGTGGTAATTTCGGGTGGGGATATTCTCCTTTTCTTTATCCCGCTCCTCTCCGTTATCCATTCGTCGCTTGTATCCATAAATCTCTCAAAATCTTCGTTTTTCAAGAAACTTTCCGGCGCATAGGAGCCCACGCTTAAAAACCTAACCATTTCCCTCAAGCTCCTTTATGTAAGGTAAATACCTGAACCTTTCCCCCGCATCCAACCCATACCCCACCAAAAACACCGGCGGTACAACAAAACCTACATAATCCGCCTTGAAATCCACAACCCTCTTTTCGGGTTTATCAAGCAAAACCACGGTCTTCAAGCTCCTCGGGTTCCTTTCCTTGAGCAGGGCGTAAATATAGCTGAGGGTTAATCCGGTGTCAAGGATATCCTCAACTATCAAAACATCCTCGTTTTCTATTGGGTAATCTAAGTCCTTCAAAATTTTCACCTGTCCGGTACTTTCGGTAAATTTCCCGTAACTTGAAACCGCGAGGAAATCTACCCTTGAAGGAATCTTGAGCTTCCTCATAAGATCCGCCAAGAAAACGAATGCACCCTTTAAAACACCCACCAATATCACCTCTTTACCCTCGTAATCTCTGGATATTTCCTCCGCAAGCTCAGCAACCCTCCTTTGAATTTGCTCCTCGGTTATTAAAAAAGCCATAGAAAAAATTTTAAAGGGGTAGTTTTGATTTTAAGAATTCCCAAAACCCACCCTCCAAAACCGTAGATATCTTAAGGAACCCAACATCTTCCCTCCCCAACCTATAAAAATCCTTCTCCGTGCAAACGGGTATTGCGTTTAATCTTTTGGAAACCTTCAAGATCCCTTCCAAGGTCCTTTCCCCTATCCACCAATGGTCCGGGAATATCCTGTACCCAACAACCTCAGCGCCCCCATTTTTTAGGGAATTTATGAAGCTGAAGGGATCCGCGATCCCACAGAAGGCGAAGATTTTCAAGCCTTTAAGATCCAAAACCTTTCCCATATACTCAATACCCTCAATCTGGTATCTCATAATAAATGTGGGTTTTCCTAGATCGGGAAATTTGGGGGTTTCTTTGGAGGTTTTTAGGTTGAAAATTATAGCGTCGGAGAATTTAAAACTTTCGAAGGGTTCCCTTAGGGGACCAAAGGGAAAAACGTTGGACTTGAGATCTGCGGGGCGAAGGATGAGCAAATTTAAATGCGCACGTAATTTAAAGTACTGGAAAGCGTCGTCAAATATCAGAACCTTTGCCCCATAGCTTCTTGCAATTTCCACCGCCTTAAACCTATCCTTTGATGCTATAACATCCCTCCCCGTCTTCTTAAAGATCATATAGCCCTCATCCCCAAGGTGGTACGGATCCGGATGCTCCCTTGATGTGTATAACCCCTTAAACTTCCTTCCATACCCCAAGGTTATAATCGCCGAACTTTCAATCCTCCTTGCAAGCTCTATGACCAAGGGGGTTTTTCCGGTTCCTCCCATGCGCAAGTTCCCAACGTTTATTGAGAATATGTCGGGGGTTTTCGGTTTTGATGAGGATCTTAAAAGTTTTACCACCCATGCGTAAGGGTTGAAAAGGTCAGGTAAGGTCATCTTATGATGATGGACTTTATTCTGTTGCCGGTCCTTACAAAGTACACCCCCCTCTTTAAGGGTTGTGTGCAACCCATACCTTCAAATAAAACCCTTCCCGAAACATCATAAACTCTGATCTCTCCCTCCCCACATACCCTGTTTGCCGAAATTATTATATTTTTATCCGATTGTTCTATCATCTCCCTTACGGATGTGGAGGGGTACATCGGCAAAATTATGTGGGAAGGATAGGTGGAAGAGTGGTATACTTTGTTGTTTGCTGGGAGTTTGATAGGGTCGTCCCTTACGAAGGGTCCCCCATTGTTCGGGTTTGCCTCAAAGCGCGGGTAATTTGCGGATGAGATTATAACCATTATCCTGTGCCCGGGCATAAAGGCCCATGCGGTAGCCCAAACCTTAACCTCAACGGAATCTATAACCCCGGGATTTAACAACACTTCCCTATCAAAGCCGTATCTGTACCTAGCCTTTATTATCCCATCCGAGACTAAGATCGCCTTACCGTCCGGGAATACGTCCGCTATTCTAACCGCAAAATCCGTATCGTACCTATCGCTCTCTATGTAAAGCTTTGCTATGATGTTCCCTATAACAACAACCGTGTCGGTCAATACATCGCTCTGAAATACGAGGATATCGGATCTTGAAAGTAGGGGCCTCTGGTCCTTTGGTCCTGTCCCGCCCGCTAAGCTCATCTCGTTCCCCCCTATGGTTGGCATTGGATCGTTTGGGTCGTAGATGTAAGAGGAGAAGCCCACAGAGGTTGGAGGATAGAGCCTAAGGCTCCCATCACCGTGAAGGTACCATTTCCTCGGATAAACCCCCCTAGGTGGGAAGGTATCGGAGTAAGCCCATTCGTTTATCCCGATTATATAAAACTTAACTGGGGGTTCGTCCATAATGCCGTTGTTTATACCCTTAAGCCAATAGTCGTACCATCTACCCAGGAGATTTAAGAGGTCGGTAAATGAGAATATGGCGTTCGTTGGAAATGTTAGATCCCCTTGGACATTTTGCCCGAAGGTTAAATGCCCCCAGGGTCCTATTATTATCTTTTGGTTTCCGCGCGCGTAAGGTCCGCCGTTAAACTGCAATTCTACAAAGGCTTTTATCTGGCTCTCGCTGAAAATATCAAACCAACCCGCAAGGTGAAGCATTGGGGCATTTACCAAGCTTGACCTCTCTTCAAGGTTCATTATGGCCCACGTACTATCGTAGGAAGGATGGTTTGCGATGCTGTCTATCAGGTGGGGAACTCCCAAACCCCCCAACCAGTTTTCCACGAGATTTTTCCTAAACTCCCCCCCATAGAAAGCCGCGTAATGGTAAATGCTGTGGGCTCCGACTATAGGAAACGCGCATTTATATGCGGGATGGAGGGTACCCGAAAGGAGGTATTGTGTTATCCCCATGGCGGAGAACCAAGCACCGCAAACCGAACCCGAGGACCAACTCTGGGAAATTATCCAATTTATAGCATCATAACCATCCTGAAGGTCTCCCCATCCATCCGTCCTAAACACCGAAGGTTCCCCTTCGCTACCCTGAAACCCCCTGAGGCTCTGTATAACGAGGGCATAACCCTTTACATCGGTTATGTAAGGTATCAGATAGTTTAAACCGACATCGGTTCTACCGTAAGGTGTCCTAACCAAGATGGTGTGGAGCCTCCCCGTGTAAAACGTGGGTTTATAGACATCCGTAGCTAAGCTCACACCATCCCTCATCGGAACCATAACGAACTCGTGGGTATAGGATAGGAAAATAAGCATAGTCTTTATTTTAAGGTTGGGCATCAACTTTATAATTTCCACCTGTGAAATCTGCGGAAATTAGGAAGGTTTTTTTGGAGTTTTTTAAGGAGAGGGGACATACGGTTGTGCCCTCATCCTCCCTCCTTCCCCCCGATCCCACCTTACTTTTCACGAACGCCGGTATGAACCAATTTAAACCTTACTTCTTGGGGGAAATTGAACCTCCATTTAAGAGGGCGGTTTCCGTTCAAAAGTGCCTGAGGGCGGGGGGAAAGCATAACGACTTAGATAATGTTGGATTTACGAGAAGACACCATACTTTCTTTGAGATGTTGGGAAACTTTAGCTTTGGGGATTACTTTAAGAGGGAGGCTATAAGGTGGGCTTGGGAGCTTTTAACGGAGGTTTTTAAAATTCCAAAAGAAAAACTTTGGGTTACGGTTTATGAGGAGGACGATGAGGCTTTTTACATATGGAAGGACGAGATAGGCATTGATGAGAGTAGGATAATGAGGATGGGGGCAAAGGATAACTTTTGGGAGATGGGGGATGTGGGTCCATGCGGACCATCCTCAGAGATTTTATACGACTTGGGCGGGGAAGGGGAGGATAGGTTCTTAGAGCTCTGGAATTTAGTTTTTATGCAGTATAACAGGAGGGCGGATGGTTCGCTTGAGGCTCTTCCAAAAAAGAACATAGACACGGGTATGGGTTTGGAGAGGATCGCGTCGGTTTTACAGGGGACATACTCCAACTTTGAGACCGACCTCTTCCTTCCCATAATAAACTTTATAGAGGATATAAGCGGGGTAAAATACACTTACGAGACCGGGGCACCGCATAGGGTTATAGCGGATCACACCAGGGCTTTGGTTTTTGCGATATCTGACGGGATATATCCTTCAAACTTCGGTAGGGGTTATGTCTTGAGGAGGATCCTGAGGAGGGCTTATAGGTTCGCCCAAAAGCTAAACATATTGGAGCCGATAATTTACAGGGTTGCGGATGTCGTAATAGAGATAATGGGGGATGTGTATCCCGAGATAGTGGAAAATGCAAAAAATACAAAGGAGATAATTAAGGCGGAGGAGGAAAGGTTCCTGAATACCTTGGGAAGGGCTATCCCTGTTCTTATAGAGAAGCTTGAGGAGGCTAAGGAAAAGGGTGTTTTGGATGGTTCAGTTGCCTTTAACCTTTACGATACTTACGGCGTCCCGCAGGATATGATAGAAGATTGGGCTAAAACTTACAATGTGGATGTGGATTGGGGAAACTTTAGAAGGGAGATGGAGAACGCCAGGGAGAGGTCAAGGAAGGGTTCAACTTTTAAGGTTTTATCACCGGATTGGTTAAAAATAGCGGGGGATTATACAGCTTCGAAGTTTGTGGGTTATAAGAATTTAACTTGGAAATCAAGGGTCGCAAAGGTTGGGAAACTTAAGGAAAAAGACGCTATAGTTTGTTATGAAACCCCATTTTACCCGGAAGGTGGAGGGCAGGTTGGGGATGTGGGAAGGATAGTGGGGAAGGGTTGGGAGTTTGAGGTGGAGGATACGAAGAGGTTGGGGATGGATATAATACATTACGGGAAACTAAATGGGAATGTGGAAATTGGGGGAGAGTGCGAGCTAATCGTTTCCAAAAGGGAAAGGGATTCAGCAAGGAGGGCCCATACATCAACCCATCTATTGCATGCGGCTTTAAGGTCCATCCTGGGACCCCACGTTAGACAGCAGGGTTCTTTGGTTGAGAGGGAAAGATTGAGGTTTGACTTTTCCCATCCAAAAGCTTTAACGGATGAGGAAATAAGGGAGATAGAGCTCCTTGTAAATTCAAAGATAAGGGAGAACATACCTGTTACGGAGGAGTACAAGCCATACAGGGAGGCCATAAAAGAGGGGGCGATGGCGATCTTTGAGGAAAAATATGGGGAGATCGTTAGGGTGATATCGGTGGGGGATTTCTCAAAGGAGCTCTGTGGTGGAACCCACGTGGATAAGACGGGGGATATAGGGCTATTTTTGATAGTTAAGGAGGAGAGCGTATCCGCGGGGACAAGGAGGATAGAGGCTTTTGTTGGTGAAAGGGCGGTAAAGTACGTTCAGGAAAACATGGGGATATTGTACCAACTTGCGGAAATTTTTAAGGTGAGTTATAGCGAAATACCCAAGGTAGTTAGCAAAAAACTTGAGGAAATTAGGGGTTTGGAGAACGAGATTGAAAAGCTTTACGGTCTCCTTGCGGACCTTTACTCCGAGAAGGTTAGGGTGATTGAGAGGGATGGATATAAGGTGAAGTTTGGGATCTTCCCATTACCGAAAGAAGCCTTAAGGAAGTTAGGGGATAGGATCCAGGAGGGTAAAAGCGCAATAATCCTCGCATCGGAGTATGAAAAGGATAGAGGCTTTATTCATATTAGGTTGGGTAGGGAGGTTTTGGGGAATTTGTCAGCAAAGGATATAATGTTTAAGATAGCGGAAAGGTTGGGAGGAGGTGGTGGGGGAGATGAGGTGAAGGCGGAGGGAAAGATAAGGAACCTTAGGGATCTTGAAGGGGTGATAGAGGGGGTATTATGATCGTTTATGGGAGGAGGGTGATCTACGAGCTTTTGAGAAGTCCAATAAAACCGAAGGTGATATACCTTCAGAAGGGGGCAAAGTTTGAGGATGAGCTTCTGGAAAGGATAGCGGGGGAAAAGGCGGTGCTTGTATCCCAAAAGGAGATAAATAAACTTACATCAACCAGGGATCATCAGGGTATAGCCGCGGATATTGGAGATTTTAAAACATTTGATAGGAGGGAGATAATAAACGGAGCGATAAAAAAAGGGAAACCAGTTTTGGTGACGGATCACATACAGGATGTTAGGAACCTTGGATCTCTAATAAGATCCGCGGAGGCTTTTGGTTTTGAGGGAGTTGTAATATCATCCCATAGGGCCGCTCCTATAACTCCAGCTGTGGTGAAATCCTCCGCCGGGGCAATCTTTCATATAAAAATAGCAATATACAACACACAAAGGTTTATTGGGGAATTTAAGAGGGCGGGGGGTTGGTGTATAGTTTTGGATATGGATGGGGTGGATATAAGGAAGGCAAAAAAATTGAAACCTTTCGCCTTGGTTGTGGGTAGTGAAGGTGAGGGGGTGTCAAAGGCGATAAAGGATCAGGCGGACCTTGTGGTAAAAATCCCGATGTTTGGAAAGGTGGAATCCCTGAACGCGTCCGTGGCGGGAGGAATAGCAATGTTCTATTTGTCAATATGAAGGATAGGTATTTGGAGATCTTGGAAAAATTTAAAGCCCTTGAAGAAAAACTTTCTCAAATTACCGATTTTTCAAGCGAGGAATTCAGGGAAACCCTTGAGGAGTATAAATCGCTTAAGGATAAGGTCCAGCTTATAATGGAACTACAAAGGGTTGAGGAGGATATATCCGCCTTAGAGGAACTCTTGAAGGAAAGCCCAGATCCCGAGCTTGAGATTGAGCTTGAAAATCTCAGGGAAAAAGCAGAAAAGTTGGATGAGGAAATAATGATGAGCTTGGTACCCAGGGATCCGAGGGATGTGGGGAACGCGATAATAGAGATAAGGGCGGGGGTGGGGGGTGAGGAGGCGGCGCTTTTTGCCAAAGATTTAGCGAGGATGTACATAAGGTTTGCCGAAAGGAAGGGTTGGAAGGTTTCAATAATAGACTTCACCGAAAGCGATATGGGTGGTTATAAGGAGGTGGTGCTTTTGATTGAGGGTAAGGGGGCATACGGACTCTTAAAGTTTGAGGCGGGGGTACATAGGGTGCAGAGGGTCCCAATAACCGAATCCTCCGGGAGGATCCATACATCCGCCGCCTCGGTGGTAGTTCTTCCGGAGTACGAGGATATAAAGATAGAGGTAAGGCCAGAAGATTTGAAGATAGAAACGTTTAGGGCAGGGGGAGCGGGGGGACAGCACGTGAATAAAACCGAATCCGCGGTTAGGATCACGCATATACCGACGGGTATAGTTGTGACGTGTCAGGATGAGAGATCCCAGCATCAGAATAGGGAGAAGGCCATGAGGATCCTTATGGCGAGGTTGAGGGATTATTACGAGATGCAGAGGGAGGGGGAGATAAAGAGCTTGAGGAGGGTATATATAGGAAGTGGGGATAGGAGCGAAAAGATAAGGACATACAACTTCCCTCAAAATAGGGTCACGGATCATAGGATAAACTTCACGGTTTATAACCTTGAGAATGTCCTTGATGGGGAACTTGACGAGATAATCAACGCCCTTATCTCCGCCGACCTTAAGGCTAGGTTGGAGAAAAGTTAAGGTTTAACCTTAAAATATTCGGTTATATGAACGATAAGATCATCGTAAGGGGGGCAAGGCAGCACAACTTAAAGAACATAACCGTTGAAATTCCGAAGAACAAGTTTGTGGTGATAACGGGAGTTTCCGGTTCGGGTAAATCCTCCTTGGCATTTGATGTTATATACGCGGAAGCTCAGAGGAGGTACGTGGAAAGCCTATCACCTTATGCGCGCCAATTCCTCGGAATTATGGAAAAACCCGACGTCGATGAGATCATAGGACTTTCTCCGGGAATAGCCATAGAGCAAAGAAAAATAATGAGGAACCCAAGATCAACGGTGGCAACATCTACGGAGATTTACGATTATTTAAGGCTACTTTTCGCGAGGATAGGAGTACCACACTGCCCCAACGACGACTACCCCCTACAAAAGTGGAGCGTGGATGAGATCGTAGATGAGATATTCAAGAAATACACGGGAAGGAGGATACAGATTTTATCTCCCGTGGTGGTTGGGAGGAAGGGGGAGTATAGGGAACTATTTTCAAAGTTGGCAAAGAAGGGGTACGTTAGGGTTAGGGTTGATGGGATTATGTATAACCTTGATGAGGTTCCAACCCTTGACAAGAATAAGAGGCACGAGATAGAGGTTGTGGTGGATAGGGTCTTTGTAAGCTCTGAGGAAAAAAGCAGGATACACCAGTCCATATCAACCGCCTTGAGGGAATCGGAGGGTATAGTTAAGGTAATAACGGATAGGGATGAGGAAGAGATCTTCAGCGAGAATTTAGCCTGTCCAAAATGCGGATTCTCAATGCCCGAACCTGAACCCAGACTATTTTCCTTCAACTCACCCTACGGTGCCTGCCCAACATGCACGGGATTGGGTGTAAAGATAGATTTTGATCCCGCGAAACTCATTACAAACCCGGACTTGAGTATCCTTGAGGGGGCAATTAAACCCCTATCCGAACCCCATCCCATAACCGTAAAGGTCCTTGAGAGGATCGCAAGGAGGTATGGGGCGAACTTGGAGGATCCATGGAGGATTTTGCCCGAGGAGTTTAAGAACGTGGTTATGTGGGGGGATGAAACTCCCCCTGAATCCTTGGACGATGAGGATTACAAGCCGAAGTATAGCGAATGGGAAGGTATAATACCTCAGCTTTGGAGGAGATATAAGACCACGGATTCGGAATGGACGAGGGCGGAGATAGAGAGGTATATGGTATATACCACATGTCCAACCTGCGGGGGCTCAAGGTTGAGGAAGGAAGCGCTTTTTGTTAAAATAGATGGGAAATCCATATGGGATATCGTTAGGATGGACGTAAAAAGTGCCCTTAAGTACTTTGAGGATCTTAACCTTGAAGGTAAGAGGAAAATAATAGCGGAAAAGATAGTGGATGAGATCAAGAAGAGGTTGAGGTTTTTGGAAAACGTCGGTTTGGGGTACTTAACTTTGGACAGGAGGTCGGATACTTTATCGGGTGGGGAGGAGCAGAGGGTCAGGTTGGCAACCCAAATAGGTTCGGGCCTTTCTGGAGTAATATACGTCCTTGATGAGCCTTCCATAGGCTTGCATCCCAGGGATGTCTCAAAGCTCATAAGGACAATAAAGGATCTTAGGGATTTGGGAAACACGGTTTTGGTTGTTGAACACGATGAGGAGACTATAAGGAGCGCGGATTGGATAATAGACTTAGGACCGGGAGCGGGGGTTTATGGGGGAGAGGTGGTGGCATGTGGCACCCTTGAGGATATAACCTCAAACCCAAACTCAATAACGGGGGCTTACCTTTCCGGTAGAAAGTCAATACCATTACCAAGGGCGAGAAGACAGCCAAAGGGGGAATATATAAAGATAGTTGGGGCGAGGGCAAACAACCTGAAGAACATAAACGTAAAGATACCCTTGGGGCTTTTAGTTGTAGTAACGGGGGTATCCGGTTCCGGAAAATCCACCTTGGTCTTTGATATACTTTACAAGGCTTTAGCCAGGAAGCTTTACGGTTCAAGGGAGGATCCTGGAGAACACACCGCAATCTACGGAATGGAGTACATAGACAGGGTAATAGATGTAGATCAGTCCCCCATAGGTAGGACGCCTAGGAGCAACCCAGCGACTTACACAGGTGTATTTACCTATATAAGGGACTTTTACGCCAAGCTCCCCGAAGCAAAGGCTAGAGGCTTTAAACCTCAACATTTTTCATTCAACATGAAGGGGGGAAGGTGTGAAGCCTGCGAGGGGGAAGGGTACATAAGGATAGAGATGCACTTCTTGCCCGACGTATACGTTCCCTGTGAGGTTTGCAAAGGTACGAGGTACAACTCGGAAGTTCTGGAAGTGAAATATAAGGGTAAATCCATAGCGGATGTGCTTGATATGACGGTGGATGAGGCCCTTGAGTTCTTTGAGGATGTTCCAAATATCAGGAGGAAGTTACAGCTTATGGCGGATGTGGGATTGGGATATATAAAACTTGGCCAGCCTTCAACTACCCTTTCCGGCGGAGAGGCCCAGAGGATAAAGTTGGCGAAAGAACTCTCAAAGATGCCCACAGGAAGGACATTATATATCCTCGATGAACCAACCACCGGTTTGCACTTTGAGGATGTTAGGAAGCTCATAGACGTATTACACAGGCTGGTTGATAACGGGAATACGGTTTTGGTAATAGAGCATAACCTTGATGTGATAAAGAACGCGGATTGGGTGATAGATCTGGGTCCTGAAGGTGGTGATGATGGGGGTTATCTCGTTGCGGAGGGAACACCCGAGGATGTCGCAAAGGTTGAAGGCTCTTATACGGGTATGTATTTAAGGGAAGTTTTGAACCTTGAGCCAACCTTAAAATAGAAAACTTGAAGGGTAAATTGGATGAACTGGCTCTTAAAATTCATTTGATGGGATTGGGAACACCCGCAATATTCTTCCTCGAGAGTATAAAACCCCTGCGAAATCTAACCTTTAATTTCAGCCTATTTATCGCCCCCTTTGCGGAGGTGTTCTTGAAAAGGGAAATTTACGAGGAGATCTTGAACCTTGTGAAGGATGAGGAAGCTTGGGATTACCTTATAAAAAAGCTGGAGGATTTGGAAGATGGTCTGGTTGATGGGGCAAATTGAGATGTTTTCGGGTCCCGCAACGGAGGTGGTTATAGTAATAGATGTCTCTGGGAGTATGGTGAAGCTGGATCCGAGGGGGTTAGCAAGGGAAGGTTCAAAGATGATAAGTGACATTTCCGAAGCCCTACAGGCTCCTGTAAGATTCAGCTTAATATTTTATGGGGAAAAGAGCAGGGTAATAGGGGAAGGCATGAATCCTGGGGATGCGAAAAGAATTCTAACGGACTCTTTAATGAACGTAAAGCCGGAAAAATATTCGGATTTAAGGTCCGCCCTAAATTTGGCAAAGGGAATACTGAAGAGGAGGTCGGAAAGGAAGCAAGCATACGTTATCGTTTTAACGGATGGTAGGATAAGGGAAGACGATATTCCTCCAGGGGAAGATATAAGGAACTATCTCACCACGTTATCCTCTATGGCGTCGGACTTTAAGGAAAACAACTGGAACGTTTTTGTCTTTTCAAGTCAGGATGCGGAAAGCGCAATAATTGATTTGGCAAATTCCTCGGGTGGGGCATACACAAGGGTAAACGACCTTTCCGAAATATCCACAAAGTTTATGAACCTTTTGGAGGGAAAACTCTTGAGGTTTAGGGTGGATGTGAAACCGAGCTCCCTGGTGGAAATCCCGGTTGAGGAAGGGGTTGCGGAGATAGGGGTGGTAGTTGCGTTTGACCCTAAGGAGAAAAGTACCTTAAAAATTTACGATCCCAACGGTAAGGAGGTGGAGGGAAACAGGAAGGAGGGTAAGGGATATACGATATTTACCGTCTCCAATCCTAAGCCCGGGATATGGAAGCTTGAGATATCCAAGGGGGCAACGGTACTACTCTCCATGGCTATTCCTAAGATCATTTACCCTTCGGGGGAACACCCATACACCGAACCCATAAATGTCAAACTCAAGTTAGAGCCCATATTACCTAAGCATCCGGATTGGAAAAACTTTTCCGCCAAGATATATGTCGAATATCCCTCGGGAAAACAGGAGGTTTATGAGCTTTACGATGATGGGAAAAATGGGGATGAAGAGCCGGGCGATGGGATCTTCGGGAGGAACATAGGTATGCTCCCGGAAGGGGAATACGTTTTTACCGCGGTTGTGAATCATAAGCCAACCAACTCCGAGATTAGGGTAAAGAAAATTGTCAAGCTCGTCTATATACCAATACCAGCAATAAGGATGGATGGACCATGGATATTGGGAAGGCCTGTTAGGATAAGCCTTGGGATCTCCAATAGGGGAGGGAAGGTTTTCTCCGAAGAGAAGTATTCCTTAAGGGTAGTTGATCCTAAGGGGAATTCTGAAGAGGTTAAGCTTGAAAGGGATGACTTGGGGGAATGGTTTGGGATTTACGCTAAAACTTTTTATCCGGGAAGGTATAGGGTTATTGGAAACGCAAGCATAGCGGTGAAAGATTCGAATTTTATCAGGAGGTTTCCCAACCTTAGCGTTGAGGATACCTTCACCCTTTGCATTTCCTTCCACAAGAGCAAGGCCCCTTCCTTCCTATTCTTCGGTCAAATGCCTGGCAGAAAATACACCCATACCCTCACCTTACTTAACCATTGCGATAGCACGGTTAAGATAAGGTTTCAACAAGCCCGCGCGGTATATTCCGACACATTAAGGGATAAAGCGATAAGCGAGGGGCAGAGGCCTCAAATTGAAAAATTAGAACCCTTTGAAATTCCCCCATCAAAAGGGCAGGCAAGCGCGTATAATTTAAATTTAAACTTTATTGTACCAAAAGATGCCAAAAGTGGCACCTACAACGTGGTATTGAGGGGGACGCAAACACCACCTTATAGAAAAATAGAAATTTCTTATCCATCAAAGGTGGGCTCTTGGAAGGCTTTCTGGATGACGGTTGGGGGAGTGGGGGCGCTGGTTGTGGGGGGTGTAGTTGCTTGGCAGATCTTAAGATGATGACCTTTTTAACCATACAACCCATAATATTCGGAAGGTGGAATTTGAGTTTAAGTTACGGTGAGGACGAGAGGGGGTATTATACGAGGTTTGACCTTGCGGGAGAGTGGCTTGTAGCAAATGAAGATTTATCACTAAATTTTAACATGCCCTTTGTTTATTTTCGAAATGGACTTTCCCTTACGGATGCTAAGTTGGGGGTAAAGGTTAGGTTTTCGGAAAAGGGATTGGCGCAATTTAATTTGATTTTTCCGACGGGAAGGTACTCAAGCAGGAACCCTGCTGGGGAACTCCAAATGGGCGGGTATATATCCCGATTTTTCTTGAATTTCGGAGGGATTTTCACCGCCTCCTCGGATACCCATGAATATTCATTTTACAACAAGGTTTCCCAGAGGAGGGCTTACAGGCACATGTACTTTGAGGGCTTAACTTATAGGTATTTAGGGGAAGTTTTAGGTGTGGGATTTGGAGTAAGGGGGGATTATGCTTACTCCTTAAATCAATTTTGGACCTCGGTTAAGATGGGGATTTTCTTAGCACCCTTCCTTGAGGTTGGGGGGGAGGTGTGGTTGTACAAACCTAGGCCTGAGATTTTTAGGGTTTATATTCTTGGGAACTTTTTCATATGACAGATCACATAGGTTTCATCAAGGATAAGAGGCTTGTACCAAACGTGATAATTATGGCGGGTGAGGAGGACTTCCCAATTAGGGCAATAATGGAAGAGTATAAGAATAGGATAGGGGCAGATAAGGTTGAGGTAATTTGGGCGGATGAGGAGGAGAATCTAATTGAGAAAATATTGGAAAGGTTGGGTGGGGGTTTGATGGGCAGGAATGTGGTTTTGGTTAGGAACATTCATACGTTGAAGGGATATAAAAATCTCCTCAGGAGGTACGTGGATATATTAAGGAAACGTAAGGGTTGTGCATTTTATATTCCGGAAAAGGTGGAGGAATTTACAAGCTTGGAGGGTGGGGGTGTCCTTTTGATAAATATGAGAAGGTTAAACGAGGAGGAATTCAAAAAATGGCTCGTAAGCAGATTGAGCTGGTTGAAGGGTAGGCCGGATTTACTGCAAAGATTACAGGAAGATCTTAGGAATTTGAGTTTAACGGAGGCTTACAATGAAATTGTAAAACTTAAGCTTTATTCCGACAAGCCCGCAAGCGAAGCCTTGAATCTACTCTGGCACCTTCCAAACGAGAAGGTTTATTCCTTGGGAGAAAGGATCCTTTCTGGGGATATTGAGGGGGCATACCAGGTTTTGGACTCCCTTAAGGAGCAAGGTGAGGACCCTATACTAATTTTGGCTTACCTAATAAGGCAGGTAGAGTATCTGACATTTATTAAGGGGAATTTCGCGGTGGAAAAGATCCCTGACTTTATTAAAAGGAAGCTTTCAAGGTACGCGAGGTGGATCTCGGATGGTGAGTTATCGTCCGCACTTGAGAGGTTAAAGAAGGCGGATTTTGATATGAAGGGGAAGATAAGGGGACAATCCCAATGGGCATATTTAAAGATCCTCACCAAGGACCTTGTTAAACTTGTCGGGAAAAAGCCCTATGAGAATATTGGCGGTTAGGCTCTCCGCTCTGGGGGATGTGATCCTATCAACGCCAGTTTTGGAATATTTGAGCAAAAAGGGGGAACTTCATTTCTTAACTTATCCGGAAAATGCGGAGATCTTTGCCGAGGACCCTAGAATAAATAGGGTTTGGAAGATCAAGAGGAAGGCGAAATTTGGGGAGATCAAGGAATTTGCTGAAATGCTAAGGGAACAAAAATACGACCTTTTCGTGGATCTTCAGGTTAAGCCCATAACATTACTCCTATCAAAACTTTTGGGGATAAAAACCTTAAGGGTTAGGAAGATGGCGGTGAAAAGGCGCCTTCACGTTTGGTTTGGTATAAACTTTGAATTTGGAATAGTTTGGAAAAGATATCTGGAGGACGTTGCACGATATTTCGGGGAAAGGGCTCCCGAAATTTACCCAAAAATATACCCAAGGGAAGTGTTCCTACCGTTTGAGATCCCAGAGAATTTTGTTTCTATATTTCCGGAGGCGAGCTCGGATTTAAAGAGGTGGTCGTTCACAAAGTTCGTGGAGTTGGGGAAAAGGTTATTAAGCTTGGGGTTCAAAGTTGTTTGGATGGGGAGGGAGAGCTTCCCAGATGTAAATTTTGGGCTTGACCTTAGGGGAAAGACGGATATATCGCAAACGATTAAGGTGGTTAGCCTTTCAAGGATGGTGATCTCAAACGATAGCGCACCAGTCCATATAGCTAGGGCTTTAAATGTTCCAGCGGTTATGATAATGGGGCCCACATCAAGAAGCTTGGGTTTTGTTTATGATGGTATAAGGGTTGTGGAAAGGGGTTTAAAATGTAGGCCCTGCTCTACGAACGGGAGCGGGAGGTGCTGGAGGGGGGACAGGTTATGCTTGGAGGGTATAGAAGTTGAAGATGTTTTAAAAGTGATTTTAAGTTATTGAACCTTTATTACCTCCCTTATCCTTTCGTCCTTTAAAAGTTCTAAAATCTCATCTTCGCTAAGCTTCTGGGGCCTATCCCTATCAACATCCACAACGCATAAGATTTTAAGCCTTTCACCTTTGTTTGCTATAAACTGGTGGGGGGTCATAGGAGGGACGAAGATCCCATCAAAGGGTTTTATATCGTAAAGTTTTTTATCAACTAGGGCGGAACCCTTCCCTTCAAGAACCAGAACCGCATGCATATGTTGGTGTTTCTCAAGGGAAGTTGCCCCCCCTGGCTCTATCACGAAAACCCTAACTTCGAAATTCAAACCCTCCTCTTTTCCAAAGAGGACGAATTTAATTACATCCTTGTTTCCCTTGTATTCATGCTTTCTTGAACCTTCCCAACTTTCGCCGTTAAACTCTAGCTTCATATTATACCAAGTTCCTGTCCAACCTTTATGAACTTCTCGGCTGCAAAATCGAGGTCTTCTTTGGTGTGTATTGCGGATATCATAACCCTGACCCTTGCGGTTCCCTTAGGAACCGTCGGATATACTATAGCCTGAACGAAGATCCCCTCATCAAACAACCTTTTTGCAAACTCCTGGGTCTTTTTCTCATCCCCTATGACTATGGGTGTTATGGGAGTTTGGGATTTCCAAGTGTTAAATCCCGCTTCCTTCATCTTCTTCTTAAAGTAATTGGCATTCTCCCAAAGTCTCTTAACCCTATCTTCGCTCTCCTGCAAAATCTTGACCGCCTCTATGCAAGCCGCGGTATCAGGAACCGTCATCGCGGAGGAAAACAGAAATGGCCTTGACTTTTGCCTAAGGTAATCAACCAAAATACTTGAGGATGCCGCGTATCCCCCTACCACACCGAAAGCCTTTGATAGCGTCCCTATCTCTATATCCACCTCACCGTGAAGGTCAAAGTGATCCACTATTCCCCTTCCTCCCCTTCCCAAAACCCCCTCACCGTGGGCATCATCCACCATAACTATCGCATCGTACTCCTTAGCAACCTTAACTATTTCCGGTAACGGAGCTATGTCCCCGTCCATAGAGAATACGCCATCCGTCACAACGAGGGCCCTCCTGAACCTATGCCTATTCTCCGCAAGTTTTTTCCTTAGATCATCCACATCCGCATGGGCGTACCTTATTATCTCCGCCCTTGATAACCTGCATCCGTCAATTATCGATGCGTGGTTTAGCTCATCCGAAAATATTCCATCTTCCCTTGAAACTATTGAGGGTATTACGGATAAGTTTGCCTTAAAACCGCTCTGGTAAGATATAACAGCCTCCGCGCCTTTAAACTCGGCTAAAAGCTTTTCAAGGATGAGGTGGAGGGACATGGTGCCTGAGATAGTTCTTACAGCCGCCGGTCCTATACCGTATTCATCCAACGCCCTTTTCGCCGCCTCCCTTAACCTTGGCTCGCTTGCAAAACCAAGGTAGTTGTTGGAGGTGAGGTTTAGAACCCTCTTTCCATCCACCACCATCCAGGAGGATATCGCGCTCTCAACCGTCCTTATATTTACATAAAGCCCAGCTTCCTTCAGATTTTCAATTTCCGCCTTTATTTCTTCCAAAAACTTTTGGTTTGCCATAGTTTTCAGAGGACCTTAAGGAACTTAAGGGTTATTATTGCCCCCAAACCTACGAATCCCCCCATAAATCCCCCCTTAAAAGCGCTCTCGAAAGCCTTAGGTTTATGCTCCTTCGTGGGTGTTAGGATATAAGCGGAATAGCTGGAAGCCAGGCATCCTCCGGCACCGGAAGCGGTGGAGATCAATAGGGGTAAGGGACCCGCTATACCTGAGGATAGGTAAAACGCAAGAACTTCAACCCCAGACGTAGCCAAGCAGGAGGAATAGAACCATACGGTTGGGTTATACTCAACCACCGTATCCCTACTAACCACAACATCGCTCAAAGAAAAAAGCAATAAACCCATCATACCCTCTTTGGATCTTGAAGTTCCCTTAACCTGCTCCCCGTACTCCAGGAGATCTCAAGCTCCCCCCTCAAGATCCTCCTTCCGTTCTCAAGTAGCCTCTCCTTGTCGTATATCAGGTCTTCCCTCCTGTATCCCGGTTTCCTCCTCTCCTTGACCATAACTATGGCATCGGTTGGGCAAACCTGGACGCAAAGCTCGCATTGCATACAAGCCTGATAATCTATATAAAACTCCTTTGCGAAAGTCCTCTTTTTCGTGGTTCCATCGGGCATATTTATGGTTTCCACCCCCCTAACAACGGTTATTATTTGGGATGGGCATATGTTTTGACATAGCTGACAGGCTATACAGTTCTCTTCGCCCGTTTCAGGATTAAAGGTTAGGGCAAAGCCCCCGAGCCTCCACCTCTCGGGAACCCCCCTTTTTTTGTCCGGGTACATAACGGTAAAGGGTTTTTTGAATAGGTGCTTAAAATTTACCCCTATGCTCCTTATGAGGCTCATACGCTTCATTCTAAGGTTGAACTACCTCGTTCCTTTCGTTCAGTATGATCACCTTCGGTTTTACGGAGATAGCCTCTTCAATTTTATACCATCCAAACGCCATTATTATCAATCTATCCCCCACCTCCGCCAACCTTGCGGTGCCACCGTTAAGCTGAACCGTCCCCTTTTCCTCTGTGGGAATCACATAAGTTTCGAACCTTTCCCCCGTCTCAACATTAACTATCAAAACGCTTTCGTAAGGAACGATTCCCACCTCATCCAAAAGGTCCTTACTTATCACAATGCTACCTTCGTAATTTAGATCCTTAGCGGTCACCCTCGCCCAATGGATCTTCGCCCTTAAAACCTTCAAAAGCATGTACCTTAAAAATTCTAAGGTTGAAGGATCACCTTAAAAATTTTACCCTCCACCTTTATGAAGAAAATACCCCTCTCCCTGAATCTCCCCTTACCCTCAAAGACCCTCCTACCCGAAACATCATAGATTCTTCCCTCGCAAATCAAATTCACCTCTCCCCTTGAGATCTCAAAGCAATTTTTGTGTTTTTCCTCTTTAACGGAAAGTAGGGAAGATATTGGTACATGGTTCCTCCTTGAAAGATCACCACCTTGGGCAAACCAGGTGTTGTAAGTTGAACCGTTTCCAAGCTCGTAGAGCGTCAATTTCCAGGAGTTGGCAATGAGTAAGTAAAGCTTACCAAAATTCTCAAAGATTTGGTAGGATCTTCCGGTTAAAACGTTGTACCCGAAGGGGGAGAAGGGTAAAATGGAGGATGTATCAATTGCGAAAATACCTCCTTCCCCCGGTGCGAAGAAACAAACCTCCCTACCCTCCAATATTGCGCAAATTGGTTCGTTCCCAAAGGATAAAGTCCATAAACCCGGCAAAGATCTACCGTTTATATAAGCGCCGTTTGTTAAGGAAACCGCAAACCTTCCGTTCCCCATAATAGACATATAACCGTCGGTTGTTGAGATGTATGTGTATATATCATCCGGATAGAGATATACATATCCGTTCAGGAGGACAAAAACCTTATCGTTCGTTGATGCCACCTGTCTTATTTCCGAGGTGAAAGTTTTTAAGATGCCTAATGGGGATAGTCTCCATAGGTTCTTCCTCGTCCCAACAAATATCTCGCCGGAGTTCCTGATGGAAAAGGATACCACCCTTGAAGTATCGGAAAACACCGTATCGCAGGAAAGGGTATCGCAGGATAGGAGGGTATTTTGGGAGTTTATGTAAAACCTACCGTTGAAGTAGGAGACTTGGGTTTGGGTGGGTAGGGTGGGAATATTGTAAGTTTTTGAGTACCTTAGCGCGGTGTCAATTATTACCAAAAAGTTGTTTGAGGTTGGGAAGGATATTAAGCCATCCCCGTAAGATGGGTTATCCCAAACTTCCCCCGGAATTGATGCGCTATCAAGGACCACACCCTCAAGGGAAAGCTTATAAACCTTTTCCCCAATAACGAAGATCTTATCTCCAATTTTTAATGGCGTGGAATTCCCCACTTTGCGCAGATAAACCTCCCAAACCTTCCTTGGGTAGGGGGATATTCTTACCCATACGGGCTGAGAGAGGTTTCTGTTCCTGTACTTACATACTCCCACATAGCCCCAGAGATCCAAAACCTCAAAGCTCCCAACGAAGGGTTTTAGGGTTATAGGCCTTAGGGTGTTCCTGTCGTAAGAATGGAATAGAAAAAGGGTATCCCTTGAAATGATCCTTATTCCCCTGTTTAGGGGTGCAATTGAGAAGTTTGGGGTATCAACGGGGAGGGGTATTAAGGTGTCATGTAAAAAGCGGTAGGAGAAGATTATGGTGTCGGTGGGTAGGGAGATATAGGAGTTTGGACCGAGGGTTAGGGGTTGTCCGTTTATGAAAAATGTATCGGTTTTTATATTTTTGGGGTTGGTTATCCAGGAGCCGAATGGGGAAAGGAGAACAAGAGGAATCGCTTCCTCAAATTTCACCCTTAGGGTCTCGGAATTTACCAAAAGGTAAGTATCCGCTTCCGTTGGTGAGAAAACCCTAAGGGATATGCTTAACCTTTGTTTTGGGGGAAGGGAGATGTTTATGGTTGTATCGTAAAGGGCGGAAATGTTTATAGCACCGCTGAAGATCCTATCCCCAGAGTTTAACACACTCAGAACTATTTCCTGCGTATCCCCAACTTGTAAATACCTTTTGCTTAGGGAAAACTTTAGGCTATATCCCGTGAGGATCTTGAGGGTATCAAAGGGTAAGCTGTTGTGCTTGAAGAAATATATCCTGAGCTTGTTTGGGAAGATTTGCGTTGTTGAAAAGGTGGAACCATCCGAAAGTAAAGAGAGGACCCCATCAACCAGAACCCTACATCCGGAATCGCACCTTAGGGTTAAATTTCCAAATGTTGAATCGGGGAAGGTGATGTTAAAGTTTATAGGCCTTGGGTTATCGGACCAGAAGAATAGGGAAGGGTCCCCATAAAGGACGTACCCGTAAAGTAAGTACCTGTAAATGTTATCGGTAGTTGCAAGGGGAACGAATAGGGAGAGGGAATTATAAAAGGATTCACCCAAGCTCTTGCCGGAAAATACAAGATCCACAAAGGCTTTATCAACAGCCGAGGAAAAGAATGGGGAGTTTAACCTGCTTGTTGCCCTTATTCCTATTACCCCGGAGTTCGGATTGTTTAGTATAAACTTAACGAGGGAAGGTTTATCTAAGGCGCCGTTGTTACAATCTATTATGTTTAGGAATATGGGATCGCTTATGTTTTGGGAAAGAGCCGAGCTTATGGTGTAATAACCTCCACCCAAAAGGAAGTGTTGGAAGTTCCCATGTACCACAACGGTGTTGAAGAAGTGTGTCCTTAGGGAATCCAAAAAGGCATTTAAGGTGATCCTTGAGGTGGTGTCAAGGGTCATACTAGGGGGGAGGTCGGAGAACATGTTTAGTACCGCATCCATACCCTCGTTAGTTCCCCCCGCCCATAGGTCGTACCCCAAGGCAAAAACCTTCAAATACTTAGGGGAAAAGTGTAAAAGGCTTTCTATCCTGTCAATGTAAGCGTCAAATACGAACTCGTCGTTTATGGGCAACCTACCAACGAAGACATCCGCTATTAGGTCCGGGGTATCGGATACCTCACCGAAGACCCCGTTTCCGTTTGAATCCCAATCCCCATCAAGGTCCGCATAATATAGATCCGTAGGGATCTCGTTCCCATACTGATAGTAAGCGTTTATCTTGGCATACCTTACGGGTATTACATCAAAGTCCCCTACAAGGAGAACCCAATTCACCCCTAAGCGATGATAGTACCTTATCATTTCCTTTATCCTCTCCGCAAGATCCCTCCCCTGAAAGGTGTTTGCATCGGATACTTTCCTTGAGATCACCCTTATTCCCCACCTTTTCTTTAATTCCTCAAACTTTGAGATGGAACTTCCGACGAAATGATCTGGGTAAATTACGAGCATATCAAATCTCCCTTCTCTCACCCCGCCATCCTCAACGGCTGAGCTTGGAGAATTAGCCACCCTAACATCCAACCTAACTTCCCTCGCATAAATCAACTTCCCCCTATCCGGCTGGTACTTGAATGCGGAAACGAGAGCGAAAATCTTACCCTTTGCGTATCTCCAAGACAAAACCCCAAAGTTTCCGTACTCACCCCTATATTCAAAATTTGGGATATCAATTTCCCGCCCGTCCGTTGGTATAAAACCCGGCGAGGGAAGGATATAAGTTGATAGGCTTATTGTATCCGCCTTTATTACAGTAAAACTTATATCTTCTACTGGGGAGTTTATGTCTATCTCCAAGAGGACCTTTGGGATAAAAGGTTCCCCCCTGGTTTCCGGATAAAAGCCGTTTTTTACGAAGGGATAAACAAAGTTTCGGAAGGTTTTGATTTCAAGGTTCGGGAGGTTTAAATATAAAGGGATCATCTCTTCATTATAAACGCGTCAAGGGAGAACTTTCCAGGTCCGGTAAAGATTAGGGAAAGGTAAAAGACGAAGTATAAAAGGGCTTTCTCGTATATCGGAAAGGGCTCCCCCCTGATGAAAGCCAAGGATAAAACCGCCACGAGCATATTTATGGAGGATATTAGGGCGGATATCCTGGTAAAAAGCCCTACCGCTATTAACATCTGAAAGAGGGTTTCTGCGGATATAGAAAGGTAAGCCAGAGGTGGGGAGAGGGGACCGGTGTGAAATAGGAGCTCTATGAAATTTATGTGGGATTGGGGATCAAGGAGTTTGGGAAGGCCGTGCCCGAAAAACATTAAGACCGAGAAGAAAAACCTTAAGAAAAGGATCCCGAGATCTACCATTCCTCACCGTAGATGAAGTTAAAAGGGGTTTCGTACTTGAAATCTTCCGCAATCTCCAGCTTTTTGTTCTTTGCTTTAACTATCTCTAAGGCTGTCGGAAGCCTACCTTCAATTTTTTCCTTAATAAATTCCACCTTCAATCCCCCGAGCCTGTGGTAAATCTCCTCGTTTGAAGTGTAGAACTCGTTTTCCGGGAAGTTTTTGATAAGGTAGTTGCAAACAGGATAAAGGTCAAAGTTTTTTACTCCGTAGTCCGGAACCCTCAGGTAAATAGCCCTTTCCGCCCCCAAAGCTAAAAATTCCCTGAGGAGGGTTTCCCCACCCTCCGGACCAAAACCCACCACAAACTTAATTCCTTCGTCGGCAAAGAAAGGGGACCTATCCCTTATTATGAATTTTTGATCCCTTACGAAGAATTCCCCCCTACTCCTTGAAAAGCCTATAACCTCAGGGTCGTAAAGGATCTCAATTATTGCGGTTTTCATACGTGCTCAAAGAACCCCTTACCCGTTTTCTTTCCAAGCCAACCCGCATCTACGTACTTCTTCAAAAGATAAGATGGATGGAACCTCCAACCGTAAATCTTTTCAAACTCCAAGCTCATCCTCCAAACCTCATCAAGTCCGATAATGTCCGCGTACATCAAAGGTCCTCCACCCTTCGCCTGCGGAAACCCTGTTCCCGCCAACATCCCAAGGTCTATATCCCTTGCGGAGGATACCCTCTCTTGAAGGACGAGTATAGCCTCGTTTATCATGGCGATCATGAGTCTGTTGTAATCAAAGCTATTCCTCTTTTGTATCCCAAGCTCCTTCCTCATCTCTTCCGCTATTTCTTCTATAGGCCTTACACCCTTTCCGTAATCGTAAACGCCCGCACCTGCCTTCTTTCCGAACCTACCCTCCTTTATTAGAACATCCAATATGGGTGCGGGCTTCATCCTCTCCCCATACCCCTCATGAAGGATATGCGCCACCTTAACTCCAACATCAACACCAAGTTCATCTATGAGCGTGAAGGGACCCATAGGCCAGCCAAACTCCCTGGCAGCGTTATCTATCTCCTGAGCGGTCGCCTCACCCTCCAGTAAAGCCCAAGCGGCCTCGTTCATATAAGCCATAAGGATCCTGTTTACCAAAAATCCGGGACATTCCTCAACCCTTATGGGGATCTTTGATAAGGATTCGGAAAATTCTATTACGGTTTGCACGGTTTCCTCGGAGGTTTGGAGGGCGGGTATAACCTCCACAAGCTTCATAACCGGCGCGGGATAGAAGAAGTGCATACCTATTACCTTATCCGGCCTCTTCGTTGCGGATGCCATGGCGGTTATTGATAGGGCGGAGGTGTTTGTCGCAAATATCGTATGTTCTGGAACATAATTCTCAAGCTCCTGAAAGACCCTTATTTTCGTTTCAAGATCCTCAAAAACCGCCTCGATTACTATATCAACATCCGAGAAGGGTTCGTAAGAAGAGGTGACCTCAACGAGGGCGAGCCTCCTTTCCGCCTCATCCTCCGTTATCCTTCCCTTTTGAACCCTACTCTCGTATAGGGATTTTATTGTCTCGTAAGCCTTTTGTGCCCTCTCCTCGTCTATTTCCTTTAGAACAACCGGTATTCCCGAATAGGAAATAACGTACGCTATACCGGAGCCCATCGTTCCTCCGCCCACAACGCCTGCTTTATATATGTACGCCATAGAGGGTATTTTAACGGTGTTTTTAACCCCCTTAAAATACCCGCTATGCTTAGCCGCGAAGAGATGCTTAGAAGGTTCGCGGAAATATTAGCTTCAAACAACACAATAACTATAACAACAAAGAATAAAGATGGGATGGTTTGGTCCGCAAAGACGTATTATGGGGATGAGGATGGGTATATATACGTCGCCTTAGAGGATCAGGGGCATACTTTAAGCAACATCAAGGAGAACCCCGAGGTTTATTTCGTAATAGAGAAGGGGTCGCCCGATAGGTTTATTCAGGGATACGGTAGGGCTGAGATAATAGGACCATCAAGCGATTACGAGAGGGAAAGGACAATAGTGGTAAGGAAAAACTTCCCCATAATACCCTTTTTAAAGATCGTTCCCACGACTATAGTTAGGATAGTGCCCACTAGGGTTTTCGTGAGCGACTTCTCGAAGGGTTGGATTCCGCGCTTTGAGATAAACTTCAACGAAGAGGATTTTAAGAAGTTAAAAGAATTATATCCCAAAACGCCAAAGTGGAAGCTTTACGTTCAGGCTACGAGGCCCTGGGTCATATACGCCACCATCGCGGCTGTTATTGTTGGCACCTTAATTTCCGGAAAATTTGACCTGTTAAGGTTTTTACTTACCTTAATCGGAGCGGTTTCGGTTCACCTCGCGGTGAATGCGAGCGCGGATTACTTTGATTATAAGAAAGGAGCGGACAGGTGGGACACCTTGGGTTCAAGCAGGGTGATAGTGGATAAACTACTTAAACCCTCAGAGGTTTTACTCCTATCAATGTTCCTCTACGGTATATCCCTCCTGAGCGGTTTGGCACTTTGGTATTTATTGAACTTTGATAAGGTGATCCTATATCTAATCGGAATTGGGTTTATACTCGGTTTATTCTACGCTTTTGTGCCCATAGGTTGGAAGTACCTTGCCCTCGGGGATGTGGCGGTCTTTCTCGCCTGGTCCTTGATATCCGCGGGTTCTTACTATGTTCAAACTCAAACCCTCGATGCGAAAGCCTTCTTGGGTTATGTGCCCGTATCCCTGCTAATAGTTGGGATCCTTCATGGGAACAATATGAGGGATATATACGACGATGTTAGGGCAGGATACAGGACCTTTGCCGGGATCCTAGGACCCGAGCTATCAAAGTATTACTACGCTTTCCTAATTTTGAGCGCATATATCCTCGTTCCCATACTAATAGCCTTCAAGATCTGGCCCATATGGTCTTTGGCGGTTTATATAACCTTACCTCAGGCCCTTAGGAACATATCTTGGGCCTTCAAACCAAACTATATACAGAAGGGGATGCTGGACTTCTTCACCGCCCAACTTCAAACATCCTTCTCAAACGTCCTGATCCTTTCCTTGCTCCTTGACATAATTGATAGATTGATTTAGCCTTATAATATATTTCCGTGGTTGTTTATAGGTTTAAGGGTTCGCCTTTTGTTTTGCATGCGCCCTTTGAGCCCGCGGGGGATCAACCTAAGGCAATAGAGGAGCTTGTAAGGAGGATAAGGAGGGGGGAAAGGTTTTCGGTACTTTTGGGTGCAACGGGAACCGGCAAAACATACACCATAGCCCACGTAATAGCCAGAATAGGTAGGCCTACTCTGATCCTCTCCCACAACAAAACCTTAGCCGCCCAGCTTTATGGGGAGCTCAAGGCCCTCTTTCCTGAGAATGCGGTTGAGTACTTCATCTCTTATTACGATTACTATCAGCCCGAAGCTTACGTTCCCCAAACGGACACTTATATACCCAAGGAAGCGGTAATAAACGAGGATATAGAGAGGCTTAGATTGAGGACGGTTTCCTCCCTCCTTTCAAGGGAAGATGTAATCGTAGTGGCTTCGGTTTCGTCAATTTATGCCCTTGATGATCCCGCTATAATAAGGGAAAGCTTTTTGAGATTAAGGGTTGGGGATAAATGGAACCTTAAGGAGCTCGCCCTTAAGCTTATAGATTTAAGGTACGAGAGGAACGACATTGAGTTAAAGAGGGGTAGGTTCAGGATAAAGGGGGATGTGCTTGATATAATCCCCGCGTATGAGGAGTTTATATTGAGGGTGGAGTTTTTCGGAAGGGAGATAGAAAGGATAAGGATTCTCGAGCCGGTTTCCCTCAAAACCGTTAAGGAGCTTAAAGAGTTTGTGCTTTATCCAGCCGCCCACTTCTTGGGAGGGGATGAGAGGATAGAGAGGGCGATAAAGAGCATAGAGAAAGAGCTTAAGGAGAGGTTGAAAGAGCTTAGGGATCAGGGTAAGCTCCTTGAGGCCCAAAGGCTTGAGCAGAGGACGAGGTACGATATAGAGCTCTTGAGGACAACCGGTTTTTGTCCCGGAATAGAGAACTACTCAAGGCATATAACGGGGAGGAAGCCAGGCGAAAGGCCTTGGACATTACTGGATTACTTCCCCAAAAACTTTTTGACGGTTATAGATGAATCGCATGTTACGGTCCCACAGTTGAGGGCCATGTACGAGGCGGATAGGACGAGGAAGTTGAACTTGATAGAGTACGGCTTTAGGCTTCCGTCCGCCCTTGACAACAGGCCCTTGAAGTTTGATGAGCTTATGTCCCTTTTGGATCAGGTGATATTTATGTCCGCAACACCCGGACCATTTGAGCTTGAACTTGTTGGGGGAGAGGTGGTGGAGCAGATCGTCAGGCCCACAGGAATTCCAGATCCGGTAGTTGAGGTTAGGCCCACGGAGAATATGATGGATGATCTTTTGGGGGAGATAAGGAAAACCATTGAGAGGGGTGAGAGGGTTTTAATTACGACTATAACGAAGAGGTCCGCAGAGGAAGTTTCGGATTATTTGAGGGAGATGAACATAAAGGCTGGATATTTGCATTCCGAGCTGGATGCAATAGAGAGGGTGAAGATCCTAAGGGATCTAAGGCTGGGGAACATAGACGTTTTGGTTGGGGTAAATTTGCTTAGGGAGGGTTTGGATCTCCCGGAGGTTTCCTTGGTTGCAATAACGGACGCGGATAAGGCCGGATTTTTAAGATCTTACACTGCCCTTATACAGACCATAGGAAGGGCGGCGAGGAATTCCGCGGGAAAGGTGATCCTTTACGCGGATGAAATTACGGATGCCATGAAGAAAGCTATAGAGGAAACGGAAAGGAGGAGGAAGATACAGTTGGAATATAACCGGATTCACGGAATAACGCCGAAGACGGTAAAGAAGAGTAAGGAAGAGATTTTGAGGATTACGGAGGTGGCGGATGAGAGGATCCTAACGAAAGAAGAGGACGATCTGGAAGATAAAATAGAGGAAATTTTGAGAGAAAAACCCAGAGCAAAGGCGGTAAAGGAGTTAAGGAAACTTATGAATTTCTATGCGGAAAACCTGGAGTTTGAGAAAGCCATGGTGATAAGGGATAAGCTTAGGGAGCTGGGCGAGATTATATAATTACCTGTCCTTCCTACTCCAATCGTAAGGGATATCCCCGTGGGCGGGTCTTCTAAGCTCGTCCGGATTTTTGTGATCATAAGGCCGTGTTATAACGTTTATGACTATCGCCTCCTCCAAGCCTATGTTTTTAAATCCGTGCCAGACCATAGGGGGGATCTTTACGAGGATCGGGTTATGAATACCTATGTAAAATTCTTCAAATTGCCCGTAGGTTATACTTCCCTCCCTCTCATCGTAAAGGACGAGCTTTATCATACCGGAAATGCAGGTGATGTAATCCGTTTGGAACCTGTGGGCATGCCAAGCTTTAACCACACCCGGATACGCGGTGGTAAAATAAACCTGCCCGAAACCCTCAAATATCTCGTCGTCGATTCTCAGGATCTCCGCAAGCCTTCCCCTATCATCCGCTATAACTTTTAAATTCTTTACCTTCACCCCCTCTATCATTGGGGAATTTTAACGCGGACCACCTTATAATTCTCCCTATGCTTTGGCTGTTGGGTTATACGATAAACTTCAGCATAACGGATGCAATAACGGGGTACGGAATAAGGGCAACCCTGGTGATAAACGGGACGATTTATAAAACAACGGAAAATGGGTTCGCAAATGTGGAACTACAGGAGGGAAATTACGAGATTTCGGTATCCGCATTGGGATACAGGGATCTAAGGACAAACCTGAAGGTGGATAAAAATACGCCAAGGGAAATAAACTTTATGCTTATGCCCATGGAGATCCCTCAACCCCCAAAGGCAAAGGAGGGCTTTGCGGTTTGGTACGGCTGGGTGGTTGATGCGGAGACAAGGACGCCCATTAGTGGAGTTTTGGTTGAAATAAGCACGCCTTACGGTAAGTTTTCCTCAAAAACGGACGATAATGGGTACTATCAGGTGGAGTTCCCAGTAAAAGGTTCTGGGGAAAAGCCCCTTGAAGGGAAGGTTATCTTCTCAAAGAAAGGTTATAATTCTTATATTAAGACTGGGGTTTTTATCCTTGAGGGTTCGCAGAGGATGAACACCCAGCTTAAAAAAGGAAACTCAAAGGTTATAGAGGAGAAGAAGCATGGGTTAAAGGAGGAGAAACAGTATTACGAGCCGAAAGAGGATAAAAAAAAATTTTCCAAACCCTCCGATGAGGATTACCAACTGTTTGCTCCCTTCCTTACTCCCCCTTCCACTATAAGGGTCGGTAGATCGTGCAGTTGTAGGACGTGCTCTTCCGTTAGCATCGTATCCCTTGAGACTTACGTTCAGCTTGGACTTGATGACGAATGGATCGCAAGCTGGTCCGCACATTCCCTTAGAGCTGGTGCGATACCATACAGGTCTTACGGCGCCTGGCACGTTTTAAATCCAATAAGCTCCTCATATGATATTTGTGATAATACCTGTTGTCAGGTTTGGGATCCAAACGACAGTTACACCTCAACGATAAACGCTGCGAGATACACCTCAGGTATAATGCTTGAGACTTCGGGAAATATAGCAAGATCTGAATATTCCGCGGAGAACAACGATTGCGGATGCGGGGATGGGTATTCGGGTACGGGGTCAAGCTGGCCATGCATACTTGATACCGTGTGTTCGGGTAGAGCATGTTACGGGCACGGGAGGGGTATGTGCCAGTGGGGATCCTCAAGGTGGGCAAACAGGGGATTTACATGGAAGTGGATAAACGAGCATTACTATTCTTCGGGGGGTTATAGGATCTCAACTCCTATGAGGATCGTCTCGGTAAGCGCAACTCCCACGAACGTATGCATAGGCGATACCTTCAGGATAGACTTAAACGTTCAAAGCTACGCTGAGGATACCCACAACCAGATAATGATAGGGGCATCCTTGTACAACGGAACTTACATAAGCGACCCTACGAGGGATATAAAGGTTTCCATCCCTCCCGGTTCCTCCACCAGAAGTAGGTATTTCGTCGTTCCACCCGGTACCTCGGCGGGGACTTACGATCTACTCGTTGCATTATGGTTTGACGTAGATGAGAATAACGCCATAAACTCGGGGGATCTTCTCCTACATATGGTATCAAGGGCTTCTTATATAAACGTCTGCGCAACGGATGTAAAGGAAAATATATCGGAAATTGAGGGGGGAAGGCTATTGGTTTATTCCGTTGATGGGAGAAGGGTGGAAAGAATTGAGAAAAGGGGATTTTACTTTGTAGTTGATGGCAGGAAGGTCAGGAAAGTTTTTAAGCGGTGAATAATTTCACAATATGTTCGGGGTATTTGGATAGGATCCTTTCCTTTTCTTGTTTCCAGGCTTTCCCAGTGAAAACCGAAATTTCCTTCTCAAATTTCCTGTATTGGGAAACTAAGGTCTCAACAACTTCGTCTGGATATGGATCTTTTGGTAGGGAATAATTAAAAGCCTTCTCCGACGCCCTTCGGAATATAATTTCTCCGAGGAACCTTCGTGAAGAATTTACAAGTTCGGAAAATAGGTTTGAGGTGATTTCCGCCTCAGAGAACGTGTATTTAAATACAGGTTCCACTTCCGTTGATGGGTAAGTGCTTATGAGGTTCCCACGCAAGAATAAATTGGGGATATTTTCGGTGAAAGTTGGTGGAGAGGAAAGTCCCAAAACCGTCAAAACCTCCCTACCATCGGAAATTATCAAGATCTTGTTAAATCCCCTGCTCACTTCTACCGTCCCATTTAGCGCTTTAACCTTCTTTGCATCCCACTGTCCAGCGGGCGAATCCGTTATATCCCTCAAACCGTATATAAATCCCGCCACCTTCTCCACTGGTTCGAACTCCAACAGATAAAACCTCCCGTACTTTCCCCTAAGGCTCCCAAGAATTTCCCCCGTTTTGCTTAAAGAACCGAAACTCCTGATTCCCCCAAGGAAACCCCTTTTGAATATCGCAATATAACCCTCATAAATTACTATACCCGTAAATTGGGAAATTTCAAGCTTTTCCAACAGGTCAATAAAACTCCCGTCGAAGATATCAAGGGGGGGTTCGGGTATCTTTGGGGAAAGCCCTTCAAGGTATATTACCGAGAGGTCTATTTGGTGGTTTTCGGGGACGCTACCTGTAAAGATCTCTATATCCCAAGAAAATCTATCGTAATTTTTTAGGTGTTTCAGGGCGTTTTCACCCTTAAGATCCCCAATTTTCAAATACAAAATCTGTCCATTTGATACGAAGGCTTCTCCTGAGCTGTCCGGAAGCTCAATATTAACTCTCCAAACGCTACCACCCAAAATTGCGGTTGCCTTAATGCTATCAATGAAATCGGTAAAGTTCCCGGTCTTCCTCAATTGGGTGTGTGCCATAAGCCGGGTTCTGTACTAGGTGGTCATCTATCTTAAGTCGGGAGTTGCCCCCCGACTTCCATCGCGGCCTACCCGCGCCGCATTTCGGCGGGCCACCTTATCCCCTTTCGGGGTGCGGCGCTACTTGGCCTTGCTCCGGGCGGGAGGTTACCAGAGCGGGAAAACCCGCCGGGGGATTTTTACCCCCTCACCCCGCGTTACCGCGGAGCCGGTGGGCTCTTACCCCACCCTTTCACCCTTGCCTGGCTTAACGCCTTCGGCGGTCTCGTTTCTGTGGCCCTTACCGTGTGGGTTTCCCCACCCCGGGTATTACCCGGCGCCCTGCCCTTTGGAGCCCGGACTTTCCTCCCCATTTGGGGCGACCACCGGCACACACCCAAGGTTAATATTTTAAACCAGACAAGTTTAAAATATCCGCCTATGCGTATAACCTTGAGCGTAATAAAGGCGGATGTTGGCGGATGGGTTGGGCACTCAAGCACCCACCCCAAGCTCTTAGAGGCCGCGGATAACGTATTGAGAGAAGCTAGGGACTCGGGCCTGATAATAGACTACGTGGTTATGAGGGTGGGGGACGATATAAACCTAATAATGACCCACCAGAAGGGGAAGGATAACGAGGAGATCCACGGCCTTGCTTGGAGGGCTTTCCAGAAGGCTACGGAGGTCGCGAAGGAGCTCAAGCTTTACGGCGCGGGTCAGGATCTACTCTCGGATACCTTCAGCGGAAACGTTAAGGGTATGGGTCCGGGCGTGGCGGAAATGGAGTTTGAGGAAAGGCCATCCGAACCCGTTATAGTTTTTATGGCGGATAAAACATCACCTTCCGCATGGAATTTACCCCTATACGAGATTTTCGCGAATCCACAAAACACATCGGGTTTGGTTATAGATCCCCTGATGCACGAAGGTTTTAGGTTTGTAGTTCTTGATGTGAAGACGGGTGAGGAGTACGTTGTGGATTGCCCGGAGGAAACCTACGACCTCTTGGCTTTAATTGGTAGCGTTGAGAGATACGTGGTTAAGGAGGTATATAGGAGGAGCGATAACGAGATAGCGGCGGTCGCATCCACCCAAAGGCTCTCTTTAATAGCAGGTAGGTACGTCGGTAAGGATGACCCTGTTTTGATAGTTAGGGCTCAGAGTGGATTCCCAGCGGTTGGTGAGATCCTTGAACCTTTCTCAAAGCCCTTCTTCGTTGAGGGTTGGATGAGGGGATCACATGTAGGTCCCCTTATGCCCGTACCCTTCCATCAGGCGAATCCCTCAAGGTTTGACGGTCCCCCAAGGGTGATAGCGGCGGGCTTCCAGATAGCCAACGGTAGGTTAATAGGGCCCAGGGATATGTTTGATGATCCCGCCTTTGATAAGGCCAGGGAGGAAGCCAACATATTGGCGAACATCATGAGGAGGCAGGGGATATTTGAACCCCACAGGTTACCCGAGGAGGAGATGGAGTACACCAACTTACCCAAGATCCTACAAAAGCTCAGAAAGAAGAAGGGGTTTAAGGTCGAGGAGAAAGAGGTCAAGAAAGAAGGTATGGAGGTTGATTGATGATCTTTTATGGTTTTTGGATGATCCCATTTAACAACCCGGTGAGGGTTTCCTTTGACCCATCCGTTTCATACGATGGTTTTTCCCTATATTCCGCCTATCAGAGATCCTTCAACCTGATTGATCAGGGTTTCTTGGGGTTCGGTTATAAGGGATTTTCCCTTTATGCGGAGGGAAGTTTTATAAATTTGCCAAGCGAAGATGAATTCTCGGGAACGTACGGGGAATTTTCCGCAAATTTTGGTTATTCCTTTTCGCCCGTTGAAGGTATGAGGTTGGGGGCATCCCTTTCTTATTACCAGATAAACAACCCGAGGCCCGATGTTGGAAATAGATCCTCCTTTGGTTTGAACCTTGGGGCATCCTTTAAGGTATATGAGTTTTGGAAGGTTGGGATCTTCGCAAAAAATTTAAATTCACCCGAAATTGGGGGCTTTCCCCTCCAAACCTTCGTAGGCTCTTATATCGCCTTCTCCCCAAGGGAAGATATAACCACCGCTCTGGGCGTACTAAAGGATCAATATGGTCCCGTGAATTACGGAATTGGGGGCGAATGGAAGATTGCGGAAATACTTAAAATTCTTGCATCCGTTAGGTACGACGGGAGGGTACCCTCTTACTTCGCCGGGCTCTCCTTAAACATAAAGAACTTCCAGTTTATAAACCTCTTCCAGATCCACCCGGATCTCCCAATCTCTTACCACGTCGGGCTTTCTTGGGCTAAATGATCACGGTCTCCTTGTAAGTTCCGTAAACCTTCTTTAGGGCATCCATTATTTCCCCTTCTGTGGCGTACGCTTTAACGGCATCCAATACGTAAGGGACGAGGTTTTTGTTTTCCTTCGCAGCCTCTATGAGCCTTTGGAGGGCCAAACGAACGCTTTCGTTATCCCTACTTTCCTTCACCTTCCTTAAAAATTCCTTCTGCTCCTCTTCTATCTTGGGATCCACATAAAATTTTGGAACCTCCAAAGGTACATCTTCCTGATATGCGTTTATGCCAACCCAAATAAATTCCCCACTTTCAACCCTCTTTTGGAACTCGTACGCCGCATCCGATATTTCCTTCTTGAAATATCCGATCTCTATTCCCTTCAGGACCCCGTCAAGGAACGAACCATTACCAAGGTCCAAAATCTTATCGAAGTATTTGTAAGCCTCCTCTTCCATCTTGTCCGTAAGCCACTCTACGAAGTAAGAGCCGGCAAGAGGGTCTATGGTGTTTGCCACCCCTATTTCGTGCAATATCACCTGTTGGGTTCTAACCGCTATGGTTACCGCCTCCTCGGAGGGAAGCTGAAGGGCTTCGTCGTAAGAGTTCGTATGTAGGGATTGCGTTCCCCCGAGAACCGCAGCCAAGGCCTCAAACGCGGTCCTAATTATATTCACTAAGGGTTGTTGGGCGGTTAGGGAGCAACCGGCGGTTTGGGTGTGGAACCTGAGCCTCCAGCTTTCCGGATTCTTTGCTTTGTACCTATATCTCATTTCCCTCGCCCAAATCCTCCTTGCCGCCCTAAACTTCGCAATCTCCTCAAAGAAGTCAAGGTGTGAGTTGAAGAAGAAGGAAAGCCTTGGAGCAAACTCATCAACATCCAAACCCCTCCTTATGGCACTCTCGACGTACGCGAACCCATCCGCCAAAGTAAATGCGAGCTCTTGAACTGCTGTGGAACCCGCTTCCCTTATGTGATAACCCGAAATTGAAACTGGGTTAAATTTTGGCGTGAACCTTGAAGAAAACTCTATTATGTCCGTCACAAGCTTAACGGATGGCTCGGGTGGGAAGATCCATTCATGCTGGGCATGGAACTCCTTAAGCATGTCGTTCTGCAAGGTACCCCTCAGATTTTCAAAGGGAACGCCTTGCTTTTCCGCAAGGGCAAGGTAAAGGCTATATATGAAAATTGCTGGGGCGTTTATCGTGAAGGATACGGAAACCTCCCCAAGGTTTATACCATCAAATAGAACCTCAAAGTCCGCCAAGGTATCCACCGCAACCCCTTCCCTACCCACCTCACCCTCCGCCATAGGGTGATCCGAATCGTAACCCATAAGCGTGGGCATATCAAAGGCGGTGGAAAGTCCGGTTTGACCAATGGATATTAGGTACTTAAACCTTTCGTTTGTATCCTTTGCCCTACCAAAACCCGCAAACTGCCTTATCGTCCAAGGCCTTCCCCTATACATATTGTAATAAGGTCCCCTCGTGAATGGGTACTCGCCCGGAAATCCAAGCTTCTCCTCGTAATCAAAGTTCGGGATATCAAGGGGAGTATAAAGCTCCTTTATGGGAATTCCCGAAAGGCTCAGGAAAACCTCCTTCCTATCCTTACTGTTCCTCCTCATCCTCTCCTTCCACTCCTCGTAAAGCTCCCTTAGATTTCTCTTCCCGTTCTTCTCCATACCTTCAATTTTAAGGCGGAACACCTTGACAGGGAAAAATTTCTACCTTAAAATACCCAGTTATGCGTGATTACCTGAATAGTGTAATTGAGGAAATGAGACTTTTCCTTCTGGAGGTGAGGGGTTTGATGATCCTAACCCCCGATGGATTACCCTTTGATTTCGTGACGGTGGACAAGAATCAATGCGGTGATCCCATCTTAACGGGTGGTTTGATCTCCTTCGCGCTTTCTTCTCTAAAGAAGGCTCTTGAGGGTCTCGGAGATGCGGATTGCGAGGTGGCGTACGTAAAAGGTAAAGATTTGGCTTTGGTTGCGGGAAAGGTCGGGGATTTCTACATAGCCCTTTTAGCCGACGCGGATGCAAAGCTCGGGCCCCTGTTCATGGAGTTCAACAGGAGAAAAAATGAGATCGCCAAGATCCTTGAACAGTATGTGTGAAGTATGGAAACGAAGGACAAATTTTCGGAGATTTTAAAAAATCAGAGGCTCGTTATACTCCCCAAGGATCTTATCGTTTATTTGTTTGAAGATTCGGAAAAAATCGGACTTCCTCCGGGTCCTAGGGATTGGATGGCGCGGGAGGCGGGTAAAAGGTACGCGCAAGCTTTTATGGATTCCGTAGGTGGAGAAATTGATCTTGGGGAGATCCCAGAATTACTTGAAAAAATTTACGATTTCACGGGTATGGGAAAGGTGAAGGTTTCCATAAACGGAGACGAGATATTATTGGAATTTCTGGATTCCCCCCTCTTTAAGTCTTCACTGGAACCGGAGAAAATGCTCAGGCTTTTCCTCGGCGTTGTTGAGGGATTCTTATCAGGGATCCTCGGAAAGGAAGTTAAGGGCGAGGTAAGGGATAAATCTTATATTCTCAAGGTTAAGGGATGAAAGGGGAGTTTTTGAGGGCTTATACGAAGATATACTTGGAGCTTGAAGGGTTAAAGTTCCCGGAGGTCCTAATAGAAAGCGCCTACTCAAACCTCGCCAACTTCCTCAGAGATATTCCCGTGGGTGTGAGGAGGATAATAACGAGGGATGCGGGGAAGAAAGCTGCGGAATCTTTTAAAAACTTCCTGAGGGATAGGTACAAAATAACGGAGATAAAGGAGGAGGAGGTTCCCGCGGTGGTAGAGACCTTCTTCCAGATTTCGGGTATGGGAGATGTGAAGTGTGAGGTTGATGGGGATAAGATAAGGGTTGAGGTAAAGGATTCGTTTATGCTTAGGGTAAACCCGGACCCAAATATAGCCTTGGGGCAGTTTATAGGAATTATTGAGGGTTTCATTTCCGAGCTCTTGGGAAAGGAGGTTGTGGGGAAAATAGAGGGAAACTCGTATATCCTCACGATCAAATCAAGCTCAGTTTTACAATAACAATATGGAAAGAGCGATGGAAGGAATTTTGAAGGAGATACAGAAGTTAGTGCCGGAGGTTCTGGGGGTGATGGTGGCATCGGACGAGGGTTTGCCTATGGGATACAGTATATCAAGAAATTTAAGCATTCAGGACCCAATAATAATCGCGGGTTTGGTTTCCTCCGCAAGCGCTATGATGGAAAACGTACTAAGGGAGTTTAAAGATAACGAATTCCAATTGGTATTTACCTCGGGTGAGGAATACGCAATATTGGTTGGTAAGGTTGAGGGGTTTTATGTGGCTTTCATAGCGGATGCGAGGGTGAAACTCGGACCCCTCTTTATGGAATTCAGGAAGAATAAGGAAAGGTTCGCGGAGATGCTGAAGGCTTATAAGTAGGAGGTGGAGGATGAAGGAGAAGGTGGAAAAGTTCCTTAGGGAGGAGGGGGTTATACTTCCCAAGAATTTTGTGGTTGAAGTTTATTCTCAGATTTTGAAGGTCGCTGGTCCTCTTGCGGGATTGATAAGGAGGGGTTCCGTTGAGGCGGGAAGGTCCGCCGCAAGGGCTTTCAAGGAAAACTCAAATCTTGAATGTCTTGACATTCAAAAGTTGGCGGAGCTTATAGGTGTTTTCTTTAATGCTACCGGCTTTGGGGAGGTAGAGAGTTCGGTTGAGGGGGAAGGTATAAGGGTTTTTGTTAAGGATTCCTTTCTTTTGAAGGCGCATGGCGATGAGGGTAAGGCATTAAGTCCATTAATAGGAGCCCTTGAGGGTTTCGTCTCCGAATGCTACGGAAAACCCGTTAAGGTTGAGGTTAAGGGTAGGGAAATAAAGGTGAGTTTTTAACCGCTTTATAATCTTTGGTGTCCATTAAGCCCTTTTCCGAGATAGCGGAGTATTACGATTTTCTCTTTGAGGATGTGGATTACGAGAAATGGGCGAGGTATGTGGTTAGGTTCTTTTCGGTGGCGAGGGTGAAGGTGGAGAGGGTTTTGGAGGTGGGGTGTGGTACGGGGAACTTAACGAAACATTTAAACGATATGGGGTTTAAGGTGGTGGGGGTGGACAGTTCCGAAGAGATGGTGAAGGTCGCAAGGAGAAAACTTCCGGATGTTGAGTTTTTTGTCGCGGACGTAAGGGAATTTTCTTTGGACGAAAAGTTTGACGCGGTGGTAAGCACCTTTGATAGCCTTAACAATATTCTTGAAGACGAGGAAATGCTAAAAGCTTTTATAAACATTAGGAGGCACCTTAGGGATGGTGGGGTTTTCATATTTGATTTAAATACACCTTATGCCATGCAAACCATATGGAACGAGGCGGTTTTTGTAAAGGTCCTGAGGAACGGAATATACAGCATCTGGAAGGGGGAATACTTGGGGAACGCGATCTCAAGGTTGAACCTAATTCTCTTTGTCCCTTACGGGGAGAACCTTTACAGGAAGGTTGAGGAAATTTACGTTGAAAGGGGATATTCGCCCAACCAGGTGAAAACACTTTTAACGAGGGCGGGATTTACGGGCGTATATTACTTTGACGACCTATCAACGGAAAAGCCAACATCAAGGTCCACGAGGGTGACTTACGTTGCGGTATAAAAATAATTCCGATATTTTTACCATCAAATCAAAATATATCACCCGTATAATATACGGTATGATGGAAGGAATTTTGAAGGAGATACAGAAGTTAGTGCCGGAGGTTCTGGGGGTGATGGTGGCATCGGACGAGGGTTTGCCTATGGGATACAGTATATCAAGAAATTTAAGCATTCAGGACCCAATAATAATCGCAGGTTTGGTTTCCTCCGCAAGCGCCATGATGGAAAACGTACTAAGGGAGTTTAAAGATAACGAATTCCAATTGGTATTTACCTCGGGTGAGGAATACGCAATATTGGTTGGTAAGGTTGAGGGGTTTTATGTGGCTTTCATAGCGGATGCGAGGGTGAAACTCGGACCCCTCTTTATGGAATTCAGGAAGAATAAGGAAAGGTTCGCGGAGATGCTGAAGGCTTATAAGTAGGAGGTGGAGGATGAAGGAGAAGGTGGAAAAGTTCCTTAGGGAGGAGGGGGTTATACTTCCCAAGAATTTTGTGGTTGAAGTTTATTCTCAGATTTTGAAGGTTGCTGGTCCTCTTGCGGGATTGATAAGGAGGGGTTCCGTTGAGGCGGGAAGGTCCGCCGCAAGGGCTTTCAAGGAAAGCTCAAATCTTGAATGTCTTGACATTCAAAAGTTGGCGGAGCTTATAGGTGTTTTCTTTAAGTCCGCAGGATTTGGGGAGGTAGAGAGTTCGGTTGAGGGGGAAGGTATAAGGGTTTTTGTTAAGGATTCCTTTCTTTTGAAGGCGCATGGCGATGAGGGTAAGGCATTAAGTCCATTAATAGGAGCCCTTGAGGGTTTCGTCTCCGAATGCTACGGAAAACCCGTTAAGGTTGAGGTTAAGGGTAGGGAAATAAAGATAACATCTCGTGAAGCTTGAGGGTAAGTATTTGGGGATTTTGGGGTTTGGGAGGACGGGTAGGGCGCTGAAGGGTTTGGCGGACAGGTTGGGGATAAAAACCTTCGTATCGGATCTTAAAGAGGGGGACGAGAGGGAGAATACCCACAGGATCCTTATGTGCGATGTTGTATCACCTTCACCCGGGATCCCACCGCATAACAGGATCCTTTCAAGGGTTGAGAGGTCGGAAGTTCCGATAATTCCGGAGATAGAGATCGGTTGGAAATTTTTGAGGGGGAAAACCGTAGCAATTACGGGGACAAACGGTAAATCCACGACCGCTTACTTCACCCACAGGTTGATAAAGGGTTCGCACATAGGGGGGAATTGGGGGAATCCCGTTTCCGAGCTCGCCTTTAAGGAAGGCACGTTCGTTTTGGAAATTTCAAGCTTTCAGCTCCATTATATAAGGGAGTTTAAACCCGACGTTGCGGTTATAACAAACATATCCCCCGACCACCTTGATTGGCACCTAAGCTTTGAAAACTACCTGAGGGATAAGCTCAAGATCTTCCAAAATATGGACGAAAAAGGGGTTTCTATATTGAACCTTGACGACGAAAACTTTGAGGTTTGCAAGGCTTATGCAAGGGGTAAGATTCTAAAAGTTTCAATGTTTTCAAAAGGGGCGGACGCATATTACGAAAACGGGTATATATATGGGGATTTTGGGAAGCTTAAGGTTCCCAATCATCTTTTGGATCCTATGACAATTTATAACCTTATGTTTGCGGTTTTATCCGCCTTCTCATTGGGTGTAAGAGAATTTGACCTTGAAAGCCTCAAGAAGCTCAAAGGTAGGGTGGAGTTCGTTGATAGGGTAAATAATGTAGAATTTTACGATGATTCAAAGGGGACAAACCCACACGCAACATTATACGCCCTGAGGGGCTTTGATAGGGTGATATTGATTATGGGAGGGGATAATAAGGGATTGACCTTTGAATCCTTGAGGGATGAGGTAAGGAAGAGGGTTAAGAGGATCATAGCGATGGGGAAGAGCGCGAAATTGATTTATGATACGTTTTCGGATATAGTTGAGGTTGTTGTGGCTAAGGATATGTTTGATGCGGTTTTTAAGGCTTACGAGGCTTCGGATGGGGAGCCCGTTCTCCTTTCCCCCGCCTGCGCTTCCTTTGATATGTTTAGGGATTACGTACATAGGTCCGAGGTTTTCAGGATGGCAATTAGGAAGTTAAAGGAAAGCAAAACATCCTTATAATACCCAATATGGCTTTGGAAGTTGGAATTATGGCACCCTTGTTTTCCGCAGTGAATCAAGATGGGGATACGATAAGGCTTGAGAATCTTAGGGGCAAATGGGTGGTTCTGTACTTTTACCCCAAGGATGATACTCCAGGTTGTACGATGGAGGCGAAGGGTTTTGAGCAATTGAGGGAGGAGTTTGAGAAGGAGGATGCGGTGATATTGGGGGTTAGCAGGGATAACGAGAAGTCCCACAAAGAGTTTTGTACCAAATACGGGCTAAATTTTCACCTCTTGGCGGATAAGGATGGGAAGATAATAGAAGCTTATAAGGCGAAGGGGAGGCTCTTCACAAAGAGGATGACATACCTTATAGATCCTGAGGGTAAAATCGCCTTCGTTTGGAAAAAGGTAAATCCCGCTGGGCATGCCAAGGAGGTTCTTGAAAAGCTCAGAGAGCTGAAGTATGGGGGTAATAAAGAGTAAGGTAAATCCCAATTCACCCGAATTCAAGGAAAATTATGAGTTTCATAAGGCTAAGGTGGAGGAGTACAAAAGGATCCTTGAGGAGGTTAGACATAAGAGGGAGGAGAAGGCGGTAAAACTTCACAGGGAGAGGGGTAAGCTTTTGGCGAGGGAAAGGGTGGAGAAACTTATAGACCCCGGAACCCCATTTTTGGAGCTTTCACCCCTTGCGGCATATGGGATGTACAACAACGAGGTGCCTCAGGCGGGTATAATAACTGGGATAGGGATAATTGAAGGAAAGCAGGCGGTGATCGTGGCAAACGACGCTACGGTAAAGGGTGGAACTTATTTTCCGGAAACGATAAAGAAACACATAAGGGCGCAGGAAATAGCCTTACAGAATAGGCTACCGATAGTTTATTTGGTGGATTCGGGGGGAGTTTATTTACCTTTGCAGTCGGAGGTTTTCCCAGATAAGGAGCACTTTGGTAGGATCTTTTACAATCAGGCGATAATGTCCTCTATGGGAATACCCCAGATATCCTGCGTGATGGGTATGTGCACGGCGGGTGGGGCTTACGTACCCGCGATGTCGGATGAAAATATCATAGTAAAGGGTACGGGAACTATATACCTCGCGGGTCCCCCCTTGGTTAAGGCGGCTACGGGTGAGGAGGTGGATGAGCAGAGCCTTGGGGGTGGAATTATGCACTCAACGATTTCTGGCGTAACGGATCACTTGGCGGAGAACGACGAAGAGGCGATAGAGATCCTTAGGTCTATCTTCAGGAATTTAAACATAAAGAGAAATATACCCGTTGAGATCAGGGAGGGCGAGGAACCCCTGTATGACCCGGAGGAGATCTATGGGATCCTTCCAAAGGATCCTTGGCAGACTTTTGATATGAGGGAGCTTATAGCGAGGATCGTGGATGGGAGCGAATTCCACGAATTTAAAGCAAATTACGGGACAACCTTGGTTTGTGGCTTCGCGCATATAAACGGGATACCCGTTGGGATACTGGCAAATAACGGGGTTCTTTTTAGCGAATCCGCCCTTAAGGGGGCGCACTTCATAATGCTTGCGGATCAGAGGAGGATCCCTTTAATATTCCTACAGAATATTACGGGATTTATGGTGGGGAGGAAGTACGAGGAGGAGGGAATTACAAAGCATGGGGCAAAGATGGTTCAGGCGGTATCAACCGCAACCGTCCCAAAAATAACGATAATTGTTGGTGGTTCCCACGGGGCGGGGAATTACGCTATGGCTGGTAGGGCATATAACCCCAGATTTCTGTTTATGTACCCAAATGCGAGGATCTCCGTAATGGGAGCACAGCAAGCGGCTACCGTTATGATAATAATCAAGGAAAACCAATATAGGAGGATGGGAAAGGAGATGCCGGAAGAGGAGAAGGAGAAAATTAGGAGGGAGATATTTGAGGAGTACGAAAGGGAAGGTAACGCTTACTATTCCACCGCAAGACTTTGGGATGATGGAATAATAGACCCGAAGGAAACAAGGGAGATTCTAAGCTTTGTTCTTTCGGTGGTGATAAACAACATCCCCGAGGAAAGGGCATTCCCGGTTTTCAGATTTTGAAAACTTTTTCGCCTTAGAATTCAAACTTATGGAATGGAAAGGAAAACCAATATCCCAAAGCCTTGAAAAATACCTAAACAGGGCGAGGGAGATTGCCAAAAGGAGGGGGGATCTTGTGGTTGATAGCGACCACTTCCTCGCCTCCCTATTTGAAAGTAAAGATGAGCCATTTGCAAAGTACCTTGAGAGGAATGGGTTAAGCATTGAGGCGGTAAAGGGGGAAATAAATAAGGTTCTTGAGCAAGTTTGGTCTCAGTTGGATCAGTTTGAGAAAAGCTACTTAGAGTATTTGCAAAGGGTCTATGGGAGTTTTAGGAGTTATGGTTTATCCAACGAGTTCGCGGAGCTTATTAGAAAAGCATCAAGCCCAAATAAGGGGAAGACAGTAAGGATAAGGGTTAAAAGGTGGTCTCCCGAGGAGGAGTTCTTCAGCGAATGGGAGAGGCTTATAAGCGAATTTTTTGGAGCACCTATAGGGAGGAGAAGGTGGTCTTACAGGGAGGAGACCGTGGAAATACCCGAGGAGATCTATATGGCCCTTGAAAATAAGGTTTCGGAGGATGTTCTGTATGAGATTTCGGATATTTACGATAAACTCTCCGCTTCTTTTGAAAGTTTAAGGGAAAACGGCTTTGATCCTAGGAGAATAGCAAGGAGGGTTTTGAGGTCCTTGAATCTTGAAAGTGGGGGTGAGCCAATTTGGTCATACTTTTTGGAGGATGCGCTGGATAAAGGTAATATAGATACCGCGGATTTCATAAGGGCTTTGATTGGGAATGGGAGTTTTGCGGGAAAGATAATTTCGCAAATTTTGGGTTATAAAGGGGGTGAGAAAATGAACGGAAGACTAGAAGATCTTAAGGAAGAGGAGAAAAACGTTTTGGAGAGGTTTACTGTGGATCTAACGAAGATGGCGGAGGAGGGGAAGCTTGACCCTGTGGTTGGTAGGGATAAGGAGATAGAGCAGGTGATAGAGGTTTTGACGAGGAGGACGAAGAATAACCCCGTTTTGATAGGTGAGGCGGGGGTGGGAAAGACCGCGATAGTTGAGGGTTTGGCTCAGAGGATAGTAAAAGGAGAAGTTCCGGAATCTTTGAGGGGTAAGAGGATTTTATCCCTTGATATGGGAGCATTAATAGCGGGGACCAGGTATAGGGGGGACTTTGAGGAGAGGATAAAAAAGCTCCTTGAGGAGCTTAAAGCAAATCCAAAGGTTATACTATTTATAGACGAGATACATACTATTATGGGTGCCGGAAGGGCTGAAGGGGCCACGGACGCGGCAAACCTACTAAAACCCGCTTTAGCTAGGGGCGAGATACAGGTTATAGGGGCGACAACGGCGGATGAATATAGGAAGTACATAGAGAAGGATCCAGCCCTTGAAAGGAGGCTTCAACCCATATGGGTGGATGAACCTGATATTGAGACCGCCATCCTTATGCTTAAGGCCCTCAGGCCCAAGCTTGAAAAGCACCATAATGTGCAAATAGAAGATAAGGCTATAAAAGCTGCGGTTAAACTCTCGCATAGGTACATACAAAACAGGAGACTACCCGATAAGGCGGTGGATGTTTTGGATCAGGCTTGCGCCAGGAAAAAGCTTAAAGTATCATCACCTTCAACCTACGAGAGGGAAATATCCGCAAAGATAGCAGAACTTGAAGCGGAGTTGGAGAGGGCGAGGAACAGGGGGGATGAGGCCGCAGCCATACAGATAGAGAGACATATAAAGGCTTTAAGGGAGGGAATCTCAAAGGGGGAAGATAGGGAATCATTAAAGGCGGAAATAGAAAAACTTGAAAAGGAGGTTAAGAAGCTTGAGGAAGAGGGGAAGATAGAGGAATGGGAGAGGAAGAACGCGGAGCTTATAAAGTTGAAGAAGAAGTTGTTGGAGATGCAGAAGGAGAAGGGGGAAAGTGGGATAGTAATAACGGAGGAAGATGTCGCGGAGGTTATAGCGAATCTGACGGGTATTCCGGTTTCAAGGCTCGTGGAGGAGGAGAGGGAGAAACTTTTGAAACTTGAGGAAGAGTTGCATAAGAGGATTGTGGATCAGGAGGAGGCGGTTAGGAAGGTGGCGGAGGCGATAAGGAGGGCAAGGGCGGGAATAAGCGACCCAAAGAGGCCGTTGGGATCCTTCCTGTTTTTGGGACCCACAGGTGTTGGAAAAACTGAGCTTGCGAAGGCTTTGGCGGAGGTGATATTTGGGGATGAGGATGCGATGATAAGGCTTGATATGTCGGAGTTCAAAGAAGAGCATAGCGTTGCAAAACTAATAGGAGCACCTCCAGGTTACGTAGGATACGAGGAGGGAGGGAAACTAACCGAGGCGGTGAGGAGGAAGCCTTATTCCGTAATTCTCCTTGACGAGATAGAGAAGGCGCATCCTAGGGTATTTGACCTATTCCTTCAGGTATTGGATGATGGGAGGCTCACGGATAGCCACGGTAGAACCGTAAGCTTTAGGAACACGATAATAATTATGACGAGTAATCTCGGGGCGGAATACCTGAGGGAGGTGGCGAACAACTTTAATAGGGCATATCAGAATCTCCTTGGGAAGGATGGGGAATTTGAAAAGAAATTAAAGGAGCTTGAGGGGGAATTTGAAAGGCAGTTTGAAAGGGCAAAGGAAAAGGTACTGGAGGTTGTAAAATCCTATTTCAGGCCAGAGTTTCTGAACAGGATAGACGAGATAATTGTATTTAATCCCTTGCGTTGGGAGGATGTTAAGAAAATAGCCATCCTTCTCATAAACAGGTTGAACGAAAGGCTTAAGGAAAGGAACTTGAGGGTAGTTTTGGATGAAAAAGCTTTGGAATTGCTCGTGAAGAAGGGGTTTGATCCTTTGCTTGGCGCAAGGCCCCTAAGGAGGGTAATACAGAGGGAGATAGAGAACAAGCTCTCGGAGCTTATAATTTCGGGTAAAGTTAAGGAGGGGGAAATAAGGATAAGCGCGGAGGGGGATGAGTTTAAGATCACCGTTTGAGGGCTTTAATCGTTGATGCGGGAAATACGAATTTAAAGCTGGCAATATTTGAGGATGGGAAGTTAAAATTTTTGGTGATCTCATCTTATGCTTTTTTGGAAAGGTTAAGGGTCCCGGATTACGATGTTGGGATTTTGGTTTCAACGGTGAAGAGTTTAAATCCCATTCTTTTAAGGATCTTTCCGGGGCTTTTTGTATTATCGCCAAAAGAACTCAAAATAAAGAGCGAATATTCCTTGGATCTTGTGGGTGCGGATAGGATAGCGGGCTGTTATCCTTTTATAAGATCTAAAAAAGATGCGATAATTGTAATTTCCGGAACCTCAATTACCATAAACGTGGTAAAAAATGGGATTTTTTATGGGGGACCTATCCTTCCACCATTTTCTAATATAAGGAGGACTTACGGGATCTTGGCAATAGAGAGGATCGTGGGGGATACGGAAAGGGCAATAAATAGCGCAATTGAGGGTATGTTTAATGGGGGCTTAGAAACCCTTGTTGGGGAGCTTAAGAAAACCTACAAAATAAACCAGGTTTTTGTCTCCAGCGACCTACCATATAAAATCCGGGGGGCAAAGAGGATAGAATATCCCGTAATTTTCGGTGCTTATCAATTACTTTTGGATACTTTAGAATACCCACTATGGTGAAGGTTGTGGAAAAGGCGGATGCGGATATAGTGGTAAGGTTTGAAAGGGAAGGAAAACCGTTTTTTAAAGGGAAAACCCTGCATTTCCCGATAAAAAGCACCGGCAATAAGCCCCTTGATTATAGGTGGAGCATAGCAGATGCCCTTGAGATTGTAAAAAGCCTTGGAGCAAAATCCGTATTTTTCAAGAAACCTCAGTTCGTATCAAAAAAAGATTGGTACCGTTTCTTCTACGAAGGATTACTTTTGGCGGATTATGAGTTTTCAGAGTATAAAACAAAGAAGGAAGAAAAGCCCGAGATCTTTTTCCAAGGTAAGGAGGAAGAGGAAACAAGGATCGCGGAAATTTACGCCAAAGCAACAAACTTCACGAGGGATTCGGTAAATACGCCACCAAATATAGCAACGCCTAAGTTCTTGGCGGATAAGGCGGTAGAAATATCAAAGAAATATAACTTTGAGGTGAAGGTTTATGAGAAGAAGGAAATTGAGAGGATGGGTATGAACGCCTTTCTTGCGGTTAACTGGGGAAGTACAAAAGAGCCCTATTTTGTTCATATGACTTACAGGCCAAGGGAGCCAAAAGGGAAGATCGTTTTAGTTGGGAAGGCCCTGACTTTTGACAGCGGTGGGCTTTCTATAAAAACAGCTGAGGGTATGATGACGATGAAGATAGACAAGAGTGGGGCTTGTGCGGTTTTGGGGATATTTGTGGGTTTGGGAGAATTGGGTTCGGATTACGAGGTTCATGGAATATTTGCCGCAACGGAAAATATGCCTGATGGGAACGCGGTCAGACCAGGGGATATCGTTAAAACTTACTCCGGGAAGACGGTGGAGATCCTGAACACGGACGCGGAAGGTAGATTAACCCTCGCGGATGCCCTTTCTTACGCATCCGAGCTCTCACCGGATTATCTTATAGATTTGGCAACTTTGACGGGGGCGGCGGTTGTGGCGCTTGGGGAATTTACCGCTGCGCTATTTTCAAACGATGAAAATTTGGCAAAGGGTATATTAAAGGCGGGATATTTTGCGGGGGAGAGGTTTTGGAGGATGCCCCTCGAGGATCCGTTTATATACGAGAAATTAAAAACGTACGATGCGGATATTAAAAACTCCGCCCTCGATAGATGGGGAGGAGCCATATATGCCGCCCTTTTCTTGAAGGAATTCGTAAAAGAGGGGATAAAATGGGCGCATATAGATCTTGCCGGACCCGTTTTTAACTCTAAGAGGTGGGCTTATAATCCGGTCGGTGCCACGGGTTTTGCGGTGAGGACTATGCTAAATTTTATAACGGGGAGGTGAGTATGGAAAATATTGTAAAGCTTTTAGAAGATTACGCGGGGAAGTTTAAGGAAGGTGAAAAGGTGGCTTTAAAGGATGTGCAACCACTTGTGGATGTGTTAAAGAAATTGGCGGAAGAAGGTAAGGGTGATGTTGGTTTTTATGCAAAGTGGGTGCTATCTATGATGGATGCGGGGAAGATAGATGCGGATATAAGGAGATACCTACTCAAGATCGCAAAGATGTTATGATATGGGTTTTACCCTTAATCCTTCTTTTCGGGTGTTCAAGGAAAGAGGAGGAAATAAACTATAGGCGGGAGATGAGGGAGTTTGTGAAGAAAATAGCATATTACGCGAGGAGTTTGAACCCGAGATTCATAATTATCCCGCAAAACGGACTGGAAATTATAAAAAACGAGGATGGGGAAATAGCCTGGGATTATGTTTCCGTCATAGATGGGGCGGGTAGAGAGGAACTCCTTTATGGTTATGGAGGATTGGATGTTCCCACACCAGAAAGCATAACCAATTACTGGAGGGAGTATTTGGACATACTAAAGGAAAACCGTAAGAAGGTTTTGGTGATAGATTACTGCACAACAAAAGCTTACGTTGATTCTTCCTATTCAAGGAACGAGAGGTTTGGGTATATATCTTTTGCGGCAGACAGGAGGGAAGTTAGCAATATCCCTTCCTATCCCTCACAACCTTACAACGTTAATTCGAGGAATATAAACGACCTTTGGGATGCCAAGAATTTCCTTTATATCCTAAACCCTTCGGGATTCTCATCAAAGGAGGAATTTTTAAATGCCCTGAGGAACACGGATTATGATGTTCTAGTGATTGATATGTTTTATAATGGGGAAGCGCTTAGAAGGGATGAGGTGAGCTCCCTGAAGGTTAAAAGGAAGGGGGGTAGGAGGTTGGTTATAGCATATATGAGCATAGGGGAAGCCGAGGACTATAGGTATTACTGGAAAGAGGAATGGAAGAACGACCCGCCGGAGTGGTTGGGTGAAGAAAATCCGGAATGGCCCGGAAACTATAAGGTTAAATATTGGTATAAGGAGTGGCAGGATATAATACTTGGATATACAAGGAGAATCGTGGATGCGGGTTTTGACGGGGCTTACCTTGATATTATAGATGCCTTTGAGTACTGGGAAAACCATGAAGAGAATTGAGATAAGGGTTTTCGGTTTTGTTCAGGGGGTGGGTTTTAGGGCGTATACGAGGAGGAGGGCTTTGGAGTTGAATTTAAGGGGTTTTGCGAGGAACGAGAGGGATGGATCGGTTTATATAGTGGCGGAGGGCGAGGAGGGGAATTTGATAAGGCTACTTGAGGCGGTCAAAAAAGGTCCGGGTAGGGTTGAAAGTGTAGAGTACAAAATTACGGAAGCTACAGGGGAATTTAAGGAATTTGATATACTTTAGACGTACTCAAGCCAACCGTACCTATCCTCCTTCTTACCCGTTGCTATTCCTACATACTCCTCCCTGATCCTTAACGTCACCTCCCCGGGCTCACCTTTACCTATAGGGATCCCATCAACGCTCCTTATTGGGGTGACTTCCGCGGCTGTCCCCGTAAAGAATATCTCGTCCGCCACGTAAAGCATCTCCCTCGGGATCATAGTTTCTATTACTTCGTATCCTAAGTCCCTCGCTATGGTTATTATTGAATCCCTGGTAATTCCGGGCAATATTGATGCATAAATGGGTGGTGTGTATATTTTTACGTTTTTCCCCTCGTACTTAACGACGAATATGTTCTCCCCCGCACCCTCAGATACATAACCCTCAGCGTTCAGTTGGATGCTTTCAACCGGAAACCTTAAATTTGATACATCCGCCAACTCACCCTTTTCGCTTGCCTTCTTTAGGGCGATCTTATCCTTATAATCCGTCAAAACCACCGTAAGTTCCGCCTCCATTTTTGCAAGCTGGGCGTTGGCATAGTTCGCAACACCCTTGGCAAAGGCGGGTACGGTATTTGGTGCTATCCTGGTCCAGGAAGAGGTTATAACGTCCGCCCCTTCCTTTATAGCCTTTTCACCAAGGTAATCGTCCCAAAGGAAAGCCGCCATGAAATATTCGGTCGGGTTCTTCAAGGGATTTACACCCAAGGGGGGTTGTATGACGGGGTCATCCGGCTCTTCCGAGATAAAGCCCCTGAAGATTACGGGTCTTATATATACGAAGGGGTTCTTCATCCTCCCTTCAGCTTTCACCTTGTCAAGGACATTTTGGAGGTCGTTTTTCCTTATGAGTTCCTTCGTTATTTCCATAAACCCTTCCTCGTCAATATCCACAAACATCCTATAAATCTTTGCGGAGTTTATGAGCCTCCTGTAATGGTCCTTACCCCTAAATATTGCTATACCATTATCCGTCCTATATCCCCTTATCCCCTCAAAAACCCCACTCGCATAATGTATTACGTGGGAAAGGACGTGTATTGTCGCCTCCTCCCAAGGAATAAAACCCCTCTTCGAAAAAGTGTTCATATAAATGTACCTTGTTGCCATCACAGGTATTTTACGGGTGAAACTCTAACAAGGACCTTGCGATTTGTTGAAAGCTTTCCACCTTTAAGCTCGCCCCCCCAACCAAAAACCCATCCAAATTTTTAACCATTGAAAGTTCCCTTGAATTTTCCGGATTTACACTACCCCCATACAGGACCTTCTTGCCCGTGAGATCTTTAATTAATGTGTGCATCTCCTCTATCTGCTCCGGCGTTGCGTTCTTTCCCGTACCTATCGCCCAAACGGGTTCGTAAGCTATTATTAAATTTTCATGATCCGGCAAACCATCAAGCTGTCTCTTCACCACATCCTTATGCCTATTAAGTTCCCTATCTTGCAACTTCTCCCCAACACAAAGTATCACCCTAAAACCCCATTCAAGTGCCCTTTTTACCTTCTTAAGGATCGTTTCATCGTCCTCCTTTAGTATATTTCTCCTCTCGGAGTGCCCTATTATTACCCAATTTATTCCTATGTCTTTAAGCATAGCGGGCGATATTTCCCCAGTGAAAGCCCCAGAATCCTCGTAAAATACGTTTTGGGCGCCAATGTTAATATTCCCAACAATCCTCAAAACCTCGGTTAGGAAAACGAAGGGTGGAAAGATCACCTTCTCAATGGGTAGATCCTTTAAGGCTTCATCAACCCCCCTTGCAAGCTCTATTGCTTCCTTTAAAGTTCTTGGATTCATCTTCCAGTTTCCCGCTATTAACCTTCCTTCCATATTACCCCCGCCTTTAAAAGTTCATCAACGATCTCAATCGTGTCCCTCCTCGCAATTTCAAGATCTATACGATACTCCCTCGCCAAATTTTCCGCGATCTCCTCAACCGAATTTATCCCATCTTCTATGAGGTTCAGGATGTACCAAGCGGTGCTGTTCAGGATCAGGGTTTCCATATTCCTCGGATTCCAAACCGCAATTTTATCCCCCATGTCCTGAAAAATTAGATCCTTCTCCAAAAAGACTTTCATTTCTTCCCGAAAGTGGTGTATAAAATTAAGGTGAAAGTGGCCACGTTTATAAAAAATCCTATGTTTTCCACCCATCCCTTCCACCACTTTGGTGGAACCTCAACCCTATCCCATGGGGATAAGTAAGGGTTTTCCTCGTAAAGGTTTATTTCCTGGGTGTTCAGCTTTATTCTTGTGAGGTCGGATGTGGGTTTTACGCCAGCCTGAGCCAAGACATCCGAGAGCCTCATACCCCTTACATACCTAACCGAACCCTGATTTAAAACCTCACCCAAGACGAGGATGGTGGGGGGAGAGATCTCCTCAAAGGATACGATCACCGGAAGGTCGTAATATCCCTTAAGGAGAACCCTTAAAGTGTCCGAGAGCTTTTCAAGGGTTAAACCGCACACCTTCACCCTACCTATTAAGGGGAAATATGGGTCGCAGGAAGGGGGAACTTGAACCTTTAAAGAATACTCCTCCCTACCAAAAACGCTAACAAACAAAATATCCCCCACCCTTACCGTGTCAAAAGAAATGATAAAGCTTATCAATACCTTTCCCTGGTGAAGGTCAGCCTTATTCCCCCCTGAACGGATGTTATGCTCGAGGATGTCCTGACGTTATCGTAAATATCCTTGTATTTGTTGGATGATGGTAAACTTAGAGGAAAGGTGGTCTCAAAGGTTGAGTACCTTCCCGAGATCCAGAAACATAACCAGGGTTGGACATAGAAGTCCAAGCCGAGGGAAGCTTCTATGTGGAAACCTGCGGCGTCGGAGGTCGCGTTTAGGGGTTCTCCCGCTTCAAGGCTCGCCTGCGCATACCCCACATATCCACCAACCCAGGGTAAAAGTCCCCTTCTATCCGCATAAAGTTTTTCCGCCTCAACAAAGAATTTACCCTGAAGGCCCAAAGAGAAGAACCTAACCGTCGCATTAGGTAGGGGAATGTTTCTACCTATTTTTGCGATGCTGTCGCTGGTGTCGGGAAGTTGAAAACCCAAACCCGAGGCGTATCTTAAGGTCCTAAAGCCTAAACCTATACCCGTCCAGGATTCGTTGTTTATATGCCAGGTTATATCAAGCCCTACCCTCTGGTAAAAGCTCGTGTCAGGGTAATCCGTTCCCTTATAAGTCCAAGAGTTATAAAAGGCTTCGGAGAAGTCAAGGGAAATTCCAAGCTGATTCCACCTTAGGAAGGCTCCACCCCCAAGGTTGGCATTCTGCCCCCCCATACTTGAACCCTCGGTGATGTATGCACCCTTTGAGTTATAAACCTCCAATATCCTGCCCTCATAAGACGCAAAGCCGTATCCGTAAATCCCAGCATAAAGTATGTTTGGACCCCCAAGCCAAGGGGGCGTATTTGAAGCGGAAATTAAGAAGTTCATCATATTCGCACCTCCTTATAAAATTTTCCCTTTGCAAAAACCCCAACCACCCTCCCCACAAGCTCCGAACCCAAAAACGGATTATTCTTACCCTTTGATATTATATCCTCCCCCTTAACCAACCATTTCTCGTTTGGATTGAACAGGAAGAAGTTTGCCTCGTTCCCTTCCCTAATGGATGTGTCAACACCCAAGAAATTTGCGGGTTTTCTTGACATAGCATCTATGAGGGTTTTTAGATCAATTTCCCCCTTCAAAACGAGGTGGGTATATAAAGCCGAGAATGCGGTTTCCAAGCCCTCTATCCCGGGCAAGGTTTCACCAACTGGAGCCTCCTTTTCGTAGTACGCATGGGGTGCATGGTCGGTTGCTATAAAGTCTATAACCCCTTCCTTTAAAGCCCTCACCAAAGCCTTCCTGTTTTCCTCATCCCTTATTGGAGGATTGCATATGAGGTTTGGGTTGTAAATTTCCATTTTGTCCGTTGAGAATATGAGGTGGTGGGGTGTCACCTCGCATGTTACCTTCACCCCCCTTTCCTTAAATTCTCTTACGATCTCAACGGAACGGTGATAGGATATGTGGGCTATATGAAGACGACAACCCGTGATCTCCGCTATCCTGCAATCCCTATAAACCGCAAGCTCCTCAGCAAGGGGTAAACGGAACCTCATCCCGTATTTAAGGGTGTTTATATCGTAATTTGCAAAGCCCGTTGAAAGGGAAGGTTTCTCCGCGTGGGATATTACGGTACATCCGAAATAAGATGCGTAGGTGCATAAATTTAGCATCACCCCATCGTCATCAACCCAAGAACCGTCATCCGTAAATCCCTTTACGCCCATCCTTTTCAATATACCCATCTCCACCATCTCCTTTCCCATCCTACCCTTAGTTAAAGTGGCGGTGAAAAAGACGTATATCGGAAGGTCCTTAGCAAGGGAGAGGACGTACTCCAAAACCTCCGGGGAATCTATTGGGGGATCGGTGTTGGGCATTGAGAGTATGTGGGTGTATCCCCCTTTTAGGGCGGCAAAGCTCGCGCTTTTAAGGTCCTCCTTGTATTCCTGTCCAGGGACCCGGGTATGAACATGTAGATCCACCAAGCCCGGTATTGCCCATAGACCATCCGCCTCTATCACCTCCGCCTCATCCTTTATTTCCCCCTCCGAAATCTTTGAAATTAAGCCACTCTCAACAAGAATATTTACTCTCCTCTCCCCCTCAAGGAGGCACCCCTTAACTAGTACCCTCATCAGAAAATTGGTGATACCGCAATCCTACGCACAAACTGGAAACCCACATCCGAAAACTTTACAAGCACGGAACCTTTGGTATCCGGGTTTCTACTTTGGGAGCTGTACTCTATCCTACCCGTAACACCATCAACCGAAAGGAACAAGAGGGCATCCCTTATATCCGCAACCGTCATGGTCCTTACACCCCTTGCCTTGTTTATCGCCTCGTACGCCACGAGGAAAGCGTCATAACCCAAAGCGGAGAAGGATGAAGGCAGGGATCCATATTCCGCTTTGTACTTTTCAACGAAATCCGCGGATTGCGGGTCGTAAGGGTTGAAGTGGGTTATAAAGTAGTTTTCACCCGCGTTCTTCCCAACAAGCTCTACTATTTTCGGAACATCCCATCCATCCCCACCAAGAACTATACCTTTATACCCCTTGTCCCTCAGGTACCTAATACCTTTGGCGGCCTCGTCGTAATAAAGGGGTAAAAATACTCCCGTGCTCTCGGGCTTTGAAGTGAAGGATTTGACGATCTCGTCAAGGGCGGAATTTAAATTGGAGGAATTTCCCGAAATTTCAACGAACTTTGAAATCTTAAGTGCATGGGCTTCGGCCCAATTTCTAAAAGCTTCCGCCAACTCAAGGGAATATGGGTTGTTGGAAAATGCAACGATCCCAACCTCCTTTAATTTCAGGAAGTCCTTTGCGGTATACGCCGTCGCCACCGCCATCTGTCTGTTACTTATGCTCACCCTCCAAACCCATTCGTTATCCGTAAGGCTGTTTAAAGTTGCGGCGGGGAGGATTACGGGGATTTTTATCTCGGAAAGTACGGGTAAAATCGCTTTGGCCTCGGAGCTGGTTATGGGACCTATTATCACCTTGGCTCCCTTTTCCTTGAGTTCCCTCAAAGCATCCGCGGTTGTCGTGGGATCACCCGAATATCTCTCTGGATATACGAATTCTATGCGCATCCCCTTAACGCGGAAGTTCTTGGATTTTGCCGCCAAGGTTACTCCATCCTGCACGTACTTGGCGTAAGTGGCGAGCTCACCCGTGGCGGAGTTGGGTATCAGGAGCCCTATTTTTACGCTCCTTTCGGTGGGCTGACATCCGAAGAGCAGAGCCAAAGATATTAGAGCCATTCTCCCTCTCATATTGGCGGGAATTATAAGAGGGAAGAATTTACCTTGAGAGCACCTTGAATACCCTTCCTCCAACCTTTATGAAGTAAACCCCCCTTGATGGGAATTTAAAATCCTTTACGTTCTTCGCCAAAAGCCTACCCGAAATGTCGTATACATCCATAGGTCCCGAGAATTTCACAACTTTTCTGTCTTTACTTTCGGAAACCAACAAGGTTTTATAAGTTATCCTGCCTTCGGAGTGGTAATCAACGATCCATATGTCCCTTATGTAATCCCTTAAAGCGGAGAATACGGTATAACTCGTAGTATCCACCGAGGATGGGAAGATCCCGACTAAGCTTGCCACGTAAAGGATGTTTTTATCTAACGCAAGGGTGTAGCTTGCGGATGTGTCAAGGGGTGAGCCGTTGATCTCTATGTCCGAAGGGAGCATAACTGGGGAAGAGGTTGGGTCAAACCTATACCTCATACCCGAAACCTGCACTATGGGGTATTCCCCAAAGAAGGCTTGGGCAGTTGAAAGAAGTTCGTATATCTGCCTCCCTGTGAAGGTGGCCAATAGGATCCTTGAGTTGTTGCCAGTTATTGCGGTTTCGTCAAGCCCGTAAGGAACCAACATTAAAATTTTGTTTGACGTAATCCTACCCGCCTCAAGATCCTCCGCTATTAAGAATGTTGGCCAGACCGCAGCATCCGCCCCCGTTTTCACCCTCATGGCGTCAGCTACCAAATTTCCCGCAGGTGTGTCTAAATAACCCGCGAAGTCCGGAAGGTTTGGGATCTCCCTTGGGGCATAACCTACGAAATCATCAAATACGTTTCCAAACCTACCCTCTATGAGGCCCTTATAAACCATAAGGGTATCCCAGGTTTCCGCATCAATGGGAGTTGTGTTATTTAACCTTATAAGCTCGTACCTTATGGGCTTTCTTGTGTTTAGATCTATCAACCAGAAACCCACCGCCTTATAGTGGGAACACGCTTCCGCGAAGTAAGTGGTATCCCCGCTCAGATTTACGATCCTTGCAGGTGATGTGTAGCATGTATGCGTGTGTCCCGAGATTATTAGATTATAAAACCTGGTTTGTCTGGCTATGGCGCTATCCGTATTTACCCCCGCATGGGAGAGTATTATCCTATAATCGCAACCGAGGGCGCTTAGGGTATCCTCGTAAAGCTGGGCTATGGTTATTGGGTTTTCAAACTGAACGGGTTGTTGGGCGGGGGAAAGGATGTTGAACTCGTTGGTGGTAAGTCCGAGAACGCATATCCTTTTGCCAGATCTCACAAATACCGCATAGGGTTGAACTATTGAGGAGATGGGTAGGGTATCGGGGGTTAAGTTCGCGGAGAGAAGGGGCATGGGCATACCTACATCGGTGAGGACGGAATAAAGGCTATCGGGAGTAATATCGAACTCGTGGTTTCCAAAGGTGATGGCGTCGGGCCTTAGAATATTCTTCAATATTCTAAGCTCAACCCTACCGAGGCCGTATGGGAAGGAGAAGTCCCCAACAAGGATATCACCCGCATGGAAGAAAAGGTGGTTGGGATAGGTTGCCTTTAGGTTTTTTATCACGAACGCCGCCGCGGCGACCCCATTCCAGGCCTTGTAAGGGTATAGATGATGATGGGTATCGTTTATATGTATAATTGCCAGTGTATCCGCATAAAGGGGCGAGAGCAAAAGTAGAAACGAGAACTTTCTCATATTGAGATTTTAAGGTTGAACCCGTATTAAACTTAAGACCATCTCCTCAAGGGAGATCCCGCCGTGGAACATCCTGTTTTTGTAAATTTCGGCATATTCGTCCATCCTTTCTCCCCAAACGAAGAAACCATCTTCCGTGGCAAAGAGGAACTGTCCCCAATCCGGAAGTCCCCACTCTTTGGGTTTTTCAACCATCAAGAACTTCCTCCCCTCAACTCTAATTCCCCTACCATGCTTGTACCTAAACCCCTTCGCCAGCTCCTCCCCAAAAACCCTCATCGGCTCCCTACCTATAACCCATCCGTGATCCGACGTAATAAATACCCAATATCCCTCCTCAAGGAACCTTTCTATAACCTTCGCAAACCTACCGTCCTCCAAAACGAGCCTCGCCCACCTCTTGACGGAGGATTCCCCCTCACCAAGGGCCTTAAGCTGTTCAAGGCTTGAGGAGATATGCAAAATCGTATCGACGAAATTCACAACGTAAATCTCAAACCTCTTCCCCACGGGTTCTATTTCTGACAAACTCTCAAGGTTTTTGATCTTCGTGTACCAGGTCTTAACCTTGTACCTCTCCTCCTCCAAGAGCTTCCACAACATCTTCAACTCGTTCTGATTGTCCTGAAGTACCCCCTCCATCATCCTTTCCATTTCGTCCGGAAGTTTTCCAGCAAACAAGGCATTCCTTGAGAATTGGGTCACACTAGGGAGTATTGACATATAGACGAACTGTTCAACCTTGTAAAAGGTTGAGATTTCGGAAACCACCTCGTAAAGCTGATCGAACCTGAAATTGTCCAAGACGAAAAGGGCAACGGGCGCAACCTCAAGGTAAGGTAAAACCATCTTCTTAAGCAGGTTATGGGACATAAGGATGGTGCTATCCCTGATTATTTCAGGGTAAAACCTTGAGATCCATTCGGAGAATTTGACGTTTTCTTCCTCAAGGATCTCGTCAAACTTTGACCTGTAAGCCCTGTATCTTATTCTCGCCTGAAAGATCTTTATCGCCTTTAAAAGCCAACCCTCAAAAGTTTCCGGGATCTCGGAGAGCTCCTCCCTTAACTTCTCCGCCTCCTCCAAGAATACGTCCTTCTTGATGCTCGTCCTTTTGAGCTTTGAAAGTAATGCCAAAATTTGGGCGGGTTGTACGGGTTTTACTATGTAATCGTAAGCGTCCTCAACGAAGGACCTCTTTATCACTTCCTCATCCGTTATCATCGTAAGCATAACCACGGGTAAGTTTGGATAGCTCTGCTTTATCAACCTTAGGGCTTCCAAACCGCTTACACCGGGCATCCTGTAATCCAAAAGGACGAGGTTATAGGTGTTCCTTGAAAGCTTTTCAACACCCTCAATGGCGCTCTTTGCGGTATCCACATCAACCCCCTGGGATCTCAAGAAGGCTATTACGGATCCCAGCTCATCTATCTCGTCGTCTATCCAAAGGATCCTCATCAGAGGTAATCCTCCCTATTTACCAAGTTCCTAACCCCTTCCCCCTTTATGAAGGAGAGCACATTTTTAACCGCCATCTCCAAAGCCTCCTCAAACATACCCTCAACTATGTTTGAATTGTGGGGGGATCCGAGGAAGTTTTCAAGCTCAAAAAATGGGTAGTTTAAGGAAAATTCCTCCCCCATGAAAGGTTCCCTCCACCATACATCAAAACCCGCCTGAAAGTTTGGGTTCTCGACAAGATGCTCGTACAGGTCCTTCTCGCTTACTATATGTGCCCTTGCGACGTTGATAAGGATGGCATCCCTCTTCATTAAGTTAAGCTCCCTCTTTGTAATAAGGTTCCTCGTCCTCTTTGTTAGGGGTAAGCTTATAACCAAAACGTCCGATTCCTTCAGGACGAAATCCAAATCCTCCAATGTGCCGATAAAATCAACTTCAAGATCCGTTTTCCCTGTCCTGTTTATGGCTAAAATTTTAACATCAAAGGGCTTCAAAAGCTTTGCGGTTTCCTTTCCTATTCCACCAAAACCCAATATCCCCACGGTTTTTCCCTTCAACATCTTATTCGGAGTATTTCTGTCGTATATACCCCTTGAGAGCTTTATGTGGTTTGCGGTTAGCCTTTTCGCGAGGTCCAGGATCATCCCTACGATATGCTCAGCTATTGGAACGGAATATGCCCCAAAGTTTCCCGCTATCAGAACGTTTTCCGGTATGAGCTCATAGGGTATGTGTTCGACGCCCGAATAAACGCATTGGATAAACTTTAATGAACTTAATGAAATCAACCTTTCCTCCCCCAGCTCCCTTTTCGGATCCAGGGTAATGAGGATATCCACTTCGTTGGGAAAATCCTCTTTGTAATAAACCTCCGCGTACCCATTTAGGAGCTTTTCAATTATGTTCCTCTGTTTCTCGCTTGCGTTGAAAGATACTAAAACCTTCACAAATTTCTCAATGGAGCGGAGGGGACTCGAACCCCCGACCTCCGGAGTGCGATTCCGGCGCTCTCCCAGCTGAGCTACCGCCCCGCAAGTGATTATTATAAAGTGGAAAATCTTATCAAGTGACGACCTTACGGTGTTTATATGTTTGCTAGCTTGGGCGTCAAGGGGGAGGGAAGGTTGGAGGTTGTAATTATGGAGATAAAAAATAAGACCGTAAAGCTACCCTATGACAAATGGCTTTACGAGAAGGTGAAGAAAATTTCCTCTACCAAGGGGAAAATTGCGGAGGTGGAGTATTACATAAACCTTTTGAACGCGATATTGGAGGGCGTAAAGGCGGGAAAGGTGGATAATTTTGACAAATTTATAAAAATGTCGCAAAGATTGGAAAGGTACTATATATTGAGGGACTCGCTTATGCGGGTGCTAAACGAAACGAATAGGATGCTGGATATTTTCTGACGGTTCAAGGGGAAATGAAAATTTTGGTTGAGAATGCTAAGGATCCGACCCTCGAATTCCGCATATTTTACCCGGGCGGTTTTATCACCCTTGAAACCGAGTACCTTATGTATTACGCGAGCAACAAAATTAAGGTTTCTTCCGTAGGAAAAATTAAGGCGAATTTGCCCACAACCTTAGACGTTAAAAACCTCATCATAACAAGCCTTGAACCCTCCTTCTCTGCTCCTACCCACCAACCTTGGTACATAATGGATCAGCATTATCCCGTATTGATGAAGGCTATAAAGTTGCAGGAAGCGATTTCTCCCCAAAGCGAGGGTGAGATTGACATAAATTTCACCCGGATTTCAACTAGATTTGAGGTAAAGAGGCAGATGACCCTTGATAGGTTTAAACCCGCCCTCATCGTTTTGTTTGAGAGGGAATACGAAGCAAGGGAAATCGTTTCATGTTATCCGGAGCTTTCTCAAAAAGGGTATTTAAGCGCAATTTTCAAACCCGATATAGATCTGTTGCCCGGAAACTTAAAGGTCTTCCTCAACGGTGAGCTATCGGCGGAATATTACTTTAACGGATCGGTTAGGGATGCGGAGGATACGGTGTTTTTGGGACTTGATCCTTTCATCGTTGGGGATGTAGAGGACCCATTACGAGGGAAAGGGGGGAATACGTTATAAGCATACAGAACCTGAGAAAAAATCCGACGGATCTTTATCTGAAACCCAAAGAAGACCTTGGGGATGGTTTGATTGCAGGGTGGGGAAAAATTTGAGATGCGGAAGGTAGCATTGTGAATTGGTAATTAACCACCTTACAATACACCGCTTATGAGCACAAATAGGTTGAAGTGGATGATCTTTTTCATTGTCTTCTTCTTTGTATCCACAATATACTTTAAAACCACTGCGCCTACTACCGCCTTTTGGGATGTGGGGGAGTTCCTTGCGGCATCACATATTCTTGGTGTTCCACACCCACCCGGCACACCCTTCTATGTTTTACTCGCAAAGTTCTTTGATTTACTTCCCATACCAGTTGCAGAGCTTTACTCTCTAATAAACGGGGGAATAAAGGCAAACCCGGTTGTCCTAAAGATGACCTTAATACCCATACTTATGGGGGGGCTGAATGCGGCGTTGGTTTATTTAATATCTTACGAGGTTCTTAAGCTCATAAAGGGGGATGAAGTTTTACCCGATTGGGCTTTACACCTATTTTCCGCCACCGGAGCTTTAACTATGGCATTTGCGAGGATAATATGGTTTGATTCCCTTGAGGTTGAAACTTATACGCCTGGCGCCTTTTTTGGGATCCTTGCGCTCTACTTTGGACTACTTTGGTACAAAAACAGGGAAAACGATAACAGCCTTAAATGGCTGATTTTGGCGGTTTATTCAATTATGCTAGGTACCGGAATCCACCTTACCGTCCTCTTCGCCCTCCCTGCCTTATTCTTCTTTGTCTGGGTGGTTAAGCCTCAGATCCTTTGGGATAAGATTGCTTTGGGGCTTTTCGGAGCCCTGTTTTCCCTATTTTTCTTAATGTTCATCACATACGACGGGAGTATGGTTCTTCCATTTGTCCTCTCCTTCCTACTGATGTTTGCCTATATGTTGGTTGATAGGAAGTTTGAAAAGCTCCAAGATCCTTTTACCCTTCTATTTATCCTTGGCGCCTTGCTGGCGGTTTTCGGACTGATCCAAAAGAACAATACATATTTAGCCTCGGGAACCTTCCTTTCGGTTGCTTCAATGTTTATAAGCGGGAGTATGTGGAAGGATTGGAAGGGTTGGGTTTTTATTGCCATTCTTGTAGGTTTCTCCGTTGAATTTTGGATCATAGCTAGGGCTTACTATTTGCACTTTAACCCCCTTGACGCGAGGATAAACGAGGGGGATCCTTACACCTGGCAAGCCTTTATGGATGTCCTCCTGAGAAAACAGTATGAACCCGCAAACATACTACCGAGAAGGATAGACTTGGTGGATCAGATAAAGGTTTTCTTTATGTGGTTCGGATGGCAGTTTAATGCATCAACCTACAATGTTATGGATCCCGAGAAGATAGCAAGGATGACCCTGTTTGATCATATAGGTCCCTTCGGTATGATAGCCATAGCTCTTGGAATACTCGGAATGTGGGAGCACTTTGTTAGGGATAGGAGGACTTTTACCTTGGTGGGTTTGGCGGTTTTGCTTGCGGGGGTGGGATTCTTTATTGCTTTCAACTTTAAGGATTCCCCTTCACATCCCGTAAATCCAATAAACGCCCAGCTTGGGAATGTTGAGGTGAGAAATAGGGATTATTTCTACCATCCGTTTTATCAACTTTGGGGGTTATATTTAGCCTTTGGGATGTTTTACACAGCTAAGGTTTTAACGGACTACATAAAAAATAAGTTATATTCCTCCCTTGCGGTTGCGCTATTTGGAATTTTCGCTGTGATCTACCAGATATACCAGCATTATCCCTTCAACAACAGGACCGCAAACTATATACCAGAGGATTTTGCCCACAACATCCTGGTCTCGGCAAAGTCGGATAAGGGGGTATTTATGACGAATGGGGATAACGATACCTTCCCGGTATGGTTCGTTCAGGAGGTTCTAAAGAGGAAGTGGGGTTTAATAAACGCCAACCTTTCCTTATTGAATACAAACTGGTATATTAGGGAAGTTAAGCATTGGGGGGCACCCATAACGCTTTCCGATGAGGATATATACAGGCTACCACCTATAGTACCTGCCAGAAACGAGGCGGGAGTTTTGTATTTGAGGGATCTGGCGATAAGGGATATGATAGCCGGGGCGGTGGGATACAAGACGGATAAATACACGGAGATTATGGGGATTGACGGGAAACCCATAAAAATACCCGCAATATACCTTGCGGATAATTTATCCTTTGCTAAGGAAGTTTTTGAGGGTAAAGAGTTTTCAATTCCTATATATTTTTCGCTAACATCGGATCCCGAGGTTTTCAGGGGTTGGGAGGATTATATGGTACTTGAGGGCTTGCTCCTTAGGCTGACGGGGGAAAGTAGAAAGAAGGTTGCGGGCTTTGGTTCCGTAGATGTGGAGTGGACGGATAGGGTTATAACCGGTGGGGCGGAAGATCCGGTTGAGTTCGTAAAAACTTCCTCCCTTGATTACAAGAACGAGCCAAGGTTGGATAGGTGGAGTTTTAGAAGCTTGTTTGATGATAGGGTTCCGAAGAACGAGGATCACCTTAGGCTCTTGAGGAATTACGCTTCCGCGGTTTTAACGCTCGCGGCTCAGTATATATCGGACGGAAACTATAGTAGGGCGGACAAGCTCTTTGATTTAGGCGAGCTGTTTTCAAGAAAATCCATAGAAGGTTTGGGTGTAGAACCCGAGAGGGATCCCCAGATATTCGCGATAAAGCTATCGAGGGGCTATATAAAAATGAGGATGGGACAATTCAAGGAGGCGGAGGAAATTCTTAACAAATATCAACGCTTCTTACCCACAAGCGAATACAGTTGGCGTCTTGCCCTCATTAAGCTTTATTCTGGGGATATAGATTCTGCCCGCGATCTTGCAAAAGTTCTCATAAATTCCGTCCCAGAGATAGACCCCATTTGGGGACTTTCCCTTGACACCCTATACACCCTCATACCCCCCGATAGTTTGACGGATGTATCCTACAGGTTATTTACGAAAGGACAATTCGATCTTGCCTTAAAGACCCTTGAGAGGTCAAACACTACAAAATCGGTGAAAACTTGGGCTGGAATTTTGATAAGGGCGGTTAAAGATCAGGATGAGGAGATGTTTGGGTCGTTGGTTTCCTATGCGCCCTTTGACACGGTTAAGGCGGGGGAGTGGAAGAAAGAGCTTAATAGGTTATACACTTCTCTCGCGAGATACCTAAGGCAGGCTGGCGATGAGGAAAATGCTAAGAAGATGGAGGAGTACGCCAAAGGGAGATGATCCTGGATCCGAGGAACATCTTTTGTTTTGGGGTATGCCTCTTTTTGCCCGAAAGATCCGAGTTTTCCCTGAATCTTTATAGCAGAAACAACCCTTACGCTGGTTTTGTTGAATTTACCCCCCAACTTTCCATAAAGGGAAATAGCTTCGGAGTTCTCGTGAGCATAAGCGCCTTTAACGGCAGGTCAAGGCTCTTAGGGGATCGGGATTGGAACCCGTACAGGGAGTATAGCCTTGAGGTCGTTGATTGGAAGGAAGAACCCATAATAAGCAAGTACCCCATTTTTGAAGCTTTGCAATATAGGGCTTTCGGTTGGCTAAATGGAGGTTTTATAAAGGTTAAGGTGGGTAGGGATTATCTGAAGATCGGGAAACCGTTAAGGTACCCACTATTTTTCTCGGGTTGGGGTTATCCCTTGGATTGGTTTTACTTAGCGGAAGGTGGTTTTGAAGGTTTGAGGGGTTATTCGGGCTTTGCGAGGGTACCATCGAATTACGAGAACAAGAGGTTAGCTTTTCAGAGGCTTGAATGGGGATTCTGGAATATCAAGCTCGGTATAAGCGAGATGGTTGTATATACAAGGGAGGATACTTGGAAGTACGCTAACCCCTTTGTTCTTTATTATGTCGTTCAGAGGAGGGAATCCGACAACGACGATAACCTATTTTTACACTTGGACCTTTCCCTAAATTTTAAAAACTTTGAGATTTTTGGAGAATTTATGGGAGACGATCCGTCGGTATTTCACGGTGAGGGGCAGGCTCCCCTTATGGGCTTTACGGGGGGTATTAGGTGGGAGGGGGAGAATTTCTTTAACTTGGAAGCCTCGCTTGTTTTACCCTTCACTTATGCGCACTTCACAAGAAAAAATAACTTTGATGCCTTAGGTTTGCCCCTATCAAACTTCTTGGGTCAGGATTACATCTCCATTTACGCTTACTATTCAAAAGGTTCCCTATTCTCGGATATAGAATACATCCTGCACGGAAATACACCTTTTGGTTTGGCGTTTGAAAACTCCGGATTACCCCCAGTTGCTGAATTTCCAAGAAAGCCAAGGGAAGGATGGTTGAGGGTTGGTTTTGGGAGCGAGGGTAAGGAATTGAGATTTAGATCCGTTAATTTAAAAACCGCCTTTAGGCTGGGCGTTGATCTGATAAACGGTAATGTTTCCCCTTCGTGGTCCTTCCTTTGGTTTTTATCCTGGGGTAGGAAAATATGAGGTTTGACGATTCTAAATACAGGAAAAGGTTTTATCCTTTAAGTAGGTTGAAGGGTATTGAGGATTTAAGGGTTAGTATTTTTACGTTTGGGGAGAGGTTAAGGAAGCTCTTTGGGGAAACGGAATTTATTTTCACGCCCAACTTCGTCCCATTTGAGGGTTTAAGGGAGAATGCACCGGTTATTTTGGTGAACGGTAAGGTCGTGGGTTTTAATCAAAGGGAGGTTAAAGGTTGGGAGGAGGCGGAAGAGTTTGCAAGGATGGGAAGGGCTTTAGAAATTAGGGGGATATTTTTTGAGAACTTTTGGGAGCTCCCTTTGAAGGTTGAAGCGGTTTTGGAAAACGATCTCAAGATGATAAACCTTGAGGGTTATTATAAAATCGGGGAAATTTACATACATAGAACCGCAAAGGTTTCCCTTAAGGGGGAGTTTGGGGGTTGGGGTTTAATAGATGAAGGTGCTGTAATAAAGCCCTTTGTGGTTTTGGAAGGGGGGGTTTACGTAGGGAAGGGTTCCCTCGTTAAGCCGTTTTCTTACATAGTTTCCTCCGTTATAGGTCCGGTGTGTAAGGTTGCTGGGGAGATTTCCCATACCGTATTTGAGGGATTTTCCAACAAACAGCATGGGGGATTTGTGGGGCATTCTTATATATCAAGCTGGGTGAATATTGGGGCGGGAACCGAGGTTAGCAATCTAAAGAACACATATGGGCCTGTGAAGGTATATTCTTACGAAAAGGGAGGTTTAGTGGATACTGGGGAGATTTTTCTGGGGATGTTTGCGGGTGATCATGTAAAGATCGGAATAAACACCACGATATCAACGGGAACGGTTTTGGGGATCTTCGCCAACATAACCGCAAAGGATTCTCCCACGGAAAAATTTATTCCGGATTTCTATTGGACGGGAGGGGGGAAGATGTCCCTTGAGAAGGCAATAGAGATGGCAAGGAGGGTTATGGGGAGGAGGGGAGTAAAACCGGACGAAGGATATATTGATAAAATCAGGGAAAGTTATGGATAAACCCATATGCGTTATGAAATTCGGGGGCTCCTCCGTATCGGATACGGAAAGGATATTAAACGTGGCGAGGATAATAAAGGAAAAGAGTGCAGAGTTTTTTCCGATTGTTGTCGTTTCCGCAATGGGAAAAACAACGGATAACCTAATAAAAATGGCATACTCAATAACCTCGGAACCTCCCCCTAGGGAGTTGGATATGCTCCTTACCGCGGGGGAGAGGATATCAATGGCTTTACTTTCTATGGCTTTGAATGATCTGGGTTTAAAGGCGAAGTCTTTCACGGGTTCGCAGGTTGGGATAATAACCGAAGATAGGTTCAACAAGGCTAGGGTTTTAGAAGTGAAACTTTTGAGGATCAAGGAGAGCATTGAAGAGGGAATAATACCGGTAATAGCGGGTTTTCAGGGGGTAAGCGTAAGTAAGGAAATAACCACACTCGGAAGGGGGGGATCCGACTTAACCGCAATAGCCTTGGCAATATCCTTGGGGAACGTAAGGTGCGAAATATATACGGATGTCGATGGGATTTATTCCCTTGACCCAAGGAAGTACTCCAACGCAAGGAGGTACGAAAGGATCTCCTTTGAAACCCTTCTCGAGATGTCATCGGCAGGGGCAAAGGTTATGCACAGCAGGGCGGTTAGCCTTGCGGCGAAGTACAATCTGAGCTTTTTTGTCCTTTCAAGCTTTGAGCCAAAAAAAAGGGGTACCATGGTAGGAAAGTTTTTGGAAAGTCCGGGTGTTAAGGGGATAGCGGTTAAGGATGTGGTGATGTTTGACGTTGAGGGAAAGGAGGGGGAATATATTTTGAACAGGGTTTTAAAAAGGGGGGAAATTATAGGTTTTTCGCATGATTCTACGGGACAGCATTTGGTTTTTATAGCGGATGGGTCCGAGAGGGAGAACCTTATAAGGGTTTTCTCGGAATCAAGAGCTAGATTTTTTGTAAGGGATAATCTTAAAATGATAAGTTTGGTGGGGTGGGGTGTTGGAAGCTCGAGGGAAATATTGGAGGTTTTAACGGAAACCCTGAAGGACGAGCATATTTTTTATATGAACATAACGGATATGAGGATCTCCGTGGTTGTTGAGGGGGGCAAGGAAAGGGAGATCGTGGAGAATCTAGCTAAAAGGTTTAGCCTTTTGGAAGAATGAGGGTTTTACCCTATTTATTTGCGGGTTTTTTGGCTTCGTTAATGGTGGGTTTAAAAACTTACGAGGATCTGTCAAAGGGAAGGAGTATATATTTGGAATTACGGGATTTAAAGGAAACGATAAAACAGCTTGAAAAGAAAGGTGTCGTTGGGATGGGGAATGACACGCATTCTTATCTCATTCCCGCTTACGGGTATTACAAGAACTTATTGCCTGTTGTAGAGGTGGATGGCGAGAGATATTTCGCATCTTACAGGTTTTTGTCCTCTTGGGTTTTTGTGCCATTTATGTGGCTCTTTAAAGGTTATTTTCCCCTAGCTTATATAATCTTCTTCGCATTCGCGGTTATGCTTGGACTTGCTTATCTGATGGAAGGATTACGTGTAAAACCCCAAATTTCAATCCTTATCTTGCTTATAACCTTCCCGTTCCTATATTACCATATACCCCGCCTGCTCCTTGAGGGACCGACGATGTTTTTATTGATCCTATTCCTCAGGCTGTTCGTAGGCAAGAAATATTCCCTTGCCCTTTTGCCCTTGATATTCGCGAGCCTGATTAGGGGTGAGATTTCGGTAATTTGCGCTTTATATGGGCTATATTTAATTTTAAAAACAAAAAACCTCATATACTCCGTTTCCGCAATTCCCATAACGGCATATGCCATAACATCGCAATACTTGGGAGACCAAAGCTCCTTTTACTTTTGGACATATAAAGTCTACGTTACAAAGGTTCTCGGTAAAGATTTCCGTATGGACGAAATACACAATTGCGCATCGGAAAAGTTGGGCTTTTACCCCCAAAAGGTCTCGGATAATTACCATCCCTATGGATTCGTTCATCCTTACTATAAGGTTTATAGTCAATGTTTCAAGGAAAGGGTTGTGGAAATAAACCTTGTAAAAGAGGGCAAGTTAGTGCTGTACAACGTTGTAAAGAATTTCTTTAATTTAATTTTTCTTCCCACTGGCAAATTTACCCTCCTCCTAAAATCTCCTTATTTGTGGTTTTTTGTGGTGTATGGAATTTTTGTGGTAGGTGGGATTTTTTGGTTTTTGAGGTTTAATTCCCCCCTTATACCCCTTCTATATCTGATACTTGTTGCTATTTATTCCATATACAACCCTTTTGGCTCCATTCATTCCGACAGGTTTAAGTCGGTGTTGATCCCATTTGAGGTTTTCTTCCTCGGATCCTGGATAACAAAAAGGAGGGATATAAGATGAGGTTTTTACCGTACATACTTGCGGGGTTTTTATCAATATCATTCGTTGGCTTAAAGCTTTACAGGGAGTTCCCTATGGGTAAGAAAATTTATGCGGACCTCTCAAACCTAAATAGATTACTTGAAACACCCCTTGTAGGTTCTACAGATGACTCGTATTATTACTTTATATCCGCTTACGCCTATTATAAGAACTTCTTGCCGGTTTTGGAGATGGATGGCGGAAAATATTTTGTTTCTTTCAGGTTTTTATCCTCTTGGGTTTTTGTTCCTTTTATGTGGCTCTTTAAGGATCATTTCCCATTGGCTTATATAATTTTTTTCACTTTCGCGGTTATGCTCCTTTTTGTATTTCTTTTAGAGAAATTGGGGGCCAAAACCCTAATAATCTTCCTGATGCTTTTCTTGATCTCCCCCATCGTTTTCTACCACATCCCACGCCTTATGCTTGAAGGTCCAACCGTCGTTTTAATTTTACTCTTTTTAATCCTGTTTTTTAAGGGGAGATTCGGATTATCTTTATTACCTTTGAGCATAGCGGGCCTTATCAGGGGTGAGATGGCGGTAATATGCTTAATTTTTGGTATTTATGCGCTATTAAAGACTCGGAAAAACGTATTTTTACTCTCTTCCTTACCTATATTGGTCCAAACCTTTGCAAATCTTTACTTTGGAGATCAGAGCAATTTTTATTTTTGGGCGTACAGGGGATATTTGGAAAACTTAAAGGGTGTGAAATATTCAGGTGAGAAGGTTGAAAAATGTGTTCAGGAAAGGTTGGGCTTTGTTCCCACAAAGGTATTACAGGCAACCCATCCTTATTTAAGGGTTAAAACGGATTGCGTTAGGGATGTATTGAAAGCGGAGATAAAACCCCAAGATCTCAATTTTGCGCTAAGGCAGATCACCTTAAACTTCTTAAGCCTTATTTTTTACATACCAACGAGGCTCCTCGCTTTTCTCCCAAAGCCTTTTATCGTTTTCTATGTTCTTTACAGCTTGGTAGTTATAGCATCTTTGATTTTTTATCTTTTCAAGGGTTCAAGGCTCCCCATTTTTCTCTACTTCTCCCTAATAATCATATATTCCCTTTACAACCCTTTCGGGCTTTTTGACTTTTCAAGATTTAAGGTTATGCTGGTACCCTTTGAAACGGTATTTATCGCCTCATTATTATCAGGATATCGTTCCCCAAGTTTAAAACCTCGTCTATTTTGAATTTTAACCTCCTCTCCAGACCCAAGCTCTCGGTGAAGAAATCCAAGCCCTTACCCATAACCGAAGGAGAAAGGAAAACGTAAATTTTATCAACCAAGCCGGATTTTAGAAACATCGTAAAAATTTTACTTCCACCCTCAACCAGAACGGACTGAATGCCAAAATCCTTTAAGATCCCCAAAATTTCCAAGACGTTTATATCTTTAACTTTCTTAACCAAAACCCCTTCGGGAACTACTGGGTCTGACGATGTGATCAAAAGTGTTGGGGCAACTTTTGTATCAAAAATTTTTGCGGAAAAAGGGACGTTCCCATCCCCGCTTATTACCACCCTAAGGGGCATCCTTTCGGAAAAAACCTCCCTCGGCGTTAGTTCCGGATCATCCTTTAATACCGTACCCGCTCCCACTAAAATCGCATCGTATTCTCCCCTCAGTTTGTGCACAAACCTCCTTGAAGTTTCATCCGTTATCCACTTTGATTTTCCGGAGCTATCCGCTATTTTCCCATCAAGGGTTATAGCCATCTTTAAAGCAACAAAAGGCCTATTCTTTTCCCAAAATGTAAAGTACTTTTCGTTTTGCTTCCTAACTTCTTCCTCCAATACCCCCCACTTTACATCCAAACCCGCCTCCATAAGCTCCCTTATTCCTCCCCCCCTAACCTTTGGGTTAGGGTCAATGGAACCTATCACAACCCTCTTTATACCCGCCTCTATTATGGCCTTTGTGCAAGGGGGTTGTTTTCCATAAAAGTTATGGGGTTCAAGGGTTACGTACATCGTGGCACCTTTACAGGATTCCCCCGCATCCTTTATTGCCCTGACTTCCGCATGTTCATCCCCATACCTCCTATGGTACCCAATCCCCACTATCCTACCCTTATTTACTATTACCGCTCCCACCAAAGGATTTGGCGATACAAAACCCCTACCAAACTCCGCCAGATCTATTGCCAATTTAATATAACTTTCCTCTTCCCCTTTAAACAATTGCAGTTTCGGTTTTTACTATGGTAGGTTCAAATTCTATGGGGTTCATAACGAAGTAAGCGCTCGGGCAACCTTTAATAGCCAAGATCTTCAATTCTTCAAGCTCCTCGGGGGATGCATCCGTATCAACCTCCAAAGTTATCCCAACCTTCTCAACAAGGGGTTTATCCTCGCCCAAAAGCGCCGCCTTGACGTTCACCTTAATATAACCCTTTGCTTTCAAGGATCTTATTATTATTCCTTTGCTTGCGGCGTTCGCCATAAACACCATTGAATAGCAAGCCATTATCCCAAAAAGGACGTACTGTAAGGGATGGGGAGCATTCCCGTTTCCCCCGAATGCGTATATTTGATCGGATATTAGGAAGGTAGCACCGTTATCGTACTCCACGTACCCCATAAACTGCACCTTATCAAACATCCATTCACCACTCACCTCAAATATCCTATGCGCGGGCCATATACCCTTTTCTAACTTCTCTTTGGTTTCTTGGATCTTTGCGAGATTTACGTTGTTTATTTTCATAGCGTTGAGTATTTTAAGGCTGTAAAGCCTTTATTTCGGACCTGAAGGGAACCGCGTGGGATACGGTGTATGCTGCGGGGCACTTTTGATCCGCAAGTTTCTTTATCTCCTCAAGGACCTCCATAGGTGCGGGGGAGATAACCTCAAGGGTTATACCCACCTCCTCAACAACTGGACCCTCTTCTATTTCAAGAACCGATTTCATATTTACTTTTGAATAACCTTTAACCTTAAGGGAGTCAATTTTAACCCCCTTCATAGTTGCTATGGTCATAAATGTTGTGGCATAGCAGGCTATCATAGAGAAGACGCAGTATTGTACGGGATTGGGGGCGTTTCCCTTTCCTCCCGAAGGCGTAGGCTGATCGGTAAATAGGGTTATTGAACCGTTCTCAAAGGTTAAATTTGCCCTAAACTGCGTTTCACCGAACATCCATTCCCCCTCCGCCTCAAATAACCTGTAAGCGGGGAGCTCTCCCTTTACGATCTTCTCCCTCGTTTCTAAAATTTTCTCCAAATTTACATTGTTCATAACCGTTCATTTTAAAGCGGATCTTTTAGAGAAGTTTATTATTCTCCTTCTCAAGAATGCTGATTTCCTCGCGGAGTTTTTTATGAACTTTTTGTATAAAAGGGGCTTTTGGGCGTCGGTTGATTGCGGATGCCTCCTGTAATAATATAAAACCTTGTGGATCCTCCCAACTTGAAATATTTCCGTGATCTTAAGAACCAAATCGTAATCCTCGCCAAAATCCGGGAAGTTTTCCTCATCAAACCCTCCCACCCTTTCAAGGGCTTCCCTTTTATAGCTCCTCAAGGCACCAGCCCCCTCAACCCTCAGGATATTGTTTATGGAAAACTCAAGGTGTTTTACCGTGGGGAAGTTTAAGGACTTACCCTCCTCATCAACCACATCGTAATACGATATGGCGAGGGCAACGGGATACTCTCTGTGATATTCAAATACCGTCCTTAGGGCGTCCTTTGAGTAAAAGTCGTCGGAATCAAGCTGACATACTATCCAACCCCTCGATCTCCTTATCCCCTCATTTAAGCATGCGCTCAAACTTTTATTTTTCACCCTTACGAGCTTTATCCTTTTGTCCGATCTTGAGAATTTTTCAACTATGTTCGCTGTATTATCATCCGAGGCGTTATCAACCACTACGCATTCCCAATCCTCAAAGTCGTTTTCAAGGAGGGATTCAATGGCTTTCCCTATGAACTTCTCCCTGTTCCTTACCGGGATTATTACCGAGATGTAGGGTTTATATGGAGTTTCCTTTAGGGGGAAATTTAGGGGCTTTTCAAGAAAAGCATCTATTTTGATAAGAAAATCTTTAAATATTTTTTCAAGGGCGATCTCGTCGCTTGGGTCATACGTCAGGTATTTAAAGGCTTCGGTGTATAGTTTTCCAAAGTTTTCAATATTCACCCTTTCGGATATGGGTTTTTCAAGAACAAGCTGGGTTTTACCCCTTAGGTATAGCTCAAGCCTCGCGTAATATTCCCAAAATTTTCCATACCTTTCCGCCTCTATTTCCTCCAAAAAATCCCAATCGTATATCCTAACGGGACCAAGCTCCGCCCTCTCCGTAAAATCTTGAAATTTTGCCACATCAAAAATTTGCCCCTCGTATATATATTTCCCCACGATTATCGGGTATTTGGGTATCTCCCTTAAGTTCTCAAAAATTATGGAGCTTCCAAGTTCATATACCAAAAGGAAATCGCCGGATCTTTGGATTAAAGGTTTCCCACTTTCCAGAAGCTGAAATCTCATCCGCCGAGGGATTGTATGTACCTGTTTCTTATTTCCGTTGCAACCGTCCTTATGGTATTTTGAAGGGCTGAACCTGTGGGAATGTTTTCAACCCTTTGGGATAGGGGTGTTCCCCCCACTTGAACCGGACTTCCGGTTTTTGCATCGTAAAGGGTTATGGTAAATGTTACGAGGTTACCCCTTACGGATACGGAACCGAAGAGGAAAACATCCGCTCCAACGCTTTGTGCTATGCTCTGCGCATCCGTTTCCGTTATAGTCCTTTTTGTTAAGCCCCTTGAGGAAATATAAGACCTTACCGCGTTTTTATCATATACCCTGAACCTTATGCTCTCGTTGAAAACAGAAAAAGCGTATTCCATAAGGGTGTCTCCCATAGCGTATGACGCGGACTGATCGTCCTCCTCCCTGAAGGGGAAAATTATTATCCTCTTCTGTAAAGCTTCAACCCCTTTATAAGCCTTGTTAAGATCGTCAAGGACAAGTTGGGTTATATCGTTTTTAGGATCGTACCAAACCGCACCTGAAACATCCAGAACCACCTCGTACCCCATGCTCCTGGCTATCCTCTCCGTAGTCTCCCTGATCCTTTGAACGTACGGAGAGATAATTTCCTTACCCCTACTTTCCACCTGTTTTATTATTAGGCTTGAAACGCTGTCCAACTGTCTTTTGTACCCCTCAATTTCCCTCGTTCTTAAGATCCTCTCCGCGTCGGTCAATATGGGCCATTGTTTCTCAAGTTCCTTCTCAAGGGAATCCACCTTCCTCTTTATTGAATCCCTCTTAACCTCAAGGGATGCCTTATACCTCAAAATACTCTGGCGCGCTTCCTTAAGGTCTATGTAGTCGTTGTAAATTTTTTCCATATTTACAAAAGCGACCTTTGAAGCTTGAGAGAACAATATCAGAAGAACCATAATAACCTCGTGATCCTACCGTGCCAGATTTTCAAAAAAGCGACTATGGAATCCCTTGAGTAATTTCCGTAATGTACGCTATCTATTATCACCTTTCCAAGGTAATCCCCAACATCAAAGCTGTCCTTTATTCCGAAATCCAACCAAATTGCTATCCTGTCGGATGGTGTAATCTGAACGGTATTGGAAAAGTCGGAGGGCGGTAAGGGATATTCGGAGGTATATTTTTTAAATTTTGTTTCCCTATATCCGAACTTTGCGGTATCCCTTGATGGGGATATAAGGCTTAAACTATCAAGGACGAAGAGCAATATAGGATGGTTATCATTATTTTTGGGATCGCAGGGGAAAATAGAATCCCTGAAACATACCCCAGAAAACTTTCCCGAGCCAAAGGAGTTTAACGCAAGGTTCTTTATGTAAGGTTCAACCTTTAAAGTATCGCTGTTTTGGATGTCAGACGGCGCATAGGCAAACACCAGGAATTTTTTAAATACTTCCCTTATTATTGCGAATGTATCGGTGGTTGATGTTATCCTTCGTAAGGATAAAGAATCAATTCCGAAAACCGCAAAGCTGTCCGCCCCCTCAAGCCTGAACCAGTGCAGGTTTAAGCTCCTTCCATCCTCACCGCCAAAAACCTTTGAAATTATAGGCCTTGAAGGTAATGTCCCACCGGAACAAGAAAGGAAAAGGATAAGGGGTAAAATCTTTTTCATATCTTTATCTTAATTGAGTAGCCCAGGGATTCCCTCGCTAAGTTCTCTATTTCCCTTATTATCTTTTCATCGCTTGTTCCCTCAAGCCCAATCTCTATAAATATTGGCTCCATACTGTCAAATATTAAAGTCCTTACGTAAGGGGAAACCCCAACGGTTAGGGCGCTGTCTATTATCACAAGGGCGTAATCTTTCTTTCCAACCAGTTCTTTAACTTTCCTCTCAACCTCGGAAGTCCTTTCCGTTTCAAAAACATCGCAACCTGCAAGAAGAAAGCCGGGGGAAAACTGGGGCCTAACTATCGCCAAAACCTTTTGCATAAGTGGGGAATTTTATCGCAGAATTATTTCCTAAACCCTTCCCGTTTAAAATACTACCCATGATCCTTTTCGTAAGCGTTATTAATTTGGAAGTTTCGGAAGTTTGGTTTCCCATAAACGAGAATCTAAGGCATCTAATAATGGTGTATGGTTTGAGGTCGGATAAGAAACTCTCGGGAAACGTTTCTTTATCAATAAGCATCAAGTCTCCTGGGAAAGCAGAATTTTCGGATGAGGTGAAGCAAAATTTACCAAAGAGCAGCTATTCCATAATATTTTACGAGGGAGCGGTGGGATGGGATAGCGTTGAAGTTTTCACCAAAATAAAGGGCAAAGGGATAAACCTTGAATCAAAGAGTTCCATACCCAACTTTGGAAAGGTAAAAACTTCCTCCCTAATTTTGGCATACAACATCTCCGAAAACGATTCCTCCGCGCTTTTCAAGAGGGGGGAATTGTTTATAAGGCCTTGTTTTAACTGCGTATTCTGGGGGGAAATGTTCTATTATTTGGAGGTTTTGACGGATAGTCAATTTACGGTTATAGGGGCGGTGTTTAGTGAGGATAAACCAATTTTAAGGCTTTCTCCCCGCACTTTCAATTCCTCATCGGTGGTTTATTCTAAAATACCCATTTGGGATCTTAAGGATGGGAAATATAGGCTGGTTATTGAGGTTATTTCGCCCAAGGAGAACGAGAAGGTGACCCTTGAGAAGGAATTCTTCGTATCCATGTATGGGGACGATATAGCATCTTTTATAGATTACATAGCAAGCCCGAAGGAGAAATCGGAGTTTGAGAGGATAACGAGTTTGGAGGGAAAATTGAAGTTTTTGAAGGAGTTTTGGGAAAGGAGGGGATCGGAGTATTACATGGAGTTTAGGGAGAGGGTCAGGTATGCAGATAGCGCCTTTTCAACGAAAACCCTGAGGGGAAGGTACACGGATATGGGGAGGATATACATAAAGAGGGGAAAGCCCGACGAGATATCAAGGGTGGATATAGGGATACAGGATAAGCCTTATATAAGGTGGTTTTATTACTCGGGTGGGGGATACGACTATATCTTCGGAGACCCCGTAGGAACGGGTGAGTATATACTTATAAAAACAAACGACCCCGAGGAGGCAAGATTCGTAAGGCCAACAAACGTACCTTCCTTAGACATAAACAGGGAAATTCATTGGAGTTGGTAATTTCCGCCTTAAAATACCTTATATGTCCGCAGGTGGATTGAAAACGGAAACTTTTGTTTTAAATGTGGGACCACAGCATCCCGCAACTCACGGGGTCCTGAGGCTTATGCTTGAGCTTGATGGCGAAACGGTGGTAAGCGCAAAGTGCGTGATAGGATACCTTCACAGGGGTACGGAAAAGACCGCGGAAAACCGGAATTATTACCAAATTTTGCCATATACGGACAGGTTGGATTACCTTTCACCAATAAACAATAACTTCGCATATGTCTTGGCGGTGGAAAGGCTATTGGGGATCACGAAGGATATACCAGAAAGGGCGGAATACTTGAGGGTTATAACCGCAGAATTAAGCAGGATCGCTAGCCACCTCGTATGGTTTGGTACGCACGTTATGGATATAGGGGCATGGACACCTTTCCTACACGCATTTAAACAAAGGGAGCTTATATACGATCTCCTCGAAGAACTTACGGGTCAGAGGATGAACAACAGTTATTTCAGGGTAGGTGGAGTTGCGGCGGATGCCCCGGACGGATGGCTTGAGAAGGTGGAAGGTTTCTTAAACCAATTTGAAAGGGCTTTTTCGGAGATGGATAAGCTCGTCACGGAGAATCCAATATTTATATCAAGGACAAAGAATATAGGGGTTTTAAAACCCGAAGACACACTAAACTTGGGGGTCACCGGTCCCCTCCTTAGGGGCTCGGGTATAAAGAGGGATTTAAGGAAGGACGAACCATACTCCGTATATAATAGGTTTGAATTTGAAGTTCCCGTCGGGGAAAATGGGGACAGTTATGACAGGTACTTAGTGAGGATGGAGGAGGTGAGGCAGTCGGTTAAGATAATAAGACAAGCCTTAAAGGATATTCCGGATGGGGATATTTTAATAAACGATTTCAAGATTGTGCCTCCACCAAAGGCTAGGACTTACGGTTCAATAGAGGAGCTTATACATCACTTTAAGCTAATGTCGGAGGGGTTTAAAGTTCCGAAGGGAGAAGTTTATGCCGCGGTGGAGAGTCCTAGGGGAGAGTTGGGGTTTTATATCGTATCCGATGGGAGCTCAAGGCCCTGGAGGTTGGGGATAAGGACACCGTCGTTTGTTAATTTACAAGCTTTGGAGCATATGGCACCCGGACATCTGATAGCGGACATAATAGTTTTAATAGGAAGCATAGATATAGTCCTGGGCGATGTGGATCGTTGATGTGGATTTTTGCCTTTACGGTAAGCGGTAAGGTAGTTTCCGAAGGGAAACCAATAGAGGGGGCGATAGTTTTTGTAAGGGAGGTGGGAGTAAGGGCATATACGGATAAGGATGGGAGATTTTCGTTAAATTTAAAGGGTGGGGAATATACCTTCGTTGTTCAGGCGCTCGGTTACAGGGTTGAAAGGGAAAGGTTTGGAATATTTTCCGATACCACGATAAATTTTGATTTAAAACCCCTTGAATACACCTTGACGGAAATTGAGGTTTCGCCGAAGACGAAAAGCGCCTTTGAATCCGCCCAACCTAAGTTCCTTGAAGCCTTACCCTTTGTTGGGGATCAAGATGTTGGATATTTTATATCCATTGCCCCAGGCGTTGTTCCCGTTTACGGCTTAGCGTACTTCTCAGTAAGGGGTTCTTCCCCCTTTGAGAACCTAATAACCTTCGACAACATACCGCTTTATAACGCGTTCAGTTATTATGGGATGTACACGCCAATAAACCTTGATATCGTGGGTGGGGTTGAGTTTTTGAGGGGGGGCTTTACGCCCGAAGTTGGGAATTTATCCGGAGCTTTGATAAACTTTAAAAGTTCCGAAGGGGAAAGCCTTAAGTACATAGTAAGGTTAAGTAGAACAAATACGGGGTTTTCGGCAATTGGTAAAAACTGGGTATTTTCATCAAGATTTGGGCTATTTGCTCCTTTAAAGTATTGGAGAAAGGTGGGGATAAGGCTGGGGGATATATCCGGGAAGTTCAACTTCGGAAGCACTTTAAGGGGCCTTTCCTTTTCATATATTGGGAACATATCGGATAACATATATCTGAACGATTACAGGGGATTGTATTACAGCGCGAACGTTCTAAACGGCGGATTTTCCGTAATCGGCAGGTATTATTTCGGAAAGTTCTTCATAAAACCCAAACTTATTTTTTCAACTTCAAATTTTAATTCCTGGGATAGTTCAAGGAAGGACCCCTTTAAACCCGAGATACAGGCAAGGAGCGTATCCTCAAGGTTTGAGGAGATAACCTTAAGGAACGATCTGGAGACTTACTCTTTTTCAATTGGAAGCGAGGTGAGATTTTACAATTCAAAGTTAAGGAAGGATAGTCTGGAAAGGGAAGGGGATGGGTATTTTTGGGGGAATTACTTAAAGTATAGGTTTGAGAATAGAAACATCCTTTCGGAGTTCGGTTTTAGGTTGGATAAGTTTAGGAGTTTGGGATTTAGATTTTCCCCATCTGGATTCTTGAAGTATTACCTTAATTCATCAAACGCAATAAAACTTCAAGGGGGAATTTACAGGCAGTTCATCACCTCCCTATACGCCTTTCCCCCCCAATATTTCTTCTATACGCCCGTCAAAAGAAACGAGATATTGTCTTACCAGTTGATCGTCGGGGGAGAGAGGGTATTTCCTTGGGGTATATCGGAGATAAACTTCTTTGAGAAATATTATCCGAAGTTCGTTTATATTGATGGGAATTTGGAAGAGAGGGTTGGGGTTATGAACTCCGTCGGTTTTGACTTTTGGGTTAGAAAGGAAAGCAAGGTACCCGTTCCCTTAACGGCGGACCTATCTTACACGTTTATGCTCTCAAGAATAAAGCTATCCGACACATCGGAATTCCTACCCACACCTTGGGATGTAAATCACACCGTAAATGGCACCTTCTCCTTCCACCTAATAAGGGAAGAATACGAGGTAATCTTGGGGATAGCCATTTCTTATCTTGTGGGAAGGCCGTATAGGGGGTACTTGAGCCATTATAGGACACCTTTTTACGGTGAGGTATATATTCAGGATACCACGAACAGGTTAAAGCTTCCCCCTTACTCAAGGTTTGACGTATTTATGAGGGCGCCCGTCCCTATAAAATTCGGAAGGGTAAAGTTTGACATATCTTTTTCCGTGATAAACCTCTTCCCAAATAAGGGTATAACCTTTGACCCAACCAACCCAGATGCGGATTTCGCCAACCTAACCGCGGCATATCCTATATCTTCAATAGTTCTTAGGGCCGTATTCTGATGTTCGTTATAGATGCCCTAAATTATGCGTTTTCTTTAGGAGCCATAACAATTGAAGACGCTGTGGAGATGGTGAAAAAGGCGGTTAGGATCCTTGAGAGGGCGGGAAAGGAGTTCATTTTCGTTTTTGACGGCAAAAGCGATAAGTATTCAAGTGGGAAGAGGGTGGTTTGGGTAGGATTTGAGAGGAAGGCGGACGATTGGATAATAAATTTTGTTTCAAAAAATCCTGAAAAGAGGATTGTGGTAATCACGAGGGACAGAGATTTGGCGGAAAAGGTTAAATGGATAAGTAAAAACGTTATAGTTTGGGATACGGAGGAATTTGATAGGTATTTAAGGGGATTGGAGGACGAAAGGGAGACAAAGATCTATCAGAAATTTGAGGTGGAAACATCTAAGGAAGGGAAGGAAATGTTGGAAAATTTCAACGAAGAGGAATTTTTAAGGACTTTTCAGGTAAAATTTGAGGAGAGGGTAGAAAGGGGAAAATTTAAGAAGAAAGAAGAAATTTACCCACCTACTGATATGGATTTTGAGGAGTTTTCCCGTAAGTTTGAGGAGATATTAAGGAGGTTCGGAAAGGGGTTATAAATCTCCAAATTTTTCGCAAATTTCCTTAACTATTTTCTTCAAAATTTTCCTATCATTTTCGTCAAAGTTGGCCTTTTCAAGGAGATCGGGCCTAAAAAGTAAGGTCCTTTTTATCGCCTGTTCCTTCCTCCAAAGGGCTATGAGATTGTGGTTTCCACTTAAAAGTACTTTGGGAACTTCTTTTCCCTCAAAGTCGTAAGGTCTGGTGTATAGGGGGGGCTCGAGGAGGGTATGGTAAAGGGAATCCGTTTCGGCGGATGATTTATGGGTTAAAACCCCCTCAATAAGCCTTGCGACCGCATCCAAAATAACTAAACTCGCGATTTCACCTGAAGATACCACAAAATCCCCTATGGAAATTTCAACATCAACGTAATCGTATATCCTGCTGTCTATCCCTTTATAATGCCCACCAACGAGTATGATCTCTTCCAACTTTGAAATTTCAATAATATCCCTCTGTTCAAGTCTTTTCCCCGTGGGAGAAAGCAAAAATACGGGGGCGGATTTGAGCCAATCCTTCGCATCCCTTATAGCGGAAACCATAAAATCCACCCTCAATAGCATCCCTTCGCCACCACCGTACAGGTAATCCTCCACATCTTTTGGACCCTCCGCGTAATCTATCGGCGAAAAAAACCTTATCTCCAACTTCCCAAGATCTATAGCCTTCCTCAAGGGTGCATATTTTAGGGGACTTTCAAAGTATTTGGGAAAAAGGCAAACTATCCCTACCTTCAACCCTTTTTCTTTAAATAAACGAGATAAGCCTTTATAAACTCATCAAGATCCCCCTCCAAAACCCCCTCCGCGTTTGACGTCTCATAACCCGTCCTATGGTCCTTCACGAGCTTATAAGGATATAAGACATAAGACCTGATTTGGTGCCCCCATTCTATTGAGGTTTTTGGCCCCACTATTTTTTCAAGCTCCTCTTCCCTTTGCCTCTTATAGTATTCGTAAAGTCTTGCCCTTAAGATCTTAAGGGCATTCTCCTTATTTTGATGTTGCGACCTTTCACTCTGCATAACCACCGTTATGCCCGTAGGTATATGCCTCACCCTAACCGCCGTTTCATTCTTCTGCATATGTTGTCCCCCTGGACCCCCGGATCTAAAGGTTTCTATCTCTATCTCTTCCTCCCTAATTTCAACTTCTATTTCCGGCATTTCCGGATATACCGTTACCGCGGCGAAGGATGTATGCCTCCTGTTGTTTGCATCAAATGGGGAAATTCTAACCAGCCTATGCACCCCCTTCTCCCCCTTGAGATAACCGTAAGCGTAAGGTCCTTTTATATGTAAGGTTGCGGACTTTATACCTGCGGTTTCACCCTTCTGATAATCAAGGATCTCAACTTTAAAACCTTTTCTTTCCGCCCACCTTATGTACATTCTTAAAAGCATCTCCGCCCAGTCCTGACTCTCCGTTCCACCCGCACCGGGATGGATCTCCAAGAAGGCATTTTGAACATCCTCTTTTTCCGTAAATAATGTCCTTATTTGAAAATCGGTGATATCTTCCCTTAACTTTTTTATCTCAATTTCAAGTTCGGACATAAGGCTCGGATCCTCCTCCGCCATCTCGTATATTTCTTTAAGGTAATTTATCCTTTCGGAAAGGTTCATATAATCGTTCAGGAGTTTTTTTAAGGCTCCAAGCTCCTTCATCTTCTCGGATGCCATAACAGGATCACTCCAAAAATCCGCCCTTGAGCTTTCCTCCTCTATCTTCCTTATCTTTTCCTTGAGCCCATCTATCTCAAAGATACCCCCTTATGGTTTCCATCTCCTCCGAGATCTTCTCCATCTCCGAAAACAACATAGCTGGGAATTATAAAACCGAACGGTCTAAAATTTGTCTAAGGTCTGTCTAAATTTAGACGGAGACGTAAAAAGTTGTCTAAATTTTGATCGCCCTTTTTAAAGGTTTTGCGGCTTAAATTTAAAAATTTAGAAATTTACATTAAACAAAAATTTAGACAGCTCAAACCCTCGTCATTACTGATATTTTTGGATCTGAGTCTAAATTTAGACTCAGAAAATTTGGGTTAAATTGGCTAATTTGCGAAGTTATCTGTTTAGACAATTTGGCGTGTGGTACAATAATTTTATATATTTATATCTCTAACTCTAAAAGAGACAGGAAAATTTAGACAACAGGGGAGCTGATTTTTAACGAGGTTAGAATAAACATTGTGGAACATAGGTTTAGGGTTATAGTTATGCCAAGAAAGGACCTTTTGGATCCTCAGGGTAGGGCAGTAAAAGGGGTAATATCCGAGATGGGAATAAAGGTTAAGGATGTTAAAGTGGGGAAGGTGATTGAAATCGTAATTGAGGAAAAGGACGAAGGGAGAGCATGGGAGACCGTGGAAGAACTTTCGAGGAAAGTTTTCTCCAACCCTATAATAGAGGACTACAAAATAGAGAAAATATGAACATCAATTTTCAGGATTTGCTTTCTCCGATTCTTTCGCTAATAGTTGTCCTTGCGATCCTTTACATCCTGTACAAGTACGGAACCCAGGAAGTTCTGGTAGAACATCAGGGAACCATAAAAACCAAAAGGAAGATAAAGCTTTCCCCCACTCTTATAGTCCTTATCCTAGTAGGTTTGATCTTGATGCTTATCTCTATGTCCTATAGGGTTATACCTCAGGGCTATGCCGGTATAAAGTTCAACCAAGTTTTTAGGACTTATACCGTTTTGGGTGAAGGTGGAAATTTAATAATACCCTTTTTGGAAAACCTTTATCAGTACGACCTTCAGGTTAGGGAATACACTTTAAGCTCTTCCGTTAAAAGGAAAGGGGAGGGAACCCTTTGGGGTATAACTTCGGATGGTGTAAGCGTTGGGGTTGAAGCCACGTTGCTTTACCAAATAAACAGGGATAGCCTTATCAAGTTCCATAAGAATGTGGGAATGGATTACGAGGAGAAAGTAATACAGCCCGTCTTTAAATCCGCGATAAAATCCGTTATATCAAAATATACTTCCGATGGGCTTTTATCCTTCGGTAGGACAGGTTTGGACCTTGAAATAAAGGGGATATTGAGGAACAAATTAGAGCCAATAGGGATTAATGTTTTGGATGTTTTGATAAGGGATATAAAGTTTTCTCCGGATTACGAAAAGGCGCTTGAAGAAAAGAAGTTGGCGGAGCAGGAAGCATTGAAAATGCAGTATTTGATAAAAAAGGAGAGCTTAAATGTTCAAAGGATCCTGGTTGAGGCAAAAGGGAAAGCTGAGGCTATCTCAATAGTTGCCAAGGAGCTAAAGAAAAACCCCGAATATATTGGATACCTTTACGTTGACAAGCTCTCCGACAAAATAAAGGTGATTATAACCAACGAAAAGGGTATTTTGAACCTGGACGAAGCAATAAAAGATAAGTAATCAGAAGCTAGTGGAGGAAGAGAAATTAAAGTTTTCCACTTTTATTGTGGGTAGGATCATCCCATGTGGGTAGTGCATATCGTACCAAGTGCTTTCACTTACAAGCTCCTCTTCCTTTGAAATATCCAGAACCCCACCCAACATGTTGAATATACTCTCGTTAAACCTCATATTTTTCATGCTCCCCACGATCCTACCATTTTCAACCACGAAAACCCCATCCCTCGTCATACCCGTTAAAGTTAGACTTTGAGGATCAACCAAATTAACGTACCAAAACCTAGTTATTATAAGCCCCCTATCCGTTTCTTCAATAAGTTTCTTGTAATCCTTTTCCCCGCCCCTGAAATATAGGTTTAGAAATATTGGGTTGTTTGAGAAGGGGGAGGCACACGCGTTGGATTCTACTCCCATCTTCTTGGCGGTTATACTGTCGTGTGCAAAATTCTTAAATACCCCATTCTCAACCACTACAGTTAAACCCTTCCTGTTCCCCTCAAAATCAAAGGGTAATACGAATCCCCTAGGGTTCAGCGCATCATCCAGGATATTTACCTTTTCGGAAAAGACCTTTTGACCCACCTTGTCCCTTAAGGGGGATATACCCTCAATTGCGGATTTACCCGAAAACCCTATCCAATTTAGAAACTGTATTATCTCCTCCAGAGCTAACGGTTCAAGGATCACCGTCCACTTCCCTGGCTCTGCATCCCTTGGTTTTAAGACAAAATTTAACCTTTCCTCAACCCTCTCCAAAACCTCTCCCAAATTTAAATCCTTAAATGTCTTTGCAGATTTCTGAACTAAATAGCTGTAGGTATCGTAAATGGGGTTAAGCTTTATATGGGCGTCCGTTAAGAAATTGTAACCCTCAAAACCCGAGGATGTTAAAAATACATATTCTAAACTTCCACCCGAGACAACACCGTAAGCTTCAAAGGGTTTTGGCGTTTCCTTTATTAAATTCCCGGCTATTCTTGTGATTTCTTCCGGTGAAATCTCCGCAGTATCCTCATCAAACTGATCTATTGAGGTTTCTATCTTATCTGCCCTCGGAAGATCGGGTAAATCCGGGTTTTCGGGAGAAAGCTTGGCCAAACTCTCCACCCTTTTCACAGCGGATACCAGATCCTTTCTATCTTCATTAAAAGAAAAATTCACCACCGCGCTCCTTTTCCCAAACCTCACCCTAATTGAAATCCTAATATCCTTGACATTTGTTGTCTGGTGTATCCTTGACTTTGCGAACCTAACCAATGTGCTGTTTTCCCCGAAAACTATAACCTCCGTTCCGTCGTTTTCCGCAACCTTCAATATATCCTCAGCTATTGAAAACATTTTGTCTTTCAACATAGCTGGAATTCTAATGAGGATTTACCAAGGTGATAAAAGGACGGTTAAGGTTACAAACTTCCAGAATTCCCTCGCGGGTCTTTGCCCATAATTCTTTCTCAAAATTTCCCAAGAATAAACGAAAACCCAGGTTAAAGCTAAGATGAGGGTTCCAATGAGCGTTCCCTTAAGCCAACCGACGTGTCCGTAATAGTATAAAAGGGGTTTTGTAAAGGGTGAGCCGTAAACTATGGAATTGTGGAAGGCATAAGATAGAAGCGAATTTCTTCCAAGAAGTGCCAAAGGTTTAAACCTAAAACCGAAGTTTTCCGCACCCATAAGAATATAAATCAACAAGATAACAACGCCTGTTTTCAGGAGGATATATCCAAGGGAAGTTTCGTACCTTGGAAAGTTAAGGAAAAAATTCAGGAAAAGGGCAAAGATAGGTATAAGACTTAGGGCAAAGAATATCTTTCTGTTTAGTAAAAATGCGGATGCCAGGGCGGAACCAAAAAATAAGTACCCCCAATACGGAAATGGGGGAAAGAGGGAGTTTTTAAAGGAGAAGTAAGGGGCTATGAAAGGGGGAAGGTTCTCCCCGAATTTGTTTATGAAAGGGCTGAAGTACCAAAAGAAAAAAGCCAAGAAGAGAAACAGCAGGACCCTCCTAAGCTTATTCCTGACTATGTACAAAAGGGAGCTTAGAACTATCGCTCCCAAACCTATGCAAATTAAGATATCGACCCTTTGGAAGGTGTTTATCCTCCCAAGGATATCTTGTGGGTTTACGAACATCTTGGGTATTGAAGATGTTGGCATCTGAAGGAAGTACCCGAAGGCCATCAGCTCCACCCCCCTCCTTAACCTTTGATATATCTTCTCACCCTTAAATGTATATACTGCCAAAAACCCTGAGGAAAGGAGAAAGACAGGGGCAACGAGTCCATTGAAGAATGCGATGGATTGGTAAAGAGGGGTAGATTTAAGCTCGTAGGGGAACAACCCATCAAAGGTGTGGGTTGGAACCATCCATATTACAAAAACCCCCTTCAACCAGTCTATAAATAATAACCTTCCCACACCAAAACGATAATTAAAAATTTCGCTATGAGATAATCAACGTGTTATCCCCCCTTCCCGTCGTCCTTCCTATTATTGCTGGTTTCTCGTAAGGTTTCCTTTCGGAAAGCCTTGGCACCCTCCTCTCTTCGCCTTCGTTCATATTGCCCATGTTGTTTATATCCTTCATCCTTCACCTCCTTTGTCGGGTATTATAAGGGGGAAATTGATCTCGTGCGATTTGATCCTTAGGAGGGCTTCCCTCCCTATGAAGATCCAAATTCCCACCTGAAATTTATCTTTATTTTTTCTGTAAAACTCCCTTAAGAGCCTCTTTATCCTGTTCCTTTTAACCGCACCCTTTACCTTTCTTTCCACCGCAAACAAAACCTTCCTTTCCCCGTAAGGGCAAACCCTTAAGATTACAAACTCGTCAGAATATAGGGTTTTTGAGTTCTTGAAAGCCCAACTTATTAATTTCCTTCCCCTCAATATCTCGCTTTTGGGAAGCCTTTCATTCACAGGGAAACTTTACCCTATCTCCTACCTTTATACCCTTCCTTTGGAAGTATCCCCTATTCACCTCCAGGGCATACTGAACCTTGTTTTTGGAGGATACGAGCCTTTCGCTTAAAGGTTCCATATCGTATATCTCTACGATCTTCCAATCGCTTGATATATAAGCTATTGAAAGGGGTATGTAGGTGTTTTTCATCCAAAAGTGCAACCTTTGGGGGTAAGGGAAGATGAAAAGCATACCCCTATTATCCGGTAAATACTCCCTGAACATTAATCCCCTTTGGTGCTCCCAAGGATCGTCCGCCACTTCCACGTATAAGGTTTCCGCGTTTATGCAAAGTGGTAAAAGGCTCATTCCCTAAACTCAACCCTTATCACACCCCTGAATTCTCCCTCCGAATATCCCCTCGCCTTATCCTTCGGGTACCTCCTTGTTATCTCCTGAAGGACTTCCGCAGGTATATTCATGTTATCCTTACCATGACAATTTAAACATAGTGGTGCAACGAATAGGGGTTTATAGTACCTATAAATCGTTTGGTTTCCACGCCTGAAGGTTTGGATGTAATACTCGGGTTTTTTGCCCCCCTTTATTGCGGTTTCAAAGAACCTCAGAGCCCTCTCTTCCATTTTGTCCGGCTTGTTTTTGGGATTCCTGAACTTGAAGCTGGTCCTCTTTATTTTCACACCGTAAGCTTTTGAAAGGCTATCTGTTAATGGGATCGCCCTCTCCGAGCAGTAGGAAACCGAGCCTTTTAAACCCTTCTGGTTTATAGAATTTTGCAATTCCCCGAGTAGGGTTTTTATGAGCGCACCCGCTATCTCCTCCCCCTTTGTTCTCACGTATGCGCTATCCAAACTTACAAACAAGATCATCATATCGTTTGTATTCTAAAGCGGAAACGTTTTTAGCAATTAAACCGCTTTAAAATACTTAACTATGGTCAAGGTAACTTTTTTAGGGCATGCGGCGTTTAAGATAGAAGGGAGCAAGACGGTTTTGGTTGATCCGTTCATAACTGGGAACCCGCAATCCCCACTAAAAGGGGTTGAGGATATAGAGAAGGCGGATGTGGTGATAGTGACGCACGATCACTGGGATCACGGATTTGAGGATGCGGTCAAAATATGCAAGAGGACGGGTGCTTACTTTGTCTCCCAAAACGAACTCGTGGTAAAATCCAACCTTGAAAAGGTTGAGCCTATGAACATAGGGGGTTTCGTAAACGTCGGGGGTATGGGAGTTGAGGTAGCCTTCACGCCTGCCTGGCATACCGCAGCTGTTGGGGATCCTACGGGGGTTATAATAAGGATGGATGGGAAAACGATTTACCACGCGGGGGATACTGGGCTATTTTACGATATGAAGCTTATTGGCGAACTTTACAAGCCCGATCTTGCCTTACTTCCCATAGGTAGTAGGTTTACTATGGACATCTATCAGGCCGCTAAGGCGGTTGAATTCTTATCCCCAAAATTTGTGATTCCCATGCATTACAATACCTTTGATCTAATAAAGGCGGATCCTAAGGAGTTTGAGAGGATGGTTGGGGATAAAGCAAAAGTGGTGATATTAAATCCGGGCGAAAGCTTTGAGATATGATAGAAAGTCGCCTTAAGGATATACAGGCGAATCTTGACGAGATGTACTCCCTTACCCTTGAGATGATAGATCTATCCCTTGAATCTTACGAGGAAACCATCAAAAGGGAGGAAAGGGTAAACGAACTTGAAATAGTTATAGACGAGCTCGTTGTGGAAACCATAGCCTTATTTCAACCCGAAGCAGGATACCTTAGGGAAATTTTAATGTGCCTAAAGATAAACAACGACATAGAGAGGATAGCGGATCACGCGGAGAACGTAGCAAGGGATTTTAAGATTTTAAGGGAAAAAAACTTCCAAATCGGAGATCTTGAGGAAGATATACGCTTGATAAGGGAACTTTCAAAGAAGTCCTTCGTGGAGGTTTATTCTTCGTTTAAGAATAGGGATCCAGAACTTGCGCTACAGGTGATAAAGTCGGATAAGGCGATAGATGATCTTAGGGACAGGATTCTGAATAGGGCAGTGAAGGCCCTTGAGACGGAAATTGCGCTAAAGGTCGTAAATATCGCTCAAAACTTTGAAAGGGTAGCGGACCTTTCAACGAACATAGCGGAGGATGTAATATTTATAACGAAAGGGGAAATCGTAAAGCACGGGAAAGTTTTTAGGTTTTTGCAACCTTAAAATATCCTGCTATGCGTAAAAATGATGTTGCTATAAAGATAGCTGGGCTTGCGGGTGATGGAAGCCTAACAACTGGCGAACTTCTATCCAAGATCCTCAAGAAGATGGGGTTTTATGTGGTTATGATAAAGGATTTCCCCTCAAACATAAGGGGCTTGCCGACAAACCTAACCGTTAGGGCAAAAGACAAACCAATATATGGACCAAAGGACAACATTGATTACCTCCTTGCCCTAGACTTCCAAAACCTGCCTTTGCATACCCACGAGGTCATATCGGGTGGTGTAATAATTTACGATAACAGCACGCATCCCGAGATACCTTCCCACTTGAAGAGGGAGGATGTCCATTACTATATACTACCGCTTGCGAACATATCAAGGGAGAAATTGGGTTTGGAGGTTATAAAGAACGTCGTTGCTCTGGGGATAATAGCTGAGTTTTTGAACCTAGACCACGAGATAGCTTATAAAGTAATAGCAGATTGGTTTAAGGCAAAGGGGGATAAGATAACAAATGCGAACATAGGGGCTTACGAACTGGGTAGGGAGAAGGCAAGGGAATTGGGGAAGAAGGACGATTATTATTTAGAAAAGCTTGGGGACCCAGGCAGAATAATGATGATGGGGAACGAGGCTATAGCCCTGGGTGCCTTGGCGGCGGGTTGTAGGTTTGAGGTCGCATATCCCATAACCCCGGCAACGGAGATCCTTGAATTTTTCGCGGATGAAGGTAGGGAATTTGGGGCAGTGGCGATACAGGCTGAGGACGAGATAGCCTCCATTAACTTCGCCTTAGGTGCCGCCTTTGCGGGGGCAAGGGCTATGACAACATCGTCCGGTCCTGGTCTCTCCCTAAAAACGGAAACCCTTGGGCTTGCTTATATGAACGAGACACCCTTGGTTATAGTTGATTCCCAAAGGGCTGGACCATCAACGGGACTTCCCACAAAAACCGAGCAATCGGACATAAACCACATCCTATACGGTGGGCATGGGGACCTTATGAGGATCGTTCTGGTTCCCGGAACCCTTGAGGAGGGCTTTTACTTTACCGCTTTAGCCTTTAACCTTGCGGAAAAATACCAAACTCCTGTGGTGATCCTCACCGAACAAGCTTTTTCGCAGAACAAATTTACCGTAGAACCGGGGGCATTGGATCCCTTCAAAATTGAGATAGATAGGGGGAAACTCCTTACCAAGGAAGATGTCGAGAGGATGAAGGCGGAGGGGAGGCAGTATTTAAGGTACGAGATTACGGAGGATGGTATATCCCCAAGGGCGATCCCCGGACTTGAATGGACAATATTTACCGCCAATTCAAACGAACACGATGAAACCGGATATACCACGGAGGATCCGCATTTAAGGAAAGAGATGGTAGATAAAAGGTTGAAGAAGTACGAAACGGCCAAAAGGTCGGGGGATCTCCCGAGGGCCGAGTTTTATGGGGATGAAGGTGCGGAGGTGGGAATAATAGGCATGGGCGCAACCTTGGGACCCATCCTCGAGGCTATGGAGCAGTTGAGGGAGGAGGGTATAAACGCAAAGTTTATGAGGATAAGGACACTCTGGCCCCTTTATGAGGACGAACTCAACGAATTTGTAAGAAACAGCGAGGTCGTTTTTGTTGTGGAGATGAACGCAAGGGCGCAACTCCTTCACCTTATAAAGCAATTCACCACGGAACACGAAAAGCTCCATTCAATAACCAAATACACAGGTAGGATGTTCCTTCCCGCGGAGATAAGGGAGGAGATAGTTAAGGTCATTCAAAGGGTTAAGGGATAAAGCGTTTAGAGATCATAGAGATCGACAAAAAGGGGGTAAAGAGGTGGGTTTTTAGTGGTTTTGGGTATATCATTTTTAGGGTTTTGGTTTTCGTTATCCTCTTTTTTGCCTTTGTGGGTTTTGCGCTCTTTTCCGCCCTACTTCTCTCCGCCTTTTACAGGCAAAACCTATACGATAGGGTTAAAAGGATGTTGGAGGCGGAAGAAAAGCTAAAAGAGCTTTCAAAAAAATACCAGGAGCTTCAGGTGAAGGTTGAGAAACTGTCATACGCCCTCGGTGAGGGTGCTCAGGGTCCAAAGGTTGAGGGGGGCTTTCCTTCCCTTCCGATCTTCGTTGAAGATTGCGATGTACCTTGCGCCCTACCCGCCTCAGGTCCCATAGTCAGGGGTGTAGATAAAGGGATCCACACGGGGCTTGATATATCCGTTCCGGAATCCACGTTCGTTTTTTCAACCGCAAGGGGCATAGTGAAAAAAGTGGGGTACAACGAGGATCTGGGGATCTTCATTAGGATCTCGCACGATAAGGGTTACGAAACGGTTTACGGGCACCTTTCAAAGGCTTTTGTTAAGGAGGGGGATACGGTGAAGACGGGGCAGTTAATAGGGCTTTCGGGAAGAACGGGAAAAACCACTGGACCGCACATACATTACGAGGTTTTGAAGGACGGAAAGCACATAGACCCGGTTTTAACCCTACCTTGAAGATCCCGAAGGAGATAATTTCGGAGTTTGAGATAAAGGTGAAGGGTGTGGTTGATGGGTTTTATTCTGGAAAACAGAGGAGTAGAACCTTCGGAAGTTCCCCGGAATTTGCGGGGCATAGGCCGTATTATGAGGGGGATGATATAAGGAGGGTGGATTGGAAGGCATTTGCAAGGAGGGGGAGGCTATTCTTAAAGCAGTTTTCAAACGAATCCGAGATCCCGGTGATAGTTCTATTTGACGATACAAAATCCATGGGACTCTTTAATAAGGATGAGAGGGCACAGGTTGTTGCGGGTATGGTTATGTTCGCCGCAAACAGGTTGAATTATAGGTTTTCATTGGTAAAATTTTCCGGGGAAATTATCCCGCCGGGTAAGGGTGTAAATCACCTCCTTAGATGTTATTACGAGGCGAAGGGAAAGGGAAAGGGGAGTTTCCGTGAAGCGGTTTATAATATCGTATCCCGTTTCAGAAAAAGATCCCTACTTGTCCTTATTTCGGACCTTGAGTTTGATTGGGATGAACTTCAGGGAGGTTTAGGTATCCTCCTAAAATTTCACGACCTCGTTGTTTTCCATATATTGAGCGGGGAAGAGTGGAATTTTCATTTGGAGGGCAAGGTTTTGGTGGATGCGGAAAGTGGTAGAAGGGTACAAATTTCCCCAAATTCCGCGGCCTTTTATAGGGGGGTAATAAGAAAATGGGCTGAAGGGATAAGGAACTTCGTTTTGCAAAGGAACGGCAGGTACTCCCTAATATTTTCGGACACACCAATAGAATCCGAGGCGAAGAAGGTTATGGAGACGTTGGAGGTAATTTAAAGTTCCTTACAACTCCTAAGGGTCTATGGGATGTTATTATGAAGGACTTTCCCCTCTTCCTCAGTTCCTCAATTATCTCCCAAAGGATCTTGCTCGCCTTTTCGTCAAGGTGCGCGAAGGGCTCGTCCAACGCTATAACAGGTGCGGGGGATGAAAGTGCCCTAACTATTTGAACTTTCCGATTGTTTCCGGTTGAGATTTCCCTAAAAGTTTTATCCAATATATCCAAAAGTCCAAAGGCATCTAACAATTCCTTGAAGATCGGGAAAGGGCTAAGCTCAAAGTACCTACCCACCGTTATATCCGTCCTTATAGTTTCCGCAAAGGCAATGGATATATACTTAACCCTCTCTATGGGCGTAAGGTCAAGGATGTTCTTTGATAAAACCCTTATTTCACCCCTCAAAACCGAGATCCCCAAAAACGCCTTCAGTAGGGTGGTCTTTCCAACGCCATTTTCACCGTAAACGTTCAAGACTTCTCCAAAATCCAAAGAAAACTCTATTCCCCTTATTATGGGCTTACCGTACCCCACGTCGCAATTCTTGATCTCCACCAGCATACTCACCTCCCCAAAAGGTAAAAATAATAATCCTCAACCTTTTTTGCTATATTCTCCCAAGAGTACTCTTGGGCGGTTTTTAGCCCATTTTCTATTATCTTTTTCCTCAAATTTTCGTCCGTTAGAACTTTTATTATTTTGTTCGCCAAATCAAACTCGTTTTCGGGTTCGCAAAGAAGCCCATTTTCCCCATCCCTCACAACATAACGGTAACCCTCGTTCCTCGATGCAACCACGGGAACACCAGAGGCCATAGCTTCAAGGAGAACCATACCGAAGCTCTCGGATCTCGTAGCCGGAGAAACGAAAACATCCGCAGAAACGTAATATCTAGGAAGAACATCCCCATCCACCGCCCCCTCAAACAAAACCCTTTCCCTTATTTCATCCGGAACCATGGACTTATAGTAACCGAGAAGGGGTCCAGAACCCACCACTACAAGCCTCGCATCGGGAACCTTTGAGAGTATTATGGGCATCGCCATTATCAGGAACTTTAAACCTTTTCTCGGCTCTGGCCTTCCGACAAATAGGATATTTTTATGCCCCATAAGGTGCTTCAGGGGTTTATTTTGAGGGTTGAACCTCCGAAGGGATACGCCGTTTGGAATTATCCTATAATCCACCTCCCCAAAGTGCTTTATTATGGGTTCTATGGCTGCGGGTGAAACTGCTATGAAGCCCTTTATCCTTGAAAGGTATCCCCTTATATATGGCTTTAGGGTTTCCGTTAAGAGGCTCCTCCTGTAAGCTGCGTGGAAGGTTATGACGTTTATGGACTGGGAGTATTTTAGGGATAGAAGGGGTAAGGTCGGGGCAACCTGACCGTGTATATGAACTATATCAAAGTGATTCTCTCTGAAGAATTTCTTCACCAAGAAGGTTATCCTTGGCGAAAAGGTGACTGGAGCTATTGAACCGTTTATCGGTATCTTTATGGGGAATCCAACCCTATGCACATAAGGTGGATCCTCAAACTTTATCTTCTCCCTAAAATTCGTTGTTAAAATGTGGGTTTCCCAACCGAGCTCCCTAAGATTGATGGAAAGCTGATGTATATGCTCGGAGATCCCACCGGGATAAGGGTAATATACATCGCTTACAAAAAGCACCCTCCCCTTCATAAACCAACATCTTCCTTTAACTGTTCTATAAGCTTTCCAAAGCCCGTCTCCCTAAGCCTATCGGATATCATAAAGGAGATGAGCATAAAAAATGTTCCAAGTCCCATCATAAGGGTGGTTGCGAGGGTTGGAACCACCCTCTTAGGCCAAACCCTCTTTTCCGTACTCATAGGTTCCGAGGCGGGCTGTATTATCGGATTATCTTTCTTCTCCAATATCTTTGCCTTCTCGTATTCCGCATATACGGTCTTATAAACTTCGGAAAGTATAATGAGCCTTACCCTATACTCGTAAGCCTTCCTGAGATTCTCTGGTAAATAGGAAAACTTCTGCGAAAGATTTGACCTTAATGCATCCAACTCCTTCTTCAACATACTTACATCTGGTATCTTTTCCGAGAATACCGCGCTCAAAGTTGAAATTTCAACCTCCTTTTGAGCAATGTTTTTAATCATCTCCGCAATACCCGGGGCAAGGATATCCTCGGCGGATAAGACAAAGATCTTTTCCCTCCTCTCAAATGCGGTTATACTATCCCCCAGAATTTTCATAGAATCCTCAATTTCCTTTATCCTCCTTTCCAAAAACCTCCTAAGCTCCCTACCTTTCGCGTTTAACGTCAAGTTAGCCTTTTCGTTTAAGAACAAAACGTATTTTTTCGCGAGGTCTGTAGCTCTATTTTTATCTACATCCCTGACCTTAAGGGCGAAGGAACCGCTCGGAAGGGGTTCTATTTGGAACTTTGAATCCATAAGCTTAACCGCCCCATCTATATCCTTCTCTCCGAATACTTCCAAAAGGTTAAATTTCTCTATGAATTCCCTTTTGAAGTTATATGAGCTTGCTATATCTATGAAGATCTGGGCGGGTGAGGACATACCCCCCCTCGTGAGCTGGTAGAAAAGTATGGCTTGGGATTGCATCTGGTTTATGTCCTCAAGGGAAGGAACCAAGATTACGGAGCTTTCATATACGGGCTTTACTATAAAGGATGAGATTAGCAAGCTTGCCAAACTCCCAACAAAAGAAAAATAAAAGATCCACCTTATCTTCCTAAAATACCCAAGCATTCTAAATTTTAAAATCCTCCTCCTTTAGCCCCACGTTTATTTTAACATCCATAAATTTCACCGACCTTATCGCCTGGTCCCTTTCATCGTAATCCACTATCATAACGGGTAGGAAACTTTCCGCGTCTATCCAGTACTTGGAATATACCGCTCCATAGTTTTCCTCGCTTTTTAAGGGAACCTTTATTATATAAACCTTACTACCCGCAAGGGTTCCCTCGGATAAAAGCTCCGCGCTTTTTACCCTATTCGCAAAGTATATTATATGGCTCTCGTATATCCTGTGTCCCACCGCGGACCTTACCCTGTTGTCGTCAGGAGATAAAGTCACTTTCAGCACACCCTTTTTCGCCCTAACCTTTTTGGTTCCAGGATCATACACTGCTATTCCACCCTTACTCTCACCCTCCAACACCTCCATATATACCCATCCATCCCTGTACTTCTGGAGATAAAGCTTGTATTCCTCCTTCCCATCCTTTTTCCTCACCTTCGACTCCATTTTTGCGGTATAGTCCCTTATGTTTGCGGATGCGGATTTTAAATTTTTAACTATATCTTCCGCGGTTATGGAAATTAAGAACAGCATCATCATATGGAAATTTTAAGGCAGAAAGCTTCAAGCATAAAATATCCACTTTATGAAAATCTCAAGGATTTATAAGCATGATGTGATAATCCTTGGAGCTGGACTTGCGGGTTTGAGGGCTGCGGTGGAGATAGGGAGGAAGTTCGGGGATAAGGTAGATGTTGGAATAGTTTCAAAAGTGCAACTTATGAGGGCGCACTCCGTATGCGCCGAGGGTGGGACCGCTGCGGTTTTAAGGCCCGAGGAGGGAGATTCCTTTGAACTCCACGCTTGGGATACAATAAAGGGTTCCGATTTTCTCGCGGATCAGGATGCGGTTTTCCGCTTCGTCAAGCTTATGCCTTATGAAATACTACTTTTGGAGCACTGGGGAATACCCTGGGCTAGGAGGAAGGATGGGAAAATAGCCGCGAGGGCGTTTGGGGGACAGAGCTTTGTAAGGACAAATTTCGCTCAGGATAAAACCGGCTTCTTTGAAATGCAAACATTATACGACACCCTCCAAAGGTTCACAAACTACAAGAGGTACGACGAATTCTTTGCAACCTCAATTATAGTTAAAAACAATAAGTTTGCGGGATTAACCGCTATAGACCTTGTAAATGGGGAATTTGTTCTATTTATTGGCAAGGCCCTGATAATAGCAACGGGTGGCGCAGGGAGACTATATAGGTTTACGACATATTCCCATTCCGTCACGGGCGACGGTCTCGCAATGGCATTTAGGGCGGGATTGCCCTTAAAGGATATGGAGTTCATTCAGTTCCATCCCACGGGCTTGGTACCTTCCGGAATTTTGATAACGGAAGGTGCGAGAGGAGAGGGTGGATATCTGAGGAACAGGTTCGGTGAGAGGTTTATGGAGCGGTACGCCCCCAAAATGATGGAACTGGCCCCCAGGGATATAGTCTCCAGATCAATAATGACGGAAATAGAGGAGGGTAGGGGCTTTGAGGGTCCCGAGGGTCTTGATTATGTGCATCTAGATCTTACGCATCTTGGTGAGGAAAAGATCAACGAGAGGTTACCTATGATAAGGGAGCTTGCGATAAAGTTTGCGGGGGTTGATCCTGTCAAGGAACCCATACCGATAAGGCCCGTTGCCCACTATTCAATGGGTGGGATACATACGGACATTGATGGCAGAACCCCAGTTGAGAATATTTTTGCCGCGGGTGAGGCCGCCTGTGTATCCGTACATGGGGCAAATAGGCTCGGTTCCAATTCAACCGCGGAATGCTTAGTTTGGGGAAGGATTACGGGTGAGCTTTCCGCAGAGTACGCCCTAGGCCACGAGTTTATGTTTAGGGAAGATGAGGTCCTTGAGGATGCAGAAAGAGAGGCAAAGAGGATAGAGGGGATATTAAACAAGAACGGGAAAGAGAATCCTTACGAGATAAGGAACGAGCTTAGGAAGATCATGGATACGCACGTTGGAGTTTTCAGGACAGGTGAAAAGCTTGAGGAAGCCCTGAGGATAGTAAGGAACTTGAAGGAGAGGTTTAAGGACATAAGAATTGTGGATAAGGATCTTAGATGGAACACGGATTTGGTAAGTGCCCTTGAAACGGAAAATATGCTTGACCTTGCTGAGATCGTGATCCTCGGGGCACTGATGAGGGAGGAGAGTAGGGGTTCCCACTTCAGGAGGGATTTCCCATATAGGGATGATGAAAGATTTTTGAAGCATACCCTTGCCTACAGGAACGAAGATGGAAGCGTAAGAATAGATTACATACCTGTAAATATCACATACTGGAAGCCCGTTGAGAGAAAGTATTAGTTGGTAAAAGCGCTATTTTGGACTTTAGCCTCCAGGCTATCAATACAATTTTTCTCTTTTTTGAGGGTCGTTATTCTTGCCAGGATATTGACCCCTTACGATTTTGGAATATCCGCGAGTACCTTCATAGCGTATCAGCTTTTGGAAATGCTCACCTTCACAGGATTCACCACAGCCTTAACCGCATACAAGGGGGAATTCAGGGAAGGATACCCCACCCTCTTCTGGACGAGCCTATTAAGGGGGATCATACTTTTTTTCCTACTCTTTCTCTTCTCGGACAGCATAGGGGCTTTTTTTAGGGACTCGAACGTATCCTTCGCCATCAAGGTGGTTGCAATATCCTTCATACCATCATCCATCACAAACCCAATTTTCATAGTTGAGGCGAACAGGTTCTTTAGGTTTGAGAAGATATTTATCCTTGAGTTTTCGGAAGCTTTGATAAACACGGTTTTTGCAATATTTTTGGGGCTTTATTTTAGGGATTTTAGGGCGATGATCTATTCCTTCTTGATAGGCGCATTCGCCAAAATGTTCATATCCTACATCCTGCGCCCATATATTCCGAGTTTATCTTTTAGTTTTCTTTGGCTTAAAAGGATGCTCTCCTTCGGGATTTGGGTAAACCTCACCTTCGTCTTAAACTTCCTTTTAAGGTATGCGGATAGGACTTTGGTTGGAAAGTTTTCCGGACAACATTCGTTGGGAATATATTCTAATGCCCAGAACCTAGCCTTTTTGGTTGCCCCCCAACTTAGCTCTATGATATCAAGGGTTCTTTTCCCTTATTTTGTTGTTTCCGATGTTAAGGAAACCGAAAAAGCTTTTTTGTCTTATATGAGGGCCTCCCTTTTTGTGGGTTTGCTCTTCTTCGCCCCTATGTTCTTTTGGAGCGATGGGGTAATAAGGATAGCCTTGGGAGAAAAATGGATGGATGCGGTGGAAATTTTAAAACCCCTATCCATAGCCTCCATCCTTTCAATAATCTCAAACACCATAAGCCCATTATCACAGGGAAAGGGAAAGCCCAATTTGGACGTATACCGCCTTGCGGTTATTCCTTTGGTTTTCTTACTCCTTTCCCTCCTTAACCCAAGAAGCCCCCTATGGATCTCCTGGTGCCTCTCCTTCGGATACTTGGCTTCCATCCCCGTATGGTACTTGGGTATTTCCTCACTTGGTATAAGACCCTCCCGGATATTCCTATCTTTAATTCCCCTAATTTCCTCCGTTTTCCTCCCTTTCCTTTTCCCGGAAGGTATATTGAGGGTTTTGGTTTCTATATTTTCCTACACCCTGACTGAGATTTTGCTCTTCGGGGGAATGGGTATATTTGAGGTTTTCAGACTAAAAATTCCCAACCCCAATCTCCCTTAAAACCTCCCCCTTATCCATACCCAAATACTTTATCCCAGCCCTTCCGAATTTCAAAAGCGCAAAACCCTTAATAATCCTCTCGTCCCCCAATACTTCCCCTTTTTCCAGAATCCTTATGATACTCTCCGCCTCCTTCCTTGCCCTATCTTTATCCTTGTACCTCTTGGACAGGTAGTATTCCAGCGAATTTTCCATGCCTTTTGGAAACTCAAATTTGCCAAAGCCCACCCTGCTTATCCCAAATTCCCTCAGGGCCATTTTTAGTATATTTGCCCTAACGAAACCTATCCCCTTTATCCCCCCCAAAGGTGCGAATTCCAAATTTAATCCATATTTATAAGAGTGCATAACCCTTAAAATATCCTCATCGGTTATGATAATATAACCGTTTTCCCTTAAAGTTAAGAGTGCCCTTGCGAGGTGGTAAACGTCGGTATGTGAAAAACCCAGCTCACCCGGTGGGTTTGAGATGTTCGGATAAAATACGAGCTTCCCGTTTATGTACATCCAAAGTTCGTCCGTGCCATCATCCGGAAAATCAAATCCGTAATACGTCCACTTAAATTCCCATTTTAGGTTGTAGATATCATCCTTCAAAAAGCTCTTAAGCGAATCCTTTATTTTCTTCATATAAAACAGGGGCCTTATGCTTAGGAGGACCTCCACTCCACCCTCCAACCTCCTTTTCATTTCCGCGTAAGCCAAAGGCGATATTGAGCCTTCCAAAAGTACCTTTCCGATCTCCGTAAGTTTCCCATCCTCAACGAAACCCTTACTCTCAAGGTAATCGTATATATTATCAAGGATATAAGGTGGGACCTTTTTAACCGAAGGAACGTTTAATAAGAATGCTCTCCAATTCTTCCCCGCAAATTTCACCGCCCCTAGTATCATAAGTGATATAAAAGAAGAGATCCCCCAATACTCCATAGGGTCAAAGGTAAAGTTCTCCGAGGATAAAAATGGTTGCAACTTTTCAAAGGCTTCTTTAAATCCCTTAAACTCGTTGAAAACGTATATCTCCGCATACCCTTTATCCCTCAATCCGTATCTACCCGCCCTCCCCTTCATCTGAAAAATATCAAGAACGTCGGGATAGAACTTCCCCCTAAAACCCCGTACAAAGATGATCACCCTATCCGCCGGTAGATTAACACCGTAAGCTAAAGTTTGGGTTGCTATCAGAACCTTTAGCTCCCCATTTCTAAAAGAATCCTCTATCTTTTCCCTCTCTTCAACAGGTATATCCGCGTTATGGAATGCGACAAAATCGCCGGATTTTACGGGAACAAAGGGTAAGGTTTCGTTTAAGACGGGATACCCTTCGTTTGATAACTTTTCCAATACCGAGTATCCGAGTTCCTTTTTATGGACGAAAACTATCGTCTTTTCGTCCTCTGACAAACCCTTAATTCTATTTACTATAAAATCCGGCAACTTGTCCCCCCTAAGCCTTAGGGGATGAGTCTTTTCCTCAACGGGAACCGGCCTATAATTTGATTCTATTAAAACCTCCGCCCCAAGCAAATTCGCCAAATCTTCCGGTTTGGGCACGGTGGCGGAAAGGGATAAAATGGGAAAAAAATTCCTGTAATTTAAATGACCGAAGATCTCCTCAATTACCACTCCCCTTTCCTTATAAATGTGATGTATCTCGTCTATTACGAAGGGAGCTTTTACCCAGCTTTTATTTGTCCTCAAACCGTTCGCCAAACTCTCATAAGTGCAAACCGTTATATCCCTATCCTCCAAAATTTCCTCAAATACATCCCCGGTCCTAAGCCCCACCTTGTCCTTACCGAATACCCTAACGAAAGTTTTATATATTTCGTTCGCAAGCGCCCTCGTTGGCACCGCGTATGTCCCCCTTCCCCCCATAAAGAGCATTGCAACCCCCGTCTTACCGGAAGATGTTGGAGCAACAACCAAAACGTTCTTCCCCGCATCCTCCAAAAGGTAAAACCTGTAAAATACGAACTGTAATGGGTTCAACCTCTCAAAAGGGAAACCCTCTAAACGCGGGTTTTCCATTTTAAATTTCCCAACACCCGAATCCATCTCCACCAAAACCTCATCACCCATTACCTCCAAGATCCTTACCGTTTTCAAGACAAAGACGGAATTTTAAATTTGGAAATTTTTCTCCTTTATTATTTCCAACCAATGGGAGCCCGGTATATTGACATAGAAGGTGATACAGTTGAAGAGGCGCTTGAAAAGTTCCTAAAGGAGCACTCAAAGGAACTATCGGAAATAAGGTATAAGGTTTTGAGACTGCCTGTGGGCAGGCAAAAGGCGAAGGTTAGGATATTTCTTGACACGGAAGACTTTGACATCCTTGACGAGATAGCGAGGGAGTTTTTGCACAGGCTCGGTGTGAAGGGAAGCGTTGACATAGATGTGGATGAGGAAGGAAATTATTACGTGAACTTTGATATCCAGGATCTTGACAGCACCCTAATAGGGAACAGGGGAAGGATCTTGCGGGAGCTCAACTACATCCTAAAGGCGATCGTGAACAAAAGGAAGAGGACGATAAGGGTGAATTTTGATATCGCGCGATATATGAGGAGGAGGATAGGGAGGGCTATAAACAAGGCGAAGGCTCTGATACAGATCATGCAACAGCAGGGAAAAAACGAGATCGTATATGACGCCCCAATAATGCCTGAAGAGGCGGAACAGGTGAGGAGGTACCTTAGGAATCTGGGTTATACACTTGAGAGGTTGAAGATAAAGGAAAAGGGGATAAGGTCAAACACTGGAGAACCCGTATATATTATAAAGCCTCTCAGCAAGTGAGGGAATTTACAAAATCCGCGGTAATTCTTGGAACGATCTTAAGCGTACTTTTTGGGATATCAAACGCTTACCTTGCTTTGAAGGCGGGTATGACGGTTTCCGCATCTATACCCGCCGCGGTCGGAGCTTTAGCCCTTTTTTCCCTATTCCATAAAAGGGGTACAATTCTTGAAGCGAACATAGTCCAAACCATAGCATCTGCGGGAGAATCCTTAGCCGCCGCCATAGCTTTCACCCTACCCGCCTTTTTTATCCTTTCAATAAACATCCATCCGTATTCCCTTGGGCTCTTGGTCTTAATGGGGGGAAGTTTGGGGATAATTGCGGGGATGACTTTTAGGAAGGATTTGGTTGAAGACGAAAGTTTGCCATTTCCCGAAGGTAAAGCTTGCGCTTTGGTTTTAAAGAGTAAAGAAACGGAGGAAGGAAAGCTTGTAATACTTGGTGCCTTATTTGGGGGAATAATAAGGTCCCTTCAGGTTTTTGGAATTTTGGCATCCTCGTATTTTTCAAACTTCTTTGGGAAGGTTTTATCCCTTGAGCTTTCACCCGCGGTTGTGGGTGCGGGTGCCATAATAGGTTTTAGAACTGCGCTGATTCTGTCTGCGGGTGGGATTTTATCTTGGTGGGCATTGATGCCATTCTTTGAAGGTTCTCCCCAAGAGATCTGGAGCAAACACTTGAGATTTATAGGCGCTGGTGCGGTGTTGGTCGGGGGAATAATTGAGTTTATAAAGGTTCTCCTGAAGATCTATAAACATTTGGGGAATTATAGGATCCTCCTCTCCATCCTTGGAGGGGTAATTTTGGGGATCTTGACGGGCTTGGCGGTTCCCGAGCTTGGGATCTTGGGGGGTATTTTTGGGTCAGTTTTTGGGATAGTTTTCGCTTATGTTTCATCAAACGTAACCGCGATAGTGGGTTCATCCTCAAACCCTATTTCTGGTATGGTTATAGCTTCCCTCATCGTGGTTTCGCTTATTTTTAAGTTTTTGGGTATAAATTCCATCTCCTCCGTCTTGGCTTTCGCTTCCTTGGTCGCCTCTTCCGCATCCTTGGCGGGGGATATAATTCAGGACCTTAAAACTGGGCATATCGTAGGGGCAAATCCAAAAAAGCAATTTATAGGGGAGTTTATTGGGATCTTCGCCGCTTACCTTTTTATCACTTGGGTTGTGGGAATATTGGGTAACTTATATGGTTTCGGATCACAAAACCTCCCTTCCCCTCAGGGTGTCCTCATAGGGACAATAACTAAGGGAATATTTGAGGGGGATATTGACTGGAAGCTTATAAACATCGGTGGTACGATCGCGTTGGTAATTTATATGCTGGGAATTCCCGTCCTTCCCTTTGCGGTGGGACTTTATTTACCCCTATCCCTCTCCGGCGGTTTGCTCTTAGGAGGCTTTATTGCCAAAATTTTAAAGGGTGAAAGGGAAAACATATTACCTTCGGGTATGATTGCGGGGGATGGTTTGATTAGTATAATCTTTGCATTTGGTATAGGGTTCTTGGGTTGGAACTTTCCCGAGGCAAGCCAAAACACCGCGATCTTTACGATCGCCCTAATCTTCCTCTCCTTCTTCCTCTTGTGGAGATTTTTTAAGAAATCTCCCTCAGCTTGAGGATCAGATCTTTAAACTCTTCGGGTGCCTCTTTAAAACCGTAAATGTAATCCCTAAGCTCGGTATCAAGGAGGGATAAAAGGGACAATAGCTTATCCAATTCCTTGTCTTCCAAGCTTTCCAAATCTACCCCTTCAAGAAACTTTCCGAGCAATACCTCCATCTCGCTTGATGACCTCCTACTTGCCAGAAACCTTATCCTCTTGATCTTCAAACTCCTTTCCATCCCTTTTCAACCAAACCGCATTGAACCCCCTTTCCCTAAGTATCTCCGCCGCCCTCTTCCCAATTCCACCCCTCGGGCACCAACAAACCGTAACGTAAAGATCATAACCCTTGGGGGGCATGTACCCCTCAAGGAGGAGATCAAAAGGTATATTTATTGCTCCCTTAACTATCGGATAATTTTTGAAAAAACCCTCGCTCCTCACATCAACAAAAAGAACCCTATAACCCGAAGATGATAAAGTTTTTACGCTGTCAAGGGTTATTTGAGATAAAAGAAAGCATACCATGTGGTAATTGTGCCGTAAAGGAAAAGGAAGATTCCGAGTATAATAAGGAAAAACGCTATAAACTTCCTGTAATTCCTTAACGTATTAACCTCCGTTAATATCCCAAATAGGCCGTAAAACCCGTGAAATAAACCTATTCCAATGAAGAGGGTGTAAATTATCGCGTTAAAAAGGTCCTTCGCCCTCGTAAGAACCTGGCCCCAGCTTAGAGGGTTTTCCGGGTGGCTCCATCCGTTTATAGTCCCAGGAGAAAAGTGCATAAGCGCTATATGCCCTGTGAGGAGGAAAAATAAAACCGCTCCCGCCATCATATGTAAGAACCAAACCTTCCCCCCCTTCATGCATCATTCCTCCTCTTTCTGCATCTTTTCCAACATCCTCCTAATTTTCCTCATCTTTGCGATTTCCCTCTTCTTCCTTACCTCAGAAGGTTTTTCATAAACAAGATGCTTCCTGTAATCGTTTAGGATCCCTTCCCTACCGACGAGCTTCTTAAACCTCCTAAAAAGCTGATCAAAATTTTCCCCTTCTTGAAGCTTTGCTCCCACTGCCATAAGACGGTATTGTAAGGTTGAAAGTTGTTTGCATCCTTAAAATTTAATTCCATGCGAGATGGGAAAACAAGCGTAGCTTTAAAGAGACTCAATTTGGCAAAGAGGTACTTGGAGAACGCGAGGGAAATTTTGAAGAAGGCAGGGGTTGATAGAAGGAGGGAAGCATATGTGGATATAAAGTACGTTTCTGTAGCATCCGGAACGGCGTACCTGTCCGCCCTCGAGGCGATAAAAGCCCTGCTCATATTACATCTGAACCTTGACGAGGATTTTATAAGGAGGAAAGTTAAGGATATATCCGTTTATAAACGGTATATTGGGGAGTTAAAGATAAGGAAGGATAGGGATTACGTTCAGGGGCTCCTGAAGGACGCTTATGACATCCTTCACCTTGGGGGATATTATAGGGAACTACAAAACAAAAAGGCTATAGACGCGGGCTTTGAGGCGGTGGAGAAAATAATAAAATTCGTTGAAAGTTATTTGTATGCTTAGGGTTTTCTCCTTTGAAGATTCCAAGGAGTTTGATAAAATTGCGGTGGAAAGGGGATTTTCCTTGGAGACGCTTATGGAAATTGCGGGGAAGGGGGTATTTGAAGCAATAAAGAAAAGGTTTAAGATCAAAAACTTGAGGGTGGTTGTGGTATGCGGGAAGGGAAATAACGGTGGGGATGGACTGGTTTGCGCGAGATACCTTTCTTTGAATGGAGCGAGGGTTACGGTTTATGTCCCCCCTCAGAAGCTTTCCCCCCTTTCCGAAATTCAGCTTAAGAGGCTGGAGAACTTGTGCGAAATAAAAACTTACGGTGAGGAAATTTTTCAAGACATATCAAAGGCCGACTTGGCCGTGGATGGGATATTTGGTGTGGGTTTTTCGGGTAAAGTTTCGGAGGATTACAGGTTGGTTTTTGAGGCGCTTGGGGAAGCAAAATTCGTTGTAAGCATAGATGTCCCTTCTGGTTTAATTTCCGATGGGGGCTTTGGGGATCTTGTAGTAAAGGCGGATCTTACGGTTTGTATGGGGGCATTAAAGGAGGCGGTTATCCTCTTTCCGGGAAGGAGTATCGCGGGGGAGCTTGAAGTGGTGGATCTGGGGGTACCTATACCCGAAAATTTGGGGAACTTTCTGATAGAGGGGGAAGATGTTAAGGGTTTCTTCCCGAGCTTTGTGGGGAACGAGAACAAGGGGGATTTTGGTAAAGTGGTTGTTATCGCGGGATCAAGGAAGTACCCTGGTGCCCTGAATTTGACACTATTAGGTGCAATAAGGGGTGGTGCTGGGTTAATTTACGCCCTTAACCCTTATGATATACCCATCCCTTATCCCGAGGTTATACCGATAAAAGAAATTAACTTTAAGCCCTCCGCCTTGGCGATAGGACCGGGTTTCGACGACGATGAAAGCCTCTTTTCGCTTAGTTATAAAATCTTAAATGTTTTTCCCGATGTCCCCGCGGTTTTGGATGCGGACGGATTAAAGCTCCTAAAATTATATCCCCAACTGCTTGAAAGGGAAAATTTAATAATAACGCCCCATCCCGGTGAATTCTCAAGGCTATTTGGTGGAACACCATATGAGGTTGATAGAAAGAGGATAGAGCTTGCAAAGGAATTTTCGCAGAAACACAAGGCTATACTTGTATTAAAAGGTAAGCCCACCGTAATAGGATATAGGGGTAAGGTTTATATAAACCCTACTGGGAATTTGAATCTCGCTAAGGGTGGAAGTGGGGACATTTTAACTGGACTAATAGGCGCCTTTCTATCTTGGGGGATTGAGCCATTTAAATCTTCGCTTATGGGGGTTTATATTCACGGGCTTGCGGGGGAGCTTGTACAAAACAGGCACTTCAGGATCACCGAGATTGCGGACAAGATACCTGAGGCGATTTCAAAGTTATGAGATTTGCGGTTTTTGGATCAACCGGCACTCTTGGAACCGCCTTGAGGAAGGTTTTAAAGGATGCAAAATTTCACACTAGGAAGGATTGGGATGTTGAAAACCTAAAAGGTATTGAATCCTTCCTTGAAAGTTTCCTTGATGGGGTGGATGTTGTAATAAACGCTTTGGCTTATACCGACGTATCAAAGGCGGAAGTTGAAAGGGAAAGGGCATACAGGATAAATGTGGGATTTCCGAAAATTTTGGCAAATTTCTGCGAAAAGAACGGAATTGTCTTGATCCACATATCAACGGATTACGTTTTTGATGGAAAAGTAGGTTTTTATACTGAGGATGAAAAACCTAACCCAATAAGTTGGTACGGAAAAACCAAGGCTATTTCGGAGGAAGAGGTTTTGGGAAAATGCGCAAATTCATACGTAATAAGGACATCTTGGGTTTTCGGTGAAAACGGGAAAAACTTTTTCAGCAAAATGCCCCTAAAACTTTTAAGGAACGAGGAAATTTACACCCACGATGAGCAGATCGTTTGCCCAACATCCGCCCTTTTCTTGGCAGAGATGATAATAAAGATCTTGGATTTACCGAGGGGTATATACCACATCACGGGCAAAACCCCACTAACCCCCCTTGAGGGAACGATTATGGTTAGGGACATATTAAACTCATCCTCTCCAATACGAACCTTTAAACCCGAAATGGGTATAAGGCCCAAGGTCTCGGTGCTTTTGGACACAAAAATAAACTATGAGAAACCTTCCTTCACGGATGAGGTTTTGAGGTTTGTTAAAACTTCTCTTTCTTGAAAGCTTCCCTAAAATCCTCCGGGTTCGGGAACTTCATAAGCAAAATCTTAACCTTCATATCTATTATATCCTGCGAGGTTATGGTTGTTTCCGATTCCGAGAGCTCCGAGAGGGCTTCAAAAACCGCTATGCTTAACTTCTCGTTTATCTGAAATATGCTTGAGAGTACCCTTTCTATGGGCTTTTTATCAGCAAGAAAGGAATCCTTTTTTATGTACAACGTCAAAAATTCCTCATCCTTCCTTATTGCTACCAAAAATGGCTTCCCTATGCCCTTGAATATTGGGAAATCTATCCCCCCTTCTATATCCCTATTGCATGAAACCTTATCCGCCCCAAGGATCAGATTCTTCAAATTCTCCTCAAGTCCTTCAACGAGCAGGTTATCGGTTGAGAATATTATGGGATCCCCGAACTTGTGGATCAGGAAGATGTTTGCGAAGGGTGTGGAAACTATAGCATCGCATTCCCCAAAGGTTTTTGTTAAAAATTCGTAGATCTCATCAAGTTCCGCATCCCCATATCCCAATTTTTTACCCATTTTTGGTAAATAAACCTGTTTTGCTCCCAAGGAAGTTAAGGTCTTTGCGAATGCCTCAATATCCGATTTCGCCCTAATTATCCCCACCATTTCCCTAACCGTATCCTCATCCTCCTCTATAAACTCCGCCTCCAAATGCCACCCATTCTCCGCCGCACCCTTCAAAGCCTTCTGAATAACATTTTTTGAATACTCTGTTATATGCTGTAAGTATTTTTCCCCATAATTTTTGAAAGCGTACTCAAATATGTTCCCAAAAAGGTTATTCTCAACCTCCTCCCTACTCAATAGCCCCTCATACCATCTATCCTTAACGAGGAAGGAGTAGGCGTAAAGTGGAACACCCTTCAAGAAGGTGACATGCAACAAAGGATCCTGGAAATTCTTCCTGTTTACCCTCAAAACCCCCGTTTTTTTACCCGTAATTATCTTATCCAGAATCTCCTTAACTTCCCTCAAGCAAATATTTTAAGGTAAAACCGCCTTAAAATTAACCTTATGGGTTGGTATATCCTATCCTTTGGGAATATTTTGAATTACGGGGTAAAGGATGCGTTTATGCTTTACCAAATGCTAAAATTTCAGACAAACCAAAAGGCTCAAATTATAAGGATTTCGGGGCTTTCGGATAGCGTAATACCTTTACCCTCGGCAAACGCGGTGGCGGTTTATACGAGGGTAGAAAACCTTGAAACTTTAAAGAACCTTACGGGCGCATTGAGGTATAGAAAGGCTGGATATGTTGAGCTCATATCCCCAGAATTTTCTACATTATCAACGGGGTCTTGGGCATTGGATAAGATAATGGCGGATTCCTGTTGGGCGAACGGTTATAATGGTTCAGGTGTCCTTGTGGTAATAATGGATTCCGGGATAGATACATCACACCCTTACTTAATAAACAAATGGTCTGGGCTTTGGTACGATGCGGTGGAGGGTAGCGAAAGGCCTACGGATTCCCCAATTTTACCACACGGCACAATAGTTTCTGGTGTTCTGGTGGGAGACAGTACTGGCGTAGCACCGGGCGCAAAGATAGCGGTAGTTAGGATCTTTGGGACTTATATTACATCCAACGAGGTTTCCACCCATTTGGGCTTTTCAAAGATCCTTGAGTGGAAGATAGATTCCGGTTATAACATAAGGGTTTATAACGGATCTTGGAAGACGGGGGATACGAGCGGTTCCTTAGAGTACTGGAATGATATAATGCTCCTCAGGATGGCCGGGATAATACCGGTATTCGCCCTGGGAAACACGTGGTATGGAAACTTCTCCCCCGGGAATTACCCCTTGGTGATAGGGGTTGGGGCAACGAATAGGGGGGATACCCTCGCGGGCTTCTCCTCAAGGGGACCTGCCCCCAACAAAAACCCTTGGAACGATCCAACTTATTGGCCCTTTCCCACTTGGAACCTCTTAAAACCCGATGTGGTTGCGCCTGGGGTTAGCGTTTTAACCACGGACATAGGTGGGGGATTTAGAACCGCAAGCGGAACCTCCCTATCCTCCCCCATAACAGCCGGTATAGTTGCCCTTATGCTCCAAAAAAACCCATCCCTCACCTTTCAAGATGTTTATAGGATCTTAACCTCATCCACAGATACATTCCCCTGGGGTTCCCCATATCCCAACAACCTTTACGGATTCGGAAGGGTAAACGCATGGAAGGCGGTAAGGAATACACCTTCTCCATCAATGATATTACCCGTAGTTTTAAGCTGGAGGATAAAGGACGGAACTTTTGACGGTTTAGACAGCTTGATAATAACCCTAAAAAATTACACATCAACCTCTTCAACCGCCTTGTTTTCGCTAAGCACCAACGATAGCAGGGTTTCAGTTATTACCCCTCCCTTCACCTTCCTTGTCCCACCAAACGACACCTTCTCATTGACCTTTGAAATTTACGGAAGTGGTATAACGGATGGGGAATATATACCATTTACACTTAAGGTACACTTTTCCGACAGCACCATCAACCAAATTTTGGTCCCCTTCGGTAGGGCACCAAAGGATTTCGTCTCGATAGATACCACCGCTTTAAAGATTTCCTTCACAAGAACGGGTAAGCTCTTTAATCTCCTTTACAACGGCCTTTCAAACCTTTACCTTGCGAGCTTTGCCTTCGGTATGGATCACAACAGGGTATCGGACGCTTGGGTCGGAACCTTGGGAAACGATAGGGACTTTTATCCCACCGATACATTTAAGATTTTGCCCTTTGTCCCTCAAGGATATTACATAACCCAAGCTGATACCTTCGGATTATCTTATACCCTCCTCGGGTACGGCTACGGTGGTGATTCTTTCTTAAACTTCTCTTTCACCGTTAAAAATACCACACCTTTCACAATATCGGGTTATTTGGGATTCTTTGCGGATCTTGATGTAGGTAGGCCAAGTAGGGATACGGGATTTCTCTTTTCGTCTTTAAGGTGCGCCCTTATGGGTGCGGTGGATGGAAGCTTTACGGGTTATATAGGAATCCAAGCTTTAAGCCCAACCGCGAACATCTCCTTTATCCGAAATTCCCTATGGTTCCCAATTTCAGACAGCGTAAAATTCTCCTTCCTTAGAGGAGATTTAACCTTCTCCCCCGACACAATATCGGATTGGTCGGTTATGTTAAGCTCCGGTCCCTACACCCTTAACCCCGGCGATTCCGCCACATTCCACATAAGATTATTTTACTCCACAACTCCAAATTGCCCGGTGCTAACTTTCTCCGAGGAAAACATCGTAAAACTTGGATCCTCAAAGGTTGAGATTTACGATATAAGCGGTAGGAGGGTTTCAAAGGTAAAGAAGAAAGGGGTTTATTTCGTAAGGGAGGGGAAAGGATTTAGGAAGGTGATGGTGAGGTAAATTTCAGGCTTATAATACTTACTTATGAGAAGGCTTATTTTATTACTTCCCTTAGCGTTTTCGCCGGTATATGCGATAGGATTCTGGGGTAGCGTAGGTGGGGGGTTGAATTTTGGGGGGTTTGGGGAAATGAGAAGCAAGGGTGAGGTATTTGAGGATACAGTAACCTTCAAAATAGGCGCATCCCCAAAGGACTTCATCGCCGGAATGAACCTAATGGGTGGTGTAAGCCTTCAGCCCATCCCTATCGCGGTAGGATTAGGCGTGGATTACTACGCTGGAACGCAGAAGTATGAGCTTGATGCTTGGGGTATGGTGGTTGAGGATACTGTGGAAGTTAAGAGGACATACATTAAGCTCCCGGTAGCCTATCAGCTTTCCCTCCCCATGCTCAAGGGTTATTTTGGTTTTTATCCCGCTTACGCTCTTTATTCGGTGAAAGGAAAGGGGGAACCAGATTCCACGAGGATAGACTTTAAAGGTTTGGCATTCGGTGGCTTCACGAATCTGTATTATTCCCTAGGTCCCGTTGGGCTTGGTGGTGGGATATTCTTTGATTACGGTCCAAGCTTTAAAGGGAGATCCAAACCGGACAACACGGATGTATATATTAACAAGGTATTCCATTATGGGATAAATTTGGGTTTGCTCGTATCCTTGGGGGTTTTGGAGTAAATTTCAAGTTTAGAATATCCCCCTTATGAACTTGACGGATATCCTTGTAATAATTACGGTTGGTGCGCCCCTTTTTGGATTCCTAATAAACGGACTTTTCGGTAGATCCCTCGGAAAACTTGCGGGCTGGATAGCGGTCCTTATGCTTGCCATCTCAACGATAACGGGTGGAACTTTGGCATATCAAACCCTCTTCAACCATCTCGTGGTTGAAAGGGACTTTTACACTTGGATGTTTGCGGGGGAGCTGAATATAACCGTTGGATACCTCCTTGACCCCCTCACTGGGGTTATGCTTTTCGTCGTTACTTTTGTCTCCCTATGGATCCACCTATACTCCATAGGTTATATGGAAAAGGATGAAGGTTATTGGAGGTACTTCGCCTATCTAAACATGTTTGTTTTCTTTATGTTAATTTTGGTTTTGGGGAACTCCTTCCCTTTAACTTTCGTGGGTTGGGAGGGTGTAGGACTTGCCTCATATTTGCTTATAGGTTTTTGGTACTTTAGGGATGCGCCAAGAAATGCGGGTTTGAAAGCTTTTGTGGTGAACAGGGTGGGGGATGCGGGTTTCCTCTTGGGTATGTTCCTTATCTTCTCCCTTTTTGGAACCCTTAAGTATTCCGAGGTTCATAAGTTCGTCTTGGAAAACAAGGAGGTTCTCGCCATCCCGTTGGGTATAGCGGCCCTTTTGTTCTTCTTCGCTGCCACAGGTAAATCAGCACAAATTCCCCTTTACGTCTGGCTACCCGACGCCATGGAGGGTCCAACGCCGGTATCCGCCCTAATACACGCCGCAACGATGGTAACCGCGGGCGTATATTTGATTGGTAGAACATCCTTCCTTTACACTTCCGTCCATGATGTCCCCGTATTTTTTGGACTTTCCGCCCCTCAAACCGTGGCACTAATAGGCGCCCTAACTGCCTTCTTCTCCGCAACCATGGCCCTTGTGAATAACGATCTAAAGAGGATATTGGCATTTTCAACTATATCCCAGCTCGGTTATATGTTCTCCGCTTCCGGTATGCTCGGTTATTCCGCGGGGGTCTTTCACCTATACACCCACGCCTTCTTTAAAGCTCTATTATTCTTATCCGCAGGTTCGGTTATGCATGCCTTGCACGATGTCCTTGATATTCAGAGGATGGGTGGCTTATTTAAAAAGCTACCGTATACGGGACTTTTTATGCTAATAGGGGGCCTTGCCCTTGCGGGGATCCCACCCTTCGCCGGATTCTTCAGCAAAGATGAGATTTTAATGGCAACCCAAGAGTTCCCCTTTGTATTCTGGCTTTTGGTTATCACCGCCTTTCTAACTGCATTTTATACCTTCAGGATGTTCTTTATGGTGTTTTTGGGAAAACCTAGAGATCATCACCTTTACGAGCACGCGCATGAAAGCCCCCCGGTGATGCTAATACCTATGGGTATCCTTGCTATAGGTTCTATACTTGTGGGTTTTGTAGGTTTGGGAGGGGAGAAAAGCCTTTGGGCGAAAATTTTGGAGGGAACCTTCGTCCTACCCGAACACTTCCACATATCCCACTCCTCCCTGCCCATGCTCCTCGGCTTAAGCGCGGGAATTTTAGGAATAGCCTTAGCCTACATTATGTACGTCCTTTCACCCAATCTCCCCGTTATATTGGCAAAAGCCTTCAGGCCCATATACCTCGTCCTTTACAACAGGTATTGGGTTGACGAGATTTATAACTTCATCTTTGTAAAGGGTCTGAACTTCATTTCAAAGTGGGTTCTCTTCCTTTTGGTTGATAGGATCCTGATAGATGGAATCATAAACGCTTTGGCTTGGCTCTCTTACGGCATCGGCCTACTCTTTACCAAGCTACAAACATCCTCCGTTCGCACCTACGCCCTTTGGATAATATTGGGAGCCCTGTTTATCTTCGGTATAATCTCCCTTGGGTAGATGGGGAAAGTTTATAACCTTTGAGGGGATAGACGGAAGCGGAAAGAGTACTTTAATATCCGCGATAAGGGAAAGGCTTTTAGAGAAGGGGATCAAAGAGGAAAAGATCTTAATTACAAAGGAGCCGGGAGGTACAGATTTTGCTGAGCTTTTGAGGGATGTTTTGGCAAAAAAGGTTGATAGGGAACCTTTAGCGGAACTCTTTGCCCTCCTTTCCGCAAGGTACGACCATACGAAAAGAAAAATTATTCCCGCGTTAAGGGAAGGGAAAATAGTAATTTGCGACAGATACTCGGATTCAACCTTCGCCTATCAGGTTTTTGGTAGGGGTTTGGAGTACTACCTCGTTACACACCTTAACAAGATCGCCTCATTAAAACTAAAACCCGACTTAACGATATTGATAGATTTAGATCCAAAAATAGCCCTTGAAAGGTTGAAAGACAAAAGGGACCATTACGAAAGCCTTGGTCTGGAATTCTTTGAAAGGGTTAGGTATGGATATCTGGCTTTGGCAAAGAGGGCAAAGAAGAGGATAAAGGTTATTGACGGAAGTAGATCCTTTGAGGATGTTTTAAACGACGCTTGGTTTTACGTTGAAAGTTTGATCTTCGGGGAAGAATGAGAATATTAATAGCATCCGGAGGTACGGGTGGGCATATAGCACCCGCTTTAGCCTTTAGGGAGGAATTAAGGAGGAGAAATATACCCAACGAACTTTTGCTTGGGGGTTTAAAGGTAAGATTCCCGACAGGTGATCATTTTGAATTTTCCGCTGGGGAATTGAACCTTAGTGGTATCCCAAAGATAGTTAAGGGGATTTTTCAAACCTTTGATGCGGTAAATAACGCGGATGTGGTTGTTGGGTTCGGCGGATACCCCCAATTTCCCCCCATCCTTAACGCGATTTTAAACAACAAAAGTATATACCTCTTTGAGCCCGACGCCCTTCCGGGAAAGTCCAACAAATTCCTTTCCCCCTTTGCCCAAAGAGTCTTCTGCGCATTTAGGGAAGCAACAAAATATTTTAAAAACGGTATATTCGTCGGAATACCAGTAAGGAAGCTCCCCATCATCAAAAAGGAGGAGGCTATGAAGATCCTAAAAATTGAGACATCCTTACCCGTGGTGGGAATAATAGGGGGGAGTCAGGGTTCAGAGTTCCTAAATGGGATCGCGAGGTTTTTGGTAAACACGGGAAAATTTTTCGTCTTGGCGGTGGTGGGGAAAAGGGGGGAAAATGAGGAAGGGAAAAATTACAAATTTGTAAAGTTCTTTGAGGATATATCCTTGTTTTATTGCTCATCGGATGTGCTGATCTCAAGGGCGGGTATGTCCTCAATAGGTGAGATAGCATATTTCAAAAAACCAGCCCTTTTAATACCTTACCCTTATGCAGGTGGGCATCAGGTTTTCAATGCTTTGGATCTTTACAATTTTGGAGGTGCGGAGATGCTTTTGGAAAACGATGCGAGGGGTGATACAGTTTTAGAAATTCTTGAAAAGCTTCTTGCAAATTCCGAAAAATACAAGAAAAAACTTGAGGAGTACTTCCTTCCAGATGCGGAGAGGGTTATGGCGGATTATATCCTCTCACCCGCGTTTGGATAATAACGGACCTTCCAAGGATGGAATAAGGAGAGGGTATTAAGGTGAAAGCCTTCGATTCGTATGTGAATTCCGCGACTCCGTTTTTATCCGTGGTTATATTTGGGAGGTCTCCCGAATGGTGGGTTCCTATAGGATCATTAAGCACTTGGAGACGAGCAATCTCCAAATTCGTGAATATGTATTGCGTAAACCCTACCCTTCAAAACCACCCTCATATCCGAAAGCTGATAAAACCAAAGTTCCCCCACTGTCTTTTCCTTAAAACCCACAATGGACGCCTTAGCCTTCATTAAAGTATCTGCGGATGATCATCAAGCCCCGTTAAAATATCCAGGATGCGCATAACAAAGGTTTATACAAAGTTTGGAGACGGTGGGAAGACGTATTTGGCGGATGGGACGGTGGTTTCAAAATCCCATCCCCTCGTTTCATCTTACGGTGAGGTTGATGAGATAAATTCCTTTTTGGGACTCTTGAGGGCGGAACTTTCCCCCGAACTGAAGGAATTGGACGGCCTGTTAAGGGAAATACAAAACGACATGTTTAAGTTGGGGGCGGACCTTGCAACCCCCCTAAGTGCAAAGTTCCAAATAAATAGGGTATCGGAAAATGATGTAAAAAAGCTTGAGGAACTTATAGATTATTACAATTCGCATTTAAAACCCCTTGAGGAATTCATATTACCTTCGGGATGTAAAGAATCCGCGCTTTTCCATGTATGCAGGACGATTTGCAGGAGGGCGGAGAGGGAAGTCGTGAGGGCTATGGAAAGCGGGATTGAGATAAACATAAATGTCCAAATATACCTTAACAGGCTTTCCGACCTATTCTTTGTCCTCGCAAGGTGGTGCAATTACAAGAAGGGTATAAAGGAGGAGGGTGCAAGTTTCAAGTGATCTCGTAAACGTTTGCCTTTAAAACCTTAAATCCCAGTTCCTTATCGTAAGTAAAGTTTGGTATTGGCACCTCAAGGGTTATATCCCTCAAATTCCTGTCGTACATATACTTCCAAATTCCCAAAAGGAACTTATCCTCAGGGACAGTGTTGAGAAGGGCGAAGAGCTTCCCGTCCCCCTCTATTAGAACGGTATAACCTATGTTTTCCTTTCCTTCCCACATTCCTATTATCCTTACCTTTTCCCTACAAGCGGATAAAACGGATTTTATGGCGAACTCCCTGTGAGGCGAAAGCTTGTAAGAGCCGTTTATCACCTTATCAAAGCTCTCAAAACCTTCAACCTTAACATTTAAATTAAGTTTCCTCTCCATTCCGTCAAAAGCCTTTATAAATTCGTAAGATTTCAGCCTGTAAAGGTGCTCAAGGGGATCCCCCTTAAGCTTCGCGTATTTTATGCTAACCGTTGAAATTACCCTTCCAACATCCAAAAGGGCGGAAACGGTTGGAGAATCCTCCCTTATAGGACCAACAAAGATCTTCTTGTAATCCTTCTTTATGCCTTCAAGGAAGGATCTTATTCCAGCGGTCCTGTATTTTGGCAAAATTACGAATTCGGAGTAAGGGGCAAATATCGGGTCAAATACCGGAACTATAAGGGTCTCCCTTGTGGGATAATAGGAGGCGGAGATATACCCCACGGGTTTCTCGTTGATAATTGCCCAGTATATAGGTTCTCCACCGCTGTATTCCGCGGATAAGATCGCCCACTTCGGGTGGGCGAATATTGTTCCGATCTTTGCCTCCTCATATATCCTCTCCCAATCCTCCAGTACCTCAAAGGGTTCAACCTTTTCCAATATCATACCCTGAGATAACACGATATAATTTTAAGGTTGAAGGTCCCCCTAAAGTGGAACCTTTGCTTTGAATCTTTTCAAAATCTCCCAATCCGTCAAATCAAACCCTAATGGAGTTATTGAAACATATCCGTTCCTAACCGCATGTATATCCGAACCGGGGGGCGTTCTGAATATAGGTTTCCCCTCTATCCTGAAAAGGTTTTCCCCCTCCACCTTTACCGGAGCCTGATAAACCCTACTTCCCAAAAACGTCCACCTAAAACCCCTTATCTCATCAAAAGGTATTGAGGGTATATTAACGGAAAGGAGCCTGAACCCTTCAAGCTCTATGAACTTCCCTATTAATATCCTAGCCACCTCCCTCGCGGTCTCCCACATCATGTTTTCCGACCTTTCAAGGGAAAAGGCTATAGCCCTAAATCCGTACATGGCTCCTTCCCTCGCCGCCGCGACGGTTCCTGAATAAAAGACATCTTCGGATAAATTATATCCCGCGTTTATCCCACTTAAAACTATATGGGGTTGATTTGGTAAGATACCAAAGAGGCCTATTAGAACCGCATCCGCGGGCGAACCATCCACCGCATATCTTCTTGGTCCAAACTTATAAACCCTCACATCCCTTCCTATGCTTATCCTGTGGCTTGATGCACTTTGCTCCTCTAAGGGAGCTACCGTCCAAACCTCGCCGAACTCCCCCGCCACCTCCTCCAAAACCCTCAAACCCTCCGCCTCTATCCCATCGTCGTTTGAAACCAATATTATGGGCATTCGTTGGGAATTCTAATGTCGCAAATTTCCAACTTTAAAATACACGGAATTTATGAGAGCGGAAGAGTGCCCCTGTGGAAGCGGAAAACCATTTAAAAAATGCTGTTACGAAAATCAGAAGAAAACTTTAGAGGTATTCCAGGCTTTGAAGGATATGGACCTTCCTACGACAACGGGTATAACCAAGTATTTGGAAGGTGTTAAAGGGGAAAATTACCCTACCTTCCACAACAGGGTTTTGGAAAGCGCGAAAAAAGGGAAGTTTGAGATCCTTGAGATATACGAATATTACAAGGATTTGGGTTTTAAGGATATAAGGGGGGAAAGGTATTGGACGATTTACGAATTTACCCCCCTTGAAAAAAGGCCCTTTTTCACATTTGAGCTTGATAATTTAAAGTTTGCCCTACCTTCCCCTTTTGTTGCCAGAAGCCTTGATGAAAGGCTTGCGGTTCTGGATGCAAAAGATGAAACGGAATTTTATGAAAGGCTTAAAACCGTAAAAAATCCAAGTTTATCCCTTGAAGGTTATACTATGAAAGATTACACCATTATGGTTCCGCTATCCGCAATAAGGAGCTTTGATAACTTCCTTCAAAAAACTCAAAAAATAACCCTAAAGGATGGGGCGAAGGGCTATATCCTTTACATCTCCGATTCCGAGCACAGGGTTTTCCCTAGAACCATACCCTCACCCAGGTTCTCTTTTTCCGAAGCTCTCGGGGTATACACCGTGGTCCTTATAGAGGGGAATTATTTTTTGACCTCGTATTCCCAAAGTTGGGCTAGGGCGGAGGCAAATTACCAAAACCTGAAGAGATGGGTTATATCGGAAAAATACATAATTTACCATAGCGGGGAAAATGAACCTAAGGAAGCAAATTACAATGAGATAGCGGAATTTTACTCAAGGGTGGATGAATACGAGGTTGACGGGAAGGCGCTTGGAAGGTGGAGGGAGGAAGATGAAAAATTTTACCTTGAGGTTATCAAAACCTTTGCTTTTGTTGAAGCCCAGCTTTCAAAATGGAGGGCCATTTCCTACCCTTACAAAAATCTATTGAGGTATGATCAGGGAAGTTGAAGAGATTTTGAGGAAGTCAAAGAAAGGGGTAATGACGGTTTCCCAGATAGCGAGGATTTTGGGGGTGAGCAAAAAGAAGGTAAAATCCTCTTTGAGCGTTCTTATAAGGGAGGGGAAGGTTATAAGATACGGGAGGGGTTATGCTCTGATTGAAAGGATCGGGAAAAAGCTCACGGGTAGGCTTGAGGTGAAGAGGGGGGGATTCGGGTTTGTGATAACCGACGAAGGGGATGTTTTTGTTCCAAGTTGGGCGCTAAAGGATGCGGAGGATGGGGATATAGTTGAGGTGGTTGTTTTGCCGAAAAGAGGGGAGGGTAGGGTCGTAAGGGTGGTTGAAAGGGCGAGGATATTTTTTGTTGGGAAATACTTGGGTCAGGGAAAGGTTGAGGTGGAAGATTCAAGGGCGGGTATTGTGGATGCGAAGATAAAGAAGGGAATTAAGGTAAAAAAGGGGGATATTGTTCTCGTAAAGAGAAGCGAGAAAAATTGGAGGATAGTTGAGGTAAGGCCAGACGATTACGATATTATTATTAAAACCTTTAACCTTCCCGAGGAGTTCCCAAGGGAAGTTTTGGAAGAGGCTGAAAACCTTGAGTATGTAGAGGATGAAAGGGTGGATCTAACCGATGAATTTACCATAACCATAGATCCAAGAACCGCAAAGGATTACGACGATGCAATTTACGTGGAGAGATACGAGAAAGGGTGGATCTTGAAGGTGCATATAGCGGACGTATCCCATTGGGTAAAGAAAGGTAGTCATATGGATATGGAGGCTTTCAAGAGGGGGAATAGCGTATACCTGATAGAGAAGGTTATCCCGATGCTCCCCCATGTTCTTTCCGATAACCTTGCTTCTCTGTTACCGGGACAGCCAAAGCTAACCTTTACGGTTGAGGTTAAGATAACGAGGGATGGGAAAATTTTAACAAACACCGCAAGATTTTACAAGAGCAAGATATTTTCTTGGGCGAGGCTAACTTACGAGGATGCCCAAAGGATCTTGGATGACTCTTTACCGGAGGACAGGGAGACGGTTATATACAAAGGCGCCTTGGGGGCGGTGAAAAGGGTTTTGAAGGAAGCGAGCAATTTGGCGGAGGTTCTAAGGGCAAAAAGGGAAGAGAGGGGAAGCATAGATTTTGATCTACCCGAAGCGGAATTCCTTATGGATGACGGAAAGGTCCTCATGGTTTCGCCCAAGGAAAGGCTATGGACGCACAAAATAATTGAAGAACTTATGATAACAGCAAACACTTTGGTAGCCCAGTACTTCACAAAAAACAAGATACCAACCCTGTACAGGATACACCCCAACCCAAAGGAGAAGAAAATAAAGGAGTTTATACAGCTCGTTGAGAAACTCTTAGGAAGATCATTCAAAAATAGGAAGATCACCCCAAAGTTTTTAAGCGATATTCTAAAGGAATTTTCCGGAAGGCCCGAGGAGAACCTAATAAATTATCTGCTTTTGAGGAGTATGGCGAGGGCAGTTTATTCCCCGAAAAACGTAGGACATTTCGGCTTGGCCCTTAAGGATTACCTACACTTTACATCCCCAATTAGGAGGTACGCGGACCTCGTTGTCCACAGACAACTTTGGGGATCCCTAAAAGGGGATAAGCTTCCCTACACTTACAAAGAACTTGAAAATATAGGGAAACACCTTTCGGAGATGGAAAGGTTGGCGGAAGAAGCGGAGTGGGAGCTTTGGCAATTAAAGATATGCGAGTTTATGGAAAAGAAGTTGGGGGAAGAGTTTGAGGGAATAGTCACGGGAATATCCGAAGAAGCCATATTTGTCCAAATAACCCAACACCTCGCGGAAGGGTACATACCCATAAGATCCATTAAAAACTATAGGGTCGTACCCCTACCGAAGGAGCACTCCGCTATGCTCTTCAAGAAAAATAAAACCGAAAGGATAACCTTGGGGGATAGGGTCCTTGTGAGGGTTAGAAGTGTTGATAAGTACGCAAAGGACATAACCCTTGAATTCCTAAAAACCCTTTAACCGAAATTATAATAACCGCTTTATGAAGGTTTCCGCTCTAAAAAGTTTAGATGATGGGGAAGCGGTGGATATAAAGGTGGTCGTGATGGTAAAGAAGGATAGGAACAGGTACAAGGTTTTTGATAGAACGGGGGAAATATGGATGGAAAGTTCGCAAGAGCTTGAGGAGGGAGGGGTATATAGGGTGAGGGGGGTGTATAAGGGAGGAGTAGTTTTCGCGGAAGAGGTTGAAAGGATAGAAAACCCCAATTGGGAGGAGTTTTTACCCGTTTCAGGTACTATAGAAGAGGATGAAAAAAGGTTTTGGGCTTTGATTGAGAAGATAGAGGATCCTACCCTCAGATCCTTTGCCAAAGCCCTATTTGAGCCAATATGGGAGAGCTTCAAAAAGGGGGTAGCGGCAAAAAACTATCATCACGCGTATATCGGCGGATTATTACAACATAGTGCAAACGTTGGGGAAATTGCTTATAACCTCGCGAGGTTTTATAACCTTAAAACCGACATAGTCCTTTTGGGGGCCATTCTGCACGATATAGGGAAGGTTTGGGAATTTGATATCTTCCCAAAATTTGAACACAACAGCTATTACTCAAAACTTGGGCATATATTCCTTGGGGCGCATTACGTAAGGGAAAAGGCGAGGGGGTTTAATATACCCAAGGAGATCGCGGACGAGATAGTGCATATAATACTTTCCCATCATGGTGAATACGTAAGAGGTTCTCCCGTCTTACCCAAAACCCCAGAAGCGATGCTCGTTCACCTCGTTGATAACCTTGATGCCCAGATGAACCATATACTAATGAAAAATGAAAAGGATAGGTAGGTGGTTCGTATTAAACGGTGAGAAATTCTACTTTCTTAAGGTTGGCGGGGAGTTTAATGTCTTTTACAACGGCAAGGTTTACAAGCTGGGGAAAGATAGAAAAATTAAAGAGGCGGAGGAAGAAAGGAGGGATGAGATAAAGTCTCCAATAACGGGAAAGGTGGTATCAATAAAGGTACAAGAGGGTCAAAGGGTTAAGAAGGGTGATGCTTTGGCGGTAATTTCCGCTATGAAGATGGAGATAATTTTATCCTCACCCGACGATGCGATCGTGGAAAGGGTTTTTAAGAAGGAGGGCGAGCTCGTAAATAAAGAGGAGATCGTTATAAAGCTTTCCTTCCTTGAAAAGGATTGAAATTTTAGCGTACGAAAATCTTTTCAAAATAAAGGCGGAAGGTTCCTTAGAAGGGAAGTTTAGAGTTTTGGAGGAAATTTCTGGATTCTATTCCGAATTCCAAAAAACTTGGGAAATTTGCGCCTACGAGGGAAATAGAAATATTTTCTTTCCGAAGAGGGGAATGCTTGAGCTGAGAAGGGATGCGGACGAATGGGTTGTTTCCGCGATCCTAGGAAGGAGCATAAGAAACCTGTTTGCACCTCATGTAAAGAATTACCTTATCCTTCACGGTGGGGCGGTGGAAAGGGAGGGAAAGGCGGTCCTTTTCCTAGGCGGTCATGCCTCCGGAAAAAGCACCATGGTTTCGGGATTTTGTAAGAATTCTTGGAATTACCTTTCGGAGGATATGATCATTATTTCCCTAAGGGACTTCAAGATCTACCCTTCCCCACCCGTAAGTAATAAGTTGAGGGAATTCAAGGTGGGAAGAATTTCGGAGATTTCCGCCATATATATGATAAAGTTCGTCGGGGGAGATCAAACCAGGATAGAAAATGTTGAAATTTATGAGGTTTTCCTTTACATAACCCAAAACTCCGTAAATCCCCAAGTTTTTGATGCTAAGGTTCTCTCCGAAATTTCAAGGATCCTAAGGACCGTCCCCCTATATAGAACCTTTCACGCATCTTGGGAAGACGTTTTTAATCACCTTTCAAAGACCTCATAAACTTTCCCATCCACCACCAATACCCCCTTATCCTTCCATATCATCATCTTCCCAAAGGAACCCATTAATACGGAATAAACCGTATCAACCCTCTCGGGTTCCCCAAAGACTTTTATAACATCCTCTTCGCTCATACCCCATCTTACCGTACCATCCGATACCGACCTTTCCCTATAAAGGTCTATCAGCCTCTCGTAATCCCCCCTGTAAGATCCCGCCATTATCACGGGTTCCAAAGCCTTGGTTATGTACTCAAGGGAATCGAGGCTGTTTATCTTTTCCATCTTCGCCAAAGCCGATTTTAATATCTGTTTGTATGAGAATATGGAATTCGTCCAATTCTCGTCAAACTTCCCAAAATCGTACAAAAACGCGATTACCCCCTTCAACCCCTGCGCGGCCTCTATAAGGGAATCTATGGGCATATCCCGGTAGTTTAGGCTTAAGGCTATTCTTAATGCAAGGTCCAAGATCTTATCGGATGTAGGGTCAAGGGAAGCTTTCTTTCTGAAACTTGGGGAAGATAAGCTATCCCCTATTTCCCTCAAAACGGAAACGGGTTCTTTCGCCGATCTTTTCTCCCAGCCCTCCAAAAGGGTTTGTCCCGAACAACCAAATAGGAAAATATGGATCCACCACTTCCTCATATCTCCCTAGATTTCCTTATTCTACCTTCAACGCTCGGCTTTACCACCTTCTTATGTCTCAGATACTCCTCCAAAACATCGTAGATCCTCCTGCCCGTATCCCTTATATTTCTCATAGTCTTGAAGACCACGTACTCCCCACCCCCGTTTATCAGGTAATCCGTTGATACGATTATATAAGTTGAATCCTCATGGAAGGGCTTTCCATCAACCTCAAGGATCTTCACCTTGGCAAATTGGAACTTGTAGGTCTTAGTACCTATGCTGTCCAAAGTTATTGAATCCCTCAAAACTACCTTTACGCTATCCTCAAATAGCCTATCGTTGTTGTAGAGCATCTTTAACCCGGAAACGTTGAATATCGCGTGATGCCCGTTAAACCCGATCCCCAAAATTTTCAAAAGGTCCCTACCCTTCACTTCTCCATACATAACAACATTCGGAAAAGGAACAGCTTCATAAACGTCCTTCCTCGTGATATTCCCCATCTTAAAGTTCGCCCTAATTCCCCCAGCGTTATACAGCGCAATCACCGGATGATCCTTCTCCCCAAGTTTCTCCATCACGTACCACCTCATTGCATCCGATATTATATTCCCCATAGAACTCTCTATGAAACCTCCCCTGTTGAATTCCCCCTCGCTTCTCGCCACAACCTCCCCGTATACCCTCTCAATCTCCCTTTCGTATATCGTAATAACCGAATCCACGAAGGGATCCGAGGGAACCCTCTCCGCGGTAAGGGTTATGATCTTACCCTTAATATCCACGATCTTCTTTAACCTTTTGTTATAAAGGATCTCAACCACCCCAAGGTTTGACATATGCGAGAAAGCCTGAACTATTGCAGTGGAATTTATCTTTGAAAACTTGGGTTTATAAAGCCCCGTATGGCTATGCCCACCAACTATAAGGTCTATCCCCCTTACGCTATCCGCGTTTCTAAGATCGTGGTTGTATCCGGAATGCGATAAGGCAATTACTATATCCGGTTTTTCCTTATCCCTGAGCTTAGGGACAAACTCCTTGACGAAGGAATATTCCCATTTCACATCAAGGTCTGGCATATTCTTTGGTGGCACCATCCCCTTAAGCCAGTGCGTTATCGTACCGAATATTGCTATCCTTACCCCCATCGTATCCAAGACGATATAAGGTTTTGCGAAGGATGGGGGGTTGCCCAAAGTATCAACCAGATTGGCGGATACTAAGGGAAACTTCGCCCACTTTGCCAAAGAATCCAAAACATCCCTACCGAAGTCAAAATCGTGGTTCCCAACCGCCGCCGCGGTCACACCTATATGGTTCATTATCTCTATGTAAAGCTTTCCTTTCGTGAGTTCTCCCAATAGGTCCCCTTGAAACATATCCCCAGCATCTAGAACCAGCACTAAAGCGTTTTCCTTTTTCGCCCTTTCCCTGTACTTCTTAACCATATAAGCTAGTGCCCTCGCGTTTGAAAGTAAAGGTGGGAATTCCGGATCAAGCCAGAAAGCCTCGTTATAACCCAAATGTCCGTGGGCATCGTTCCAATGCAAAACGTATATCTTCAAATAATCCGAGCTTGCGGAAATTAAAAAGGAAAGCATAGGGGAAAATTTTAAGGGGGCAATTAAAGTATTATTCGGCGTATATGAATGTGATAACCTTATCGTTTTATCTAATTTGATGTTGCAAACGGATCGGGTGTAGAATATAGGTATGATGATGGTAGCCTTGCTTGCCCAGATACTATCAAAGGAGCAGTTGGAGCATATGAGGGAAGGGGGTTGGATCCCCTTTACCCTTTTCAGTCCCCCGGCAGGCGTTATATCCGTCTCCTTCAACGATCCGCAGGTATATACCTTCCAGTACCCTCCAGGATTGGAGCACTACAGGTGGGGTTGTATGTGCAACGGCTTTGGCGTCGGGCATACTTACGGTGGGACATTTTATGGGTATACGCATGGTGACACTGGTTATTACTCTCTCGTAGATTACGGCTCCGGGTACGGAACTTGGGGTCCTTCCGTGTATCAGTGGTGGACAAGAACGAGAACATCGGACGGTAGGATAGAGGTATATCAGCAATACTCCTACTGCCCGTCCGTAGGTGCGGTTAGGGTAAGGGCAACCATTACAAACTTAACTTCCGTCACCTTAACGGGCGTAAAGTTCAAGAGGTACATAGACTGGGACATGAACCCTGGATACTTCGTAAATAATTACTTCTACTGGGATGCGACAAACTCAATGTGCTATGCGGTTGCAAACGACTCGGCAAAGTACGCGGGTCTGACGGGCTTAACACCCACTTCCACGTATGCCCTTTATGGTTGGTGGTACTATAATACTTACAACACAACCCCCGATTACACATCTTATACTGGTGATGGCTACTGCGTCCTTGATTGGTACATAGGGAACCTTGCCCCGTATGCTAGCGTGGATATAAACTATTGTTACGTAGCTGGGAACTCTTATTCCGCTCTAATTTCTGCAAGGTCACTTTGTGGAAGCTGTCCTCTAAGCTACGATGATGGGGTGGGTGTTGAAGAGGGCAACATTGTAAGGAACCCATCCTTTGAATATTCAAACGGTTATATAACCGTTAGAAACTATTCGGGTGAGGTCGTAATTTACCGTTCGGATGGTTCGGTTTATACCAAGGGAATCTATAGGGATGGGGATAAGATAGGGGTTGAGAGGGGCATTTACATAGTCAAGATCAAGGGGGCAACATTTAAGGTGGTGGCGAGATAGTGTTCTGATATATAATTCCTACTATGAAGAGGGTCGCAGTAATAATTCTTTCTTTCGGGTTATATCCAGCTTACGCCCAAATGCCTAGGTTTATAAGGGCGTACGGAGGATCAAACGTAGACGTTGGTAGATCCATATACCATACCTCCGACGGTGGTTATATAGTGGGGGGATATACGTTTTCCTACGGTGTGGGTTCAGCAGATTACATACTCGTTAAACTCTCATCAACCGGAAACGTTCAATGGGCGAGGGTTTATGGGGGTGTAGGGGCGGATACTGGGGTCTCGGTTATTCAAACCCCCGATGGTGGATATGCTATATTCGGTAAAACTTACTCTTATGGTGCCGGAAGCGCGGATTTCCTCCTCGTAAAGGTGACATCCACAGGGACGGTTAGCTGGGCGAAAGTTTACGGAGGTGCGGGTGCGGATGAGGGTTGGAGGGTTATTCAACATCCAAGTGGGGGTTATGTCTTGGTGGGTTCAACGGGCTCCTGGGGTCCTGGTATAAGTGTCGCGAGAAACTTTATGGTTCTCAGAATTGATAACTCGGGTGATTTGGTTTGGGGAAAGGCTTATGGTAGATCTTCCTCAACGAACGATGAGGTTGCCTATTCCATCAAACCAACACCCGATGGGGGATACATAGCGGTAGGCTTTATTTTGTGGACGTTCCCAGACTACGATTTTCTCGTTTTAAAAATAGGCTCAGACGGAAGCCTACAATGGGCTAAGGCTTACGGGGGAAGCGGGGCTGATACTGCTTTCGATGTTGTTGTAACATCGGGCGGTTATCTGGTTTTAGGGACAAGCAATTATGGCGCAGGTGGAAGGGACATATTCCTGATAAAGATAGACAACTCTGGGAATCTACTTTGGGCAAAAACTTACGGCACATCCTCCAACGAAACCTCAAGATCCATTTATCCCACAAGTGATGGAAACTTTGTGATAGTCGGATGGTCAGGATACGGGGGGAACGACAACGTGTTAATCTTAAAGGTTGATCCCTCGGGGAACCTTATATGGGCGAGAAGCTATGGGGGTTCGGGTGGAGATTGGGGTAGATCCATTCAGGAAACCTCGGATGGGGGTTTGGTTATAGGGGGTCTTACCAACTCTTACGGGGCGGGTTTGGACGACATATTGGTTATTCGCACGAGGGGGGATGGGACAATAGGGGGAACCTGTCCCGTGGGCAACCCCCCTATCACCGTAAACACTATCTCCCCCGTACCCATAAGCAACCCCAACATGGACGTTGTAGATGTATCAACTGGCACGAGCATATCGGTCAGTTCTTGGCCTATAAGCCTTCCTAGCTTCAGCGTAACGGATATTTGTCCCTTATCTTCAGATGGAGAGCTTTCGGTCCCTGAAATTCAGACCCTCGAGGGGATCATATCCGTGGGTAAGGGGTACATAAGGCTTGAGGGTGATGCGGAAATCTCAATCTATGATCAGGGCGGGAGGCTGATAAGTTTCATAAAAGGTTCAAAGGGCACAACCATAAACCTAAAACCCGGGACCTACTTCGTGGTGGTTGAGGGGAGAAGGCTTAAAGGTAAGGTGATCGTAAGATAAACCCTCAACCTTATAATTCCCATTCAAAGGAGGTGGGAAGTGTTTGATATAACAAAGGTTAGGAACATTGGGATAATAGCGCACATAGATGCGGGCAAGACTACAACGACCGAGAGGATCCTTTATTACACCGGAAGGAAGCACAAGATAGGGGAGGTCCACGAGGGTTCCGCCACCATGGACTGGATGGAGCAAGAGAAGGAGAGGGGAATTACCATCACCGCCGCTTCAACCACCTGCTTCTGGAAAGGGTACCAGATAAACATAATAGACACACCCGGACACGTGGATTTCACCATAGAGGTGGAGAGGGCGCTTAGGGTTTTAGATGGAGCAATTTTCATCCTTGATGCGTCGCAGGGGGTTGAACCCCAAAGCGAAACCGTATGGCGTCAGGCGGAGAAGTACAAGGTCCCAAGGATAACGTTCGTCAACAAGATGGACAAGGTTGGTGCGGATTACTTCAAATCCATAGAATCTATGGAAAGGAAGCTCGGAACCATTCCCCTACCTATGCAATATCCCATAGGGATGGAATCCGAATTCTCGGGCGTAATAGACCTCGTTGAGATGAAAGAGATAGTTTGGCTTGAGGAAACCCTCGGGGCAAAGTACGAATACAGGGAGATAAGGGATGAGATAAGGGATGAGGCGGAGTTCTGGAGGAACGTTTTAATTGAAAGGCTTGCGGAGGTGGACGAATATATCCTTGAGAAGTATATGGAAAATCAACCCATATCAAACGAAGAATTGAAGGAAGCTATAAGGAGGGTAACTTTGGCGTTTAAGGCGGTTCCCGTATTTTGCGGTTCCGCTTACAAAAACAAAGGAATACAACCCCTCCTTGATGCGGTTATAGATTATCTTCCTTCTCCACTTGATAGGGGTGCCATTAGTGGTAAGACGCCCGATGGTAAAGAGGCGATAAGGGAACCGAAGGATTCAGAACCCCTCGCTGCTTTGGCTTTCAAAATACAAATGGATAAGTATATCGGGAAATTGGTTTATGTGAGGGTTTATTCGGGCGTTCTAAAGGCGGGAAGCTATGTTTTAAACGTAAACAAGGGGAAGAAGGAAAGGGTTTCGAGGCTCGTTAGGATGCATGCGAATATGCAGGAGGACGTTGAGGAGCTGAGGGCTGGGGATATAGGGGCGGTGGTGGGATTAAAGGACACAATAACTGGAGACACATTGGCGGATGAAAACAACCCAATACTCCTTGAAAGTCTCGAAATACCCGAACCCGTTATTTCCCAAGCGATAAAGGGAACTTCTAAGGCCGACGAAGAGAAGCTTTCAAACGTCCTAATAAAGCTTGCTGAGGAGGATCCGAGCTTTAAGTTCTGGGTGGATCAGGAGACAGGGGAAACCATAATTGCGGGTATGGGTGAGCTCCACCTTGAAATAAAGGTCGATATAATGCGCAGAAATTATGGTTTGAACGTAGAAGTTGGACCTCCAAAAGTGGCGTACAGGGAAACCATAAAGAAACCTGTGTATAACGTTGAAGGTAAGTTCATCAGGCAGACGGGAGGTAGGGGTCAGTACGGACACGTGGTAATAAACGTTGAACCCCTTGAGAGGGGTAAAGGGTTTGAATTCGTTGATAAGATCGTCGGGGGTAGGATCCCCAAGGCATTTATACCCGCGGTACAAAAGGGCGTTGAGGAGGCCCTTATGAAGGGGGTCCTTGCGGGTTATCCCACGGTGGACGTAAGGGTTGAACTGGTTGATGGATCTTATCACGAGGTTGACTCCTCCGAGCTTGCCTTCAACATAGCGGCAAAAACCGCTATCTGGGATGCCTTAAGGATGGCAAACCCTGTCCTCCTTGAACCGATAATGAGGCTTGAGGTGGTGACACCGGAGGAGTACCTTGGCGATGTGATCGGAGATATAGGTTCGAGGAGGGGTCATATAAAGTCAATTGAGGATAGAGGTAACGCGAAGGTCATCACCGCCTTTGTGCCCTTATCCGAGCTTATGGCATACGCAAGCGACCTTAGGTCCCTGACACAGGGTAGGGCGTATTTCGTTATGTTCTTTGACCATTACGAGGAAGTGCCACAAAACATAGCGGAAAAGGTGATTGAGGAGAGGAAAAAGGAGCTTCAAAGGGCGAAATGAAATTTAAGTGGCTTAAGCTCGCAGATAGGATAGTGAGGCTTGATAGGGTCCATGAGTTTTATATCAAAAGGGGTGAAGAGGGGAATTTCTGGGTTATAGCAAACATATTCGGATCCGAACCCGTGGTTATGGAAGTTTTCCCAACCTACGTGGAAGCAGAAAGGTTCCTGCGCAACCTCTCCTATTCCCTAATTGAGGAAACCCTGATAGACGTCGAGGAGATAAAGGATAGGATGGAAATGGAGAATGAAGACTTTGAGTAGCCTTTTACTCTCCGTAATCTTAGGCTCCCTAGACCTTGCGGTTAAATTCTGGATATTAAGAAATTTCCAACAATTTCAACCTGTTGAAGTTTTTGGAGAATTTTTGAGGATAACCCTAGTTATGAACCCGAATACCGCCTTTGGGATCTCCTTAGGGGAGAATTTTCCGTACGCACCCGTTGCCATAGCTTTGGCACTTTTTGTTCTCTATCTCCTCGTGAAGGAAAAGAACACCTTCTCAAAGTTAATGTATTCCTTGATATTAGCGGGAGCCATCGGAAATATAACGGACAGGATAATAAACGGCGCGGTAGTGGATTTTATAGATGTTGGGATCGGGAACCTCAGGTGGTTCACCTTCAATTTAGCCGACATTTTCGTTTCCTTGGGGATAATTGGTTTGATAGTTAAGGGTTTTTTCGTAAAAGATGAGGGCGTTCGTTCTTACGGCGGAGTACGGGAGCGGGCATACAATAGCAGCGAGGGGAATTGAGGACGCCTTAAGGCACAAGGGTATAGAGTTTTCTTCCCTTGACGTGGTTAAGGCGGGTGGGATAGTAGAAAAGCTCTCATCCTGGGCGTTTGAGGTGATGATGAGGAGGGGACATCTAGCCTGGAGGCTCTTTTATTACAACCCCATACCATCATCAAAACCCGTAAGAAAAATTTACGAGTTTGTCTTTAAGGACAAATTTATGGAACCTTTGAGAAACTTTAAACCAGACGTTATAATAAGCACACACTTTTTGACATCCCTAATAGGCTTGATATACAAAACGAGATTTAAGACCAAGGTTTATACGGTGGTGACGGACTTTGTCGCCCATCCCCTTTGGGTTTGGGATGGGACGGACGGTTATTTTGTCGCCCTTGAGGATACCGCCCAAGATCTGATAAATTACGGGGTTGATAGGGAAAGGATCCATACAACGGGGATCCCCTTAAGGAGGACTTTCTGGGAGAACGGGGATAAGGGATTTTTCAGGGATAAGCTCGGATATCCGAGGGATCATACGGTTATTTTGTTTTCCGCGGGTTCTTACGATTCGGTTCCTATACAACCCATAATTAAGGGGCTAAAAGGGATAGATAAGATATTTGTAGTTGTTCTTTCGGGAAAGAGAAAGGAAGCTTACGAGAAGTACAAATCTCTTTTGAAAGATGCCAACCTTGAGGGTGTAGTTTATCCGTTTGTGGATTTTGTGCCGGATATTATGAGGGCTTCGGATGTATTCATAACAAAGGCTGGGGGAGTATCCGTCGCCGAGAGTCTAGCCGTAGGCCTTCCCTGCATTTTCATAAGAAGTATGCCGGGTCAAGAGGAGGGAAACGCAAGGGTAGTTGAGAAATACGGGGCGGGTATCAACGCCCACACTCCCGAAAAAGCTCTTAAAGTTTTACTTGAAATTTTGAAGGATAGGGAAAGGCTTCAGCTTATGTCGCAAAACGCCAAAAGAATTGGAAAGCCCAATTCATCCCTTGATATAGTTGAGATAATTTCCCAAGAATTCGGAGAAAGAAGGAGATAAGTGCGCATCCGAGATTTTACCGTCAAACTCTATAATGCCCTTGTCCAGGTATATTACCCTTTTCCCAAACCTCCTTATCAGCTCAAGGTCGTGGGTTATTATTACCGTAGTTGCGGAGAGTTGGCTGTGTAGATCCTCCATAAGTTCGTATATAAGCCTTGAGGTTAGTGGATCCAGACCGCTGGTAGGTTCATCGTAAAATATATACCTGGGGTTTGTCACTATTGCCCTTGCTATTCCCGCCCTCTTTCTCATACCACCCGAAAGCTCCTGTGGATATTTCCCTTCCGAACCTCCAAGCCCAACCATCCTTAAAGCCTCCATCGCCCTATCGTAAGCCTCCTCTTTGCTAAATCCCATTTCTCTTAGGGGCAATGCGACGTTTTCCAAAACCGTCATCCAATCAAATAGGGCGGAATATTGAAAAACGTATCCAAAACTCTTCCTCAACTTATTTAGTTCCTTGTGGCTCAACTTATCAACCCTGAGATTATCCACCCAAACTTCCCCTTCATCGGGCTTTAAGAGACCCACTATACACTTTACCAAAACGGATTTCCCTATACCGCTTTTCCCAACTATCAAAACTGTCTCCCCATCCGAAATTTCCAAACTAACCCCCCTGAGTACATGGTTCTTACCGAAGGATTTCCTGAGATCTTTGACCCTTATCACCTCTTAGGTTCTCCAAAACCCCCTCAAGTTTTTCCTTTGCGGCCTTATAACCCGCATAAACTATCTCATCGTACTTTGAGAAATCCAAAATAGAGCTTATACCCCTAAGGTCGGGTTCTATGAGGATGTCGGGTTTTTGCGTCTCCAAGAGGTAGTTTACTAAGGCACCCTGAGAGGCCATAAACCAGGCAATCAAACCGTTTAGGACGTTCTCCCTCTTAAACGCCAAAGCCCTACCCAAGAAAGGTAAGATCCCCTTTTTCCTATGGAAATGGGGTAAGGATGCGAAAATTTGCCCCTTCGGGAACCTCTCCAAAACATTTACCGCTATAACAAAATCCGCCCCCATCCTTCGTGCTACACCTATGGGTATAGGATCCACGACCCCACCGTCCATAAGCGTGAGATTCTCCCTCTGGAAGTGTATAGTTTCGTATACCCCGGGCAAGCTTGCGGAAGCCCTAAGGGCGGAAACCAAGCTCCCCCTATCAAATATTACTTCGCGCTGGGATATAACGTCGTAAGCGTTTGCGGCGAACTTTATAGGCATATCCTCTATCCTTATCTTCCCCACAAGCCTCTTTAGAAATCTCTCAAACCTTGAAGAATCGTAGAGCTCTGTTAGGGAAAGGCTGGGCTTTAAAACCTCCCTGTTAGCATCCCTTGCGAGCTCTCTCCCTATGTCCTCTATAAGCTTTGAGGAATAACCGGCCGCATATACTCCACCTATAATTGCCCCCATACTGCAACCTACAACGAGGTCGGGTGTAAATTTTTTTTCAGAAAGGTACTTTATCACCCCTATGTGAGCCAAACCCCTCGCCCCTCCTCCTCCGAGAACAAGCGCGATCTTCATATAAAAAAAGAGCGGGAGACGGGATTTGAACCCGCGACCCCCTGCATGGCAAGCAGGTGCTCTACCGCTGAGCTACTCCCGCCCGAGATGGGTATTATAAAGCTGAACGGGATATTATCTATTGAGAACCTCAACAAAGTATATACCGCTTTGCAGATGTATTTTTACGGAATTGGAAGCTCCAACCCGTTTCACGACCTTGCCCTTTATATCATAGATCTTAACTTCAAATTCTCCGGGTTGTGTGAATTATACGAAAAGCAACCTTCGGAAATGGAGGTTCTTGGACAGCCCCCCGTTATGATCGTTGGATTGGTTACTTCCCAAAGATAAAGATGTGATAATAGGGCTTATAGCACTTACCACCATATACTGCGAGATCTCCGTAGGTACTGGGTTTCCCACCGGGCAGGTAAGAACATTTCCCCCAGTATCGGTTTTCACAACCATAAAGTCCAGAAATCCCGCGCCGAAGGATTGGGTATAACCCGCGAGGACAAAACCCGTATCGGAAGTCTGTTGGACTTGGAAAGGTTCGTCTCCGTTTGTGCCACCGTAAGGAAATCCTTTAAACCCGCCCCAAAAGATTCCGTGGAACCCGCGATTATGTATCCGTGATCATATGCCTCATAAACCGAGTAAGCCCAATCTTCGTTTGAGCCCCCATATGTCTTAACCCATTTGAGATTTCCAAGAGAATCCGTTTTTAGAAGTAAAAAGTCGTGCAAACCCGCACCGAATGATCTGGTATGACCCGCCACAACTATATCCTTTCCCGAGCTGTCGGTTTTGATGAGGAAGATTTCCAAACGAATTTGTGGTACCCGTTATTATATATCCCCCATCCGAGGTTTGCACTATTGCACGCGCGCTATCGTCAAGGGTTCCCCCGTAAGTCTTAGCCCACTGTAAGTTTCCGTTTCCGTCGGTTTTGATGAGGAGCACGTCCGTCTGACCCGCACCAAAGGACTGTGTGTTTGAGACCACCACAAAACCCCCACCGCCCGTTTGTTGAACCGAGGAAGCATACTCGTTGTTTGATCCCCCGAAGGTTTTAGCCCATAGAATGTTTCCACCCGTATCCGTCCTAGCCAAAAACAGGTCAAAGTTTCCCGATAGAAAGGTCTCGCCGAGTATAACATAACCCCCACCTGATACCTGACGGACGTATTTCCCAAAATCCGGATTTGGACCACCGAAAGTTTTAACCCATACGTGGTTTCCGAGGAAATCTGTTCTTATAAGCATAGCGTCAGCCGAGCCTACACCAAACGAATAGGTGTATCCGAATATTATTAGACCCCTATCCGCGGTTTGCTGTAATGAGTATGCCCCATCCCTCGCGGTGCCACCGTAAAACCTATACCATGGTGATACCGCAGCGCTTGCGCTCGCGTGTATGATCAGCCCCAATATTTCATTGGGACGCTTTGCGAGCTCTCCTTATTATGGGCACCACGATGCCTGCCCCTATCACCGCTATTGCTAAAGCCAAAACTAACCTTTTCATAGTATGAGTATTTTAAGGCTTCTATTTTTTGATGTCAAGGGAATATGGAGGCTGTTCTAAAAATACACACATTGACACGCAAGAGTTCTTCCTATAGAATCTAAACTTAATGTTTGTTAGCCTACAGTTCAAGCTTGAAATGAAGGAAAACTAACAAAGCTGATGCGTAAGCAATCCTCCGCCATCCGAGTGGCATACAACATGCTAAGAGATTTGGAAAAAGAGAAAACAAAAAACCCTTATGCCCAAATATACCAAAGACTAAGACAACTATTTCCTGAATTACCAACCAAATATATTGACTCAACCATATACAAAGCTAAGCAATATCCCACAGATAAACCTGTGGTATTTGGAGGCAAAAGACTTTTTGAAAAACTTTGTAAAAATCACCTTACAGGAAAAGCAAGGGAAAGACTTAAAAAACAGTGGAAAGAACAAAGACAAGGAACACTTGTAAGCGTTGGGTCAAAGGCAGACAAAGGAAACAGATTAACAAGATTTGAAAACATAAACGGACAGCTACACCTGAGAATTTCCACAGGAAACAAAGAATTTATCTACGCCAAAGTTTTAAGAGAACCAAGCAACAGCAAAGACAAGTGGCTCACCTTTATGGCTATGATTTTGGAAAGCTGGCAAACCCAAAGCTACTTTTCCTACACGGTGGAGTTAAAACTAAGAGACGGAGAAGTTTATGGAAGTGTATCCTTTGAACATCCAACACCTGAAGCTAGATATAAAATAGAGAACGGAGTAATAGCCATAGACACTAATGCATCGCCCATACACTTAGCCATAGCGGAAGTATCAAAAACTGGAGAATTGTTAAGCTATCAGACTATCAGCCTACACCACCTTTTAGGGCTTTCCCAAAACAGCAAAGACCATCAAGAATGGATATTAGCCCATCAGATAGTGGATTTAGCCATTCAGAAAGGTAAAGCTATAGCCATAGAGAACCTAAAAAAACTCAAAAGAGGAACGCGTGGAGATGGGAAAGCTGAGTTAAGAAAAAGACTTCACCAATGGAACGCCAAAAAGTTTTTACAGAAGATTAAAAGGGTAGCAATGTTAAAGGGGTTGGAGGTAATAGAAGTTAATCCTGCCTACACATCAATTATTGGCATGCTAAAATATGCACCGCAGTTAAACATAGACAAAGACATAGCGGGGGCATATGTAGTAGGGAGAAGGGCATTGGGATTTAAGGAGGATACACCCGAGAATTACGAAAAACTACTAAAGGACAAGGCATATTTGGAGTTTGCTTTGAAAAGGTATGAAGAGAGGGAAAAGAAACTTGTGGAGATTATAGAGAAGGAAAGCAACGAATACAAGAGGAACACACTAAAAAGCGAACTAAAGAATGTAGAGGATGCAAAGAAGTTATTAATCAATTTTCTACAAAGCCTTCAGGGTGAGCCAAGCTCCTGCAAGGGAGCCGACGGAAGGAATCCCAAGCAGGGAGAGACTAAAAAAGTCTCTCAAGTAGCTTGGCAAGTTTTGAGGGTAGCCCTCCTCTTCCCTATCCTTGGACGAATTCTACCAAGGGATTTGTCTCATCTGAAGAAGATAGGGTGAGGAAAGGGTTAGCTCCTTTAGAGGCTGGGGGGACGTCCCAATAAGGGATTTTTACAACAGCCTCGGGGGATATGTTTTTCCCTCCCTAATTCACGTTTAAAATACTCGAAATGGCTTTGTTTATCTTTTCAAGCGTTTTGGACAGCATAAGTGTAAAAATGGCAGGGATAAACTCCTTTAAGGCGGACGTTGAACAGGTAGCTTACGTTCAGGGTAAAAAGACAATTTACAGGGGTGAAGTTTTTGTTAAGAAGCCATCATTTTTTAGGTGGGATCTAAAGGAGCCGGAAAGGTATATAGTTGTTGCCAATGCGGATTCAAGCTGGATCTTCTATAAGGGTGAGGTAATGAGCCAATCCATCCCTTACAACCTATCCGAACTTTTGAAGGGGGACTATTCTGGTTTTAATGTGAAGGAGATCAAGGTTAGGGGCGGGTGGAAGCTCCTTTTAACTTCTCCGGAGGCGGTGGGTTTTGATTCTATGGTGGTTTTTATAGGTAAGGACTACCTACCACGATCCCTGAAAATCTATAACTTCTCCGACTGGATAGAGATAAAATTTAGCAACATAAGAACCAATTTGAACATCCCAGATAGCCTCTTTTTAAAACCAAAACCTTGATAATAGCGGATCTCCATCAAGACATCCTAATTTCCGGGAGGGATATAAGGGGAGTTTTTGATGAACTTTTTGCCCACAATTATAGGCTCGTGGTCGCGGTGGTTTTTCCAATATCCAACGGGAGAATTTGGGAATTTGACGAGGTTTTGGAGGGGGTAAGAAAATATAAAGAAAATTTGGGGGAAAACTGTAAGCTCCTTGAGAACTTTCAAGATCTTGATGAGAATGTTTTGAATGTGATAATTGGGCTTGAGGGTTGCTACTTTTCCGATATAAAACTTTACGAAAGGCTTTATGGGGAAGGCGTTAGGCTATTTTCCCTTACTTGGAATATACCCTCCGCAGTTTCCGGATCGTGCGAGGATGGTAAGGGTTTAACCGAATTTGGCTTTGAGTTTATAAGCTGGGCGAGGGAAAAGGGGGCTTTGATAGACTTGGCTCATTCGTCTTATAAGGCCATTATTCAAACTATTGATCTCGTTGAGGGCGCTATTTATTCACACGGGGGGGTTTTAAAAGAACCCAAAAATATGAGGAACTTGGACTATGAACTTGCGGGGGAGATTGTTAAAAGAGGTGGGATTATAGGTTTGGGTTATGGAAAGTTATTTTTTGAAAGGGATGCGAATATATTTGATGTGGCAGAGAAAGTGGAGGAGCTAGTTGGAATGTTTGGTAACATAGTTTCGGGTTCAGATTTCTTCGGTCTTGGAAGGGATAACCTTATAAGATGTTTGGAGGAACCAAAGGAAATTAAAAATCTGGTAAGACTCTTGCCCGAAAAGATCCGGGAAGATTACCTTTGGAAAAACTTCTCTAACTTTCTCTTGAGATCGGGAAGAACCTCATCTATCAAGGATGGACCATAATGGGCCAAAAAGTCCGGTTCGGTAATAATAATCGGTATATCCCCAAACCTCTCCCTTAAGGATCTTTCTATATCTTCCGCCTTATATCTCCTTTCGGGTTTGGGTTCGTAGATTATCAGGTCAGGCTTTAAGGATATGGTTTCCATATCATCGGGTTTGAAATAGGATTCCGTCTTGAAAGAATAAACGTTTTCAAGTCCCAAGATCCTCAAAGCGTTGGTTATGTAGCTTGGTCCCCCCGCGGTTATCTCCCCTCCCAAATCTATCTCGTAATAAACCCTCGCCTTTATCTCCCTTTCCTTTAAGGAGTCTAAAACCCCGAGGAGCTCTATAGCGAGATTTTCCGCAATTTCAAGCCTTCCCGTTATTACCCCAACCTTCCTAAGATTCTCCAAAATTCCAAAAACGGAATTCGGTAATGGTAAAGCCACCGCGGGAAACCCCCTGTTCAAAACCTCAAGGGCGGTTTTTCTCTGAGCCCCAGTAGTTAAGAAAACAATATCCGATTCCAATTCCTTTAATTTATCCCATAGGACGTTCAAGTAAGCCCCTACCCTCGGAAGATTTGAGATCTTCCCCTTTGGTCTGTTGCAGTAGAGGCTTACCCCAATTATCCTATCATCAAGGTTCAACCTAAATAGGGCATCCGTTATGTCTGGAGCCAAGGAAACGATCCTCCTTGGTTCTTCGGGAAGATCAACGAAATCCCCAAAAATCTCCGAAAAAAACTTCATCAGAATTCAAGGGATAAGTTTAAGGTTGGGGCAAGGGGAAGCTGGGGAACTGTCCTGTATCTCTTTTCCTTCTCATCGTAATAAACAAGGAATACGTTCTTGCGATTATAAACGTTTATAACCGTGAAATTCCAAGATCCCCTAAACCTATAAATGTTCAAGTTTCCACTTACAAATATGTCAAGCCTGTGGTAATCGGGATACCTTCCATTTTCCGAAGGATAACCCGTATGATAACCAAAGGAATAGCCAAAGTTCTTACCCCAAAGGTTGAGGGATTGGGATATACCTAAGGCATGGGGGGCATCGTTAAGGGTTTTAGGCTCCCTCTTAGTGTAAGAATACCATAAAGAAAGGGAGGATCCGAATATCCTACCGTTGTATCCCAAGTTTATAGAATAGGATCTTCCCGTCGTGTCCCTAAAATCTTGATAAAGCCTTAAGTATTTCCTATAAATTACCTGAGCAAAGGCTGAATACCTCGAAGTTCTCCTTACCACCTCAAATCCCCCAAAGTATGCCCTCTGTGGAAGTGAAAATAAGGTGTAAAAGGATGGCATAAAGTAGTAAAACCTAAAGAGCCCTTCCCCCTCCATAGGAAAACCATAGAAGTTGTCCCGAGTTATGGAAAATATACCCCTTAATGAGACCGCTTCGCTTAAGAAAAATTTAACCGAAAGGTTGGGATCAAGGTATTTCCCATCCGTCCTTAAACCCCCCGAAAGGTTAAAATTACCCAAGGTTTGTGTAAATTGGGCGTAAAGATCATTTATTAACCGTTTTACCGTATCAGCCCTTTTTGAGGAAATATAATAAAGGTCGTAGTACTCGGAAACGAAACCCAAGCTAATCCTTTCTCCCTTTAACCCCGCCGAAAAACCGTATAACCTTATCGGATTGTAAGCTTTATACCCGTTGGCAAATACATCGTTCCCATAATCCGCAATGTAGCCCTTTGTCTCAATTAACCCCTTTTGGTAACGTGCATAAGAGATAAAGTTTGACCAATTGGCATCTATTTGTGTCCTTTCCGAATGAAAATTAAAGAAACCCCTTGATCCTAGGAACAAAACCTCAAATCCCTTCCTTCCGAACTTAAAGAACCCGTCGTAAAATTGATATGGTAAGTTCCTACCCGCAAGTAGGGAGATATAAGCCAAGTGAAAACCCCGAACCGAAAACGCATAAAAACCTTCCCCTAAATCCTTAACCGCTCCGCCCTTGGCGGATATAAAGCTTAAATCAAAGAATTTTCTATCCATCACGTTAAACTGGGTTATACTGTTAAGGGATACGAAGCCGGACAATCCGAAGATCTCCGAATGGTAAGGGATCGTATAAATCTCCGCGGAAGAAAGCATGTTCGCGTCGAGGACGGAGGACAAACCACCAAGGTGTACAGGATTGAAAACCCTTATTCCGTCAAGGAAATAGACGGTTTCCTCGGGCGGGGAGTTCAAAAATGAAGCCTTCAAACCGAGGTCGCTTGAAAACTTTGTGGATGGAACCCTTGAGAGCACCCTAATAGGGTCGGGTTCTATGAAATTTGGGGAATTCCGCAAGATCTCGTAATTTACCCTGTAAGGTTCAAAGGTTCCCTTTTTAAACTCCCCCTCCTCCGAGGACACGAATACCTCCGGGAGGATGTAAGTCTTGGGCTCTAATCTTACGAGTATTAGGGTATCCGAGCTTAAATTTATTTTCAGGGTTTCGCTTTTGTATGCCACGTTGGAAATTATAATTACCTTTTCTCCCCCAGAAAGGTTAAGTTTAATATAGCCCTTCCTGTCCGCATAAAACGCCCTGTTTTCGGGTAAAACCCTGATGTAAGAATTTGGTTCAGTTTTTATCTCCAAAATTACACCCAGCATAAGCCTTTATTCTAAAACCGCATAACGAGGAGTATATAAAACACCCAAAGGGAATAGCCGAAAATTAAGAAAACAACCTCACCCGTCAAAACGTAAAAATAAGCCATTGAAGAACCTATGGTATTCAAAAGGAAATTTAACGCCAAAGTTGCCCTATCCCCGAACCTCCTTGATACCTTATGGTGTATATGCTCTTCGTCCCTTTCAAATATATTCCTCCCCTTTATTAACCTCCTAAAAAAAGCCAAGGTCGTATCCATGAAGGGGAAAAATAGCGCCAAGAGAATCGCCTCAAATGGGGCTTGAATTTTAAAAAAACCCCAGCTTGCGAGAAAACCTAAAGTATAAGCTCCAACATCTCCCATTATCACCTTTGCGGGAGGGGAGTTGTAAAGGAGAAGGCCAGTTAATATTCCCGCAAGGTGGATCCAGAACTTCTCTTGAGAGATCAAAAAAAGGAACGTGAAAACGACGATAGAAGTTGAAAGCAATATCCCGTCCTTCCCGTCTATTACGTTAAAGGCGTTGGTGAAACCAAGAAAAAAAAGGAACCAAAAGAGAAAGTTAAAAGGCTCAAGGAGAAAATTATATCCAAAAATGCTTATAGGCGTAATTTTTAAGGCGAAAATTAGGGATATTATACCCGTTAAGGCGAGTTTTATCCTCCCGTCCAACCCCTTTATATCGTCGTAAATCCCCATAATAGATATTGCAAAGATCGGCAAAAGTACCCACCAATCCCCCAAGAAACTCCATATCAAGAATGGTAAAAGAATTATCCCCGCACCTCGTATTTTTCCAGATGATCTATCCTTAAATAGGCTTATTCCCTCAAAGATTTTCCAAAACAAGTACCCACCAAAAACCCCGTAAATTATCGGAATAAATAACATTAACTATTTGTTTTCCTCTTGCTCCTGAGATTGCCCTTCTTCCTGAGGAGCTTTGGGCAAAACATCGTACCAGATCCTCTGTACGTACGTTGCTGGATAATGAACCCTGTGGCATCCCGTACAATTCGCCCTGTAAAGTTCTTGTAATGTTTTCCTTAAGACTTCCTTGTTTGGTATTGTCTTATTTGCCTCGTTATCAAGATCCCTTATCAGGGTCGCTATGGTTGGGGTAGTGAAAAGATAAGGGTCCTCTTCATGGCACTTGGAGCATAGGCTTTGGTTGTAGTTGAACCTCTTCACGAAGTTTTGTACGTTCCTTCTAAGTTCGGTCTTCGATCCCTTGTCTATGGCCCTCAGTATCGCATAATAATCCCTTGTTAGGTTTTCTTTGAAGTCCCTGTACGGAACATCCTTACCCGTGAGTGGATCCTTTACCCTGAAGGTCGCCATATTCATCTTCATATCCCTCGTAGTCCAGTAGTACCTGAAATAAACCTTCGGGATCTCCTGAACGTGGCAGGATTTGCAGGAATACTCTATTTTTGCCAAGAGTTTTGCTACCCTCGGATCAAGGCTCCTCTTTGCCCCTATGGGTAGCACGGTATCCTTCTTTTGCTCTTTTGATGTGTCCGCGCTATCCTTCACAAAACCCAAAACCTTCCCCAATTCCTCCACCTCGTTTAGGGCGTACCTATCCTTCCATTCTGGTACGAGATTCGCAACGAAGTTTATGTAATCCCTAAACCTAAGATAAGATTCCTCCAAAACCTCCATATCAATGGCGTTTATATCCGTCACAAGGTCATAAAATCTCCTCCCAAGGGTATCTTGGTAGGCTTTGTAATTTTTCCCTTTCCTTGCGACGGGTGGATAGAAGGCGTCAAGGCTTTTGGGTGGCATATCAAAGTTGTAAGTTTTCGTTTGTTGGGTTTCTTGAGGCTGTTGGGTTTCTTGTGCCAAGAGAAGGTAATATAATCCCCCGACCATGAATAGGGCGAGTAAAGTTATGAACAGGACCTTACGCATAGATGGTTAGTATAAGGGTGAATTTTCGGTTTTAAAATACCCGCTTATGCTCTCTTTTACCGCAGATGCAAGTTTGTTTCAGGAGGTTTTGAACAGGGCAAACAAGCTAATAAGTAAGGCAAAAAAGAGCCTGTTCATTTCCCCCGGGGTACTTTTAAGGGTTAGGGATAGGAATTTGACGGTTTTTGCCACCGATATTGACAGTTGGATAATACAGGATATGCCTATATATGATGGGGAGGAAGGTGAGGTTTTTATACCCATAGCGGAAACCCTTAAGTTGGTTAAAGGGTTCAAAAGGGTGAGCGCGATAAGGGTGATGGAAACCGAAGATTCCATCAAAATCTCCGCCGAGGGTACATCTTCGGAATACGAGATAAGGAAGTACAACCTTGGGGAGTTTCCCCAGACGCCGGATTACACGTTATATGATGGATACACAATAGACCTTGAGCAGTTCGTTGAGGGTTTGGACATAGTGAGCTGGTGCTCCGCGGAGAACGATAGCAGGGTTTTCTTAAACGGTGTATATTTCCATAGCGGGGATGGATATTTGAACCTTGTGGCATCCGATGGGACGGTTTTGGGAAAGGTCTCCAAAATGAGGTTTGAAGGGGAAATAAAGGGTATAATACCCATAAACCTTGTGGATGTTGTTAGGATCCTTGATGAAGGATCTGCGGTAATAAAGGTTGAAGATGGGTACCTTTACTTAGCCACGAGCGTAGAAGGGGCAAACATAAGCCTCATTATTAGGTTAATAAACGAGGAATACGCAAATTACGAGAGTCTAATACCGTTTGAGTTTATAGCTGGGACAACATTAAACAGGGAGGATTTGGAGGATGCGGTGGAAAGGATCTTTAACTTCTTACCCGAAACTGGGGAAATTGAGGTGGAGATCCTTGATGGGGAGTTTATCCTTTCAACATTATCATCCAAGGGTAGGGGTTTGGAGAAGGTAGGGGGGGATACTTTTGGGAAGATCAAAACTAAGATGTTCGGAAACCACCTTAGGGAAATAGTTAGAAAGTTGGATTACGAAAGGTTAGACATAAAGTTTTCGGGTTCAAGCACACCCATATATATATCCCCATCCGGAAGCGATGAGGTGATTTTCTTAACCGTACCCCTTACGTGAAAGTCAATATAGTTGAAGGTCTTGGGAAGGAGATCCCCATAAGGAAGGCTTATGGGGATTTTTTGGTGGAAATAGGTGAAGACAGAAGGGTAGTAGTCTTGGACGCGGATCTGGGACACTCGACGAATGCGGTAAAGTTCAAGGAAAAATATCCGGAAAGGTATATAGAACTTGGAATTCAGGAGCAAAATATGATGGGGATAGCCGCGGGTTTATCCGCGGTGGGTCTCATACCCTTCACATCCTCCTTTGCTATATTTTCCGCGGGAAGACCTTGGGAGCAGATAAGGCTTTCTATAGCTTATTCCAACTTCAACGTAAAGATAGTCGCAACGCATGCAGGGATAGCTACGGGGGAGGATGGGGCATCCCATCAAATGAGCGAAGATATCTCCCTAATGTCTTCTATCCCGGGTATGGTTGTCCTATCTCCATCGGATTATTTCTCCGCAAAGAGCGTCTTAAGAACCGCTTATAAGTACAACGGATACGTTTATGTCAGGCTCGTAAGGCCGTCAAGCCCAACCATATATTCCGGCGAGTTTGATTACGAAATTGGGAACGCGATAAAGCTAAGGGAGGGGAAGGATATTTCAATTATTTCAACGGGACTTCCCGTGCACCATGCGGTAAAAGTTTCCCTCGAGCTGGAAAGGGAGGGGATAGGGGTTGCGGTTTACGATTTCTTGACAGTAAAACCCTTGGATGGAGAGGCTATTAGGGATGCAGCGAAGGCGAAATATGGAATATTGGTGGTTGAGGATCACGTTATGTGGGGGGGATTGGGTATGGCGGTTTCCCATTTTCTCGCAAGGGAAAGGATATATGTACCTATAAACTTTATAAATCTTGGTGATAGCTTCGGAAGGTCGGGTAAATACGAGGACCTTTATAAAGCTTTTGGTTTGGATGCGGAGGGGATAAAGGGGAAAGTTTTGGAAATTTTGGGATCAGATTAAAAGGAGGGCTATCTCGTCGAATACGTGAAGATATTCCGCCCTAACCCTACGCTTTCCCCTAAACTCCTCAAATAGCTCAACATATTCGGAAATTTCCTCAAATTCCATCTCTCCGATCCTCAGCCTAAGGTATATTTTTTCCAACCTTTCCTTCCATTCGTCAAGCGGGTCGTACTCCCTTAGTGGTGGTGAATTTTTTAAGTATAAATTTAAGGAGGGTAAATTTCTATATCTTAACCTTTTCTCGGGTAGGAAGGAAGCCGCGGAGGGACCAAGTCCTATATACTTCTCCCTTCTCCAATATTTCAAGTTGTGCAAACACTCAAAACCCTCCCTTGCGAAGTTAGAAATTTCGTACCTAATATAACCGTTTCCCTCCAAAATCTCATCCCTAAGGATGTAAAATTCCCTCAAGTTTTCCGGAATTTGAATTTTTCCCTTTTTATACCAATAACCGTAAAGGGTTCCCTCCTCTATCTGTAGTGAATATGCGGATATGTGATGGGGGGAAAACTTAAGGGCAATTTTAAGGTCTTCCTCAAAATCCCTTAAACTCTGATTAGGATATGCGAAAATGAGATCAACGTTGGTATTAAATCCGAAATTTAGAGCCCTATCAACCGCATCTATGCATTCCTTAACCGTTTGCCACCTCCCCAAGACCCTCAACCCCTCCTCCTTAAACGTCTGAACCCCTATGCTTATCCTATTTATCCCCAAATCCTTCCAGATTTTCAAGTTTTCTTCCCTTACATCCTCAGGGTTAGCCTCCAAAGTTATCTCCTTAGCCTCCAAATTGAAAGTTTTAAAGATCTTGTCAAATATCACTTCAAGCTGTTTCGGTTTCATTAGAGAAGGGGTACCCCCTCCGAAATATAGGGTATCAACCTTTTCCCCCCTATACTCCTCCATCTCCCTAAGTAGGGCGAAAATATATTCATCCCAAACCTCCCCAACCCTCCTATAAAAGTCACAATAAGGACAGACTTTTCTACAGAAAGGGATATGAATATAAATACCCGACATTCTTATACCTTCCTGAATTTTGCTATAAAAAACCCCTCAGTTTTTGTCCTATGTGGGTACAATCTTACCGTTCCCTTCACCCCACCTTCCACCTCCCCTATCCCTATCTTTACCTCCTCCACCTTTGCACCCGTTAAATTTAAAAACTTCTCCACCACCCCCTCGTTCTCCTCGTAAGTTAATGTACAGGTAGAATATACCATCTCCCCCCCATCCTTTAGCATCTCAAAAGCGGAAAGCAAAAGCCTTAGTTGGATATTTGACATCTCCTTTACCTCCTTTGGAGACCACCACTTTATCACTTCAGGGTTCTTGTGCAAAGTTCCCAGGGATGTGCAAGGTGCATCAACCAACGCGTAATCAAAAAAGTTTTTATAAAACTTTACGAGTTTTTCCCCCTTGTAAATACTTATAGCAACGTTTAAGCATCCTAACCTTTCAACGTTATTCACCGTTGCTTTTGTCCTTTCCATACTATAATCGTTTGCGAGGATAAATCCCGTGTTTTCCATTAGGGCGCTTAGAAGGGTGGTTTTCGAACCTGGAGCGGACGCTATATCCAAAACGAAGGAGTGTTTTCTGGGATTTAAGATATGCGCGGGCAACATTGACGCTAAATCCTGAACGTAATAATACCCCAAGAAATGCTCCAAGGTCTTACCGAGCTCGGAAGGGTAATAATCAACCCTAAAGGCATAATCCAAAATCGTGTCGCTCAATACAAAACCCTTACCCTCAAGCCTTTCCCTTAGATCCTTGGGGAAAATTTTTAAAGTATTTGCCCTTATATATGGCCTTATCCTGTGCGAAGTAATGTAGCTTAGGAACTCTTCAAGCTCCTCCCCCAATATCTCATTCAACGCCGAAAACAATGATCTGTTCGCTTTTATATATTCAAGCATAACTCCTCAACCACCTTTTCCATCTCCATACCCCTTGAACCTTTAACTATAGCAACATCGTAATTTCCTTTTAGCACAAAATCCGAGCATTCCTTATGGGTTTTTGCATAGAAGGTCTCCAAACCGCACCCTTTTGCCTCCTCCAGCACGAACCTTGATAACCCCCCAAAACCTACCACCGCTGATATACCGTAAAGGCACATTTTCTTCCCCACCCACCTATGCCAAAACTCCGCCTCATCTCCAAGCTCAAGCATATCCCCAAAAACAAAAACTATTTTCTTTCCATAATAAACCTTATGCACGGACTTTAAAAGGGCATCAACGGATATAGGGTTTGAGTTATACACATCGCTTATAACATAAAGTTTTCCGCATCTGAACCTCTCCATCCTCATCCTCTCACCCCTGTAATCCTTCAATATCTCCGAAACTTCGTTTAATGGCAATCCCATGAGCTTCGAAAAAACCACGACCGCCAAAGCGTTCTCCGCAAACCCAAGGTGCGGATATGGGACGAAAAACTCCACCCCCTCAAATTCAAACCTCACCCCATCCTCCGAGATCCTCAAATTCCTCCCCAAAAAATCCGCATCCGAGAAACCGTAAGTGTAAAACTTTCCATCCGGGAAAAAGGGGGATTCCGAGTTTATCAAAACCAACCCATCGGAAAAGGGTATTGCGGAGTATTCCTCAATAACCGCGTTTTTAGTACTGCCAAATCCCTCAAGGTGTTCCGGTCCCAAACGGGTGTATATTAAATGGTTTGGCATAGAAATTTTTGCCAACTTTCTAATCTCCCCGATCTTATTAGCCCCTATCTCTAAGATCCAGAAATCCTCATCCCCCTCCGTCTTTATTATTGTAGTGGAAAGTCCAATAAAGTTGTTAAAACTCTTAGGCGAATATGCTATTTTGTAAAATTTCCCAAAAACCCATGCGAGCATACTTTTTGTTGTTGTCTTCCCCGCAGCACCTAAAACCCCAACCACTTCCCCCGAAAATTCTTTCCTCTTATGATATGCCCACCTAAGAAGGGCGGAAATCGTATCCTCAACCACGACGCAACTTGAATTAAATTTTCTCTCACCCAAAACCGCAACCGCCCCTTTCTCCAAAGCGGAATATGCAAAATCGTGCCCATCAAATCTTTCCCCCCTTATAGCCACAAAAAGTTCCCCCTCCTTTATCTCCCTACTATCCGTACTTATACCAAAAAACTCAACATCCTTCCCAAAGGCGCAACCCTTAACTATCCTCCCCAAATCGGATAATCTCATCCCAATATCCTCTTTAGTCTCTCCTCTATCCCCTTCCTTATCATATTCGCCACAAGCATATTCCTATAGCCCTCTTCAACTGGGACTTCAACGGGTTTATCGTATATCACCGCATCCAAGAAGGATCTTATCTCCAAACTTAAGGCATCCAAGGAACCATCAACGGGAGGAAAATACGGTAAAATCTCCCCATCCATCCTCTTCACCATCTCAACCTTCCTGTGTAGTAGATCTATTGATAGATAGTTTTCCTTCGTGAAAACCCTAAATTTCCTCATCTTTTCAAGGGATATCCTGCTTGCGGTTAAATTTGCCAAAGCCCCCGATGGGAACTCCAATCTTACGTTTGCTATATCTATTTCATCCGTAAGAACAGGTACCCCTATGGCGCTTATGTTCTCGGGCATTTCTTTTATCAAATTGAGGGTTAAATCTATGTCGTGGATCATAAGGTCAAGGATCACATCCACATCTGTTCCCCTTGGATTATACATACTCATCCTTACACTCTCGATAAAATAAGGTTTTTCGGATATTAGGGATTTTGCGGATAAAAAAGCCGGGTTAAACCTCTCGATATGCCCAACCTGAACTTTCACCCCTTTTTCTTTTGACATCCTCACGATTTCCTCGGCCTTTTTTATATCGTCTGTTAAAGGCTTCTCAACGAAAACGGGTTTCCCCATCTCTATGCAGAACTTTACGACCTCGTAATGTGTGGTGGTGGGTGAGGCGCAAATTACCGCATCCGACTTCTCAACTACCTCATCAAGGGAAGAGGCTGGAATCGCGCCGTACTTTTCCCTTGCTTCTTCCATCCTTTCCGGCTTTATATCCCAAACGATGATTTCCTTTACTTCTTGGAAGTTTTTTAACTTTGAGACGTGTATTGAACCTAAATACCCCACCCCCACAACCCCCACCCTCAGATCCTTTGGGGACAAGCGGGGACGACGGGATTTGAACCCGCGACCTCCGGCGTGACAGGCCGGCGTTCTAACCAGGCTGAACTACGTCCCCAAGATGGGTATTATAAAGGTGTTAGATTAGGTTTGGGACATCAAATCCCAAGGTAGGTATCCTAAAATAAACCCTCCTTGCCCCAACGAGATTTTTCTTTATATATTTCAGGCTCTCGACAACCACCCCCCTCTTTGAAGCCGAATGTATAACCATTCCGTCTCCCAAATATATTCCAACGTGATCCACAAACTTATGCTTGAACTTAAAGAGCAAGATATCCCCTGGTTTTATTTCTTCAATCGGTACCGGTTGTCCAAAGTTTACGAAATCCCTAGCCCTCCTCGGAGTTTCAACGTTGAACCTTTTAAAAACCTGTCCAACAAAACCAGTGCAATCCATCCCCGTAGTATCTAAACCCCCGTACTTATAAGGAATACCCACGTACTGTAATGCGAAGCTTAGAAGGATATCCGTTGGATTCATAGCCAAAAGGGTATATTTCCTTCCAAATTGCTTATTATACCCTCTAATAGAAATTGCCCTATCTTGTCCGCGTAATGGGTGGTGACGGGAAGCCTCGGGGGTTTTATGGAACCCCAGTGTAATAGGGTCATAGATGTGATGGAAATAACCGCGTCTTCTATGCTAAAATCTTCGTAAGCTTCTGGTAATCTTACGATTATAGGCACGGGAGTTCCAAGAGTTCTACTCGTAGTTAAAAGGTAAGCCTCATTTTCGTTTATCCTTATCCATGTTCCCTTTTTCTCAGAGTATATCCTCGGTGCCCCCGACTTTTTAACTTCAACGAGATAAAATTTTGTCTTGAGCTTTTCCTCCATCTCTTTAAGTGCCTTTATCTCATCCTGAGGAAATCCTCCATCCCTATGAATCACCACCTTTTTACCTTTTAAATCTCCTAAAAGGTTGGCAAGGATATTGCCTGGTATAGTTTCACTTTCGAGCTGAGAAGTAGTCAATTTATATTTTAAAAATTCCCCATTTGACCGGTATATCCTTACCCCCGCGGCGTAGTTAATTGTCCCTGACCCTCTTTCCTTCTTTCTTCTTGTTACATCAAGCCCAACAAGGGCATCAATACCGAGGATAGGCTCCGCAAATATAAAAGGTTTGTTCCCATTTTTAGCTAGAATACCCAAAACTATGTTGCCTAATATGTATTTCGCGTACTCCTCTTCTTCTTTCAAGATTTTTCTCAAAGTTTTAAAAGTTATAACCTGCGTTTGGAGAATTTGATCCTGTAATGAATACCTCTTTATTTCGTTGTAAATGTTGGACTCAGAATTGTCATCAAACTCATCCTCATCGTCTTCTATAAAAGCCACCAGTATATCCGCTTCGGTTTCCTTTATCTTTTCTATTTCTTCCTTTATATCTTTTGGCTTTTGAAAATTCACATACACAGGATCTATATTGAAACCTAGAGCTTTAATCTCCCTTTCCAACGTTTTAATAGACTTGTTCAAATCATCATAGTCTTTTGTTTCGCCAAACACCGAAAAGGCTATCTTTAGATTCTTATTAACCATCTCGTATATCCCATTACTGCGTAATTGATCGTATATGTGCCTCTCCCTCTCCACAATTTTACCGCCACCAATACGGACTGGAGGAAAATACCTTTTCTTAGGCTCTGGCTTTACAAAAATATGCGGATACTCTTTATCACTTATCCTTTCTCCCTCTATCCATCCTCTATCCTTTAAGGGTTGTGCTACCGAATCAACCATTTCCATCCTTTCGTTGGGTTTTATTTTCAGATCATTAAAGACGTTTTTCTTGGTTTTCTCATCAACAAAATACTTTATATTCCTGGAGTTAATAGAGATCAAAAGCTCGGAAATGGGGTAATCATACCGTTTTTTATCTTCCGTTTCTACAACTACCACCTCCTCATCATCAGGGATTCGTTCGTACCTTTCCTTCCTGCCCGGTGTTGTGGCTTCCTTCACAAGTTCGTCCCTATTTTCCTTCATAGTTCCAATTACACTGATTACCTTTCCTACAAGGTTAGTTTCTTTATCCTTCACCTTCCATTCTTTATAAGGCTCTTCTTGAATGAATTTTTCAACACTTATCCCATTCTCCTTTAAGAAATCCTTTAGGGTGATCCCCGAAACCATATCCGAATCTATTAATATCCCTATGGCCGGCTTTCCATCTATGACCAGATCTATGATCTTGTAGTTCCGCCTTACTTTAAACTTCCCATTTTCGTAAGATTTTTCGAATTCTTTCAATTTTTGCTTAATTTCCTTATCCACATCCTCGCTTAACCCCCTAGCCACAAAAGCCGCGTAAGAACTTACTTTTGGTTCCCAATTTTGAACCCTTCTTATCTCCTTTAAAAATCGAAACTTTTCATTTTCTCGTAGCTCTCGAAGTATATTTTTAAGCTCCTCATCATTCACCTCAACGTCCGAGATTATAAAATTTCTATCCCTTGCCCAGTGCCCAACCCTTATTCTTCTTAAATGGTATGGCAGGGCGTTTAAGATTTTATTTGTTTCCTCCCTTTTCTTTTCCTCACTCATCGTGGTCAGCTCTACCTCATAAGCATACAGAGTTGGTATACTCTCCGTTTTCACAAAAAAGATATCAACCTTCACATTTTCCATATCCCGTTATTTTAAGGAATGAGCATTTCCAAATTTATCCCCCTTATAATATCCGTGTAATGCTCCTTTTGTTATCCTTGGTAATAAATGAGGTGGGGAGCATAGGGCAGGATTCGGGTTGGGTTGAGATTTTTAATAACGGGAATTCTCCCGAAAATTTGAATGGTTATTTTTTGGTGACAAAAAATAGGGTTTTGCCTTTGTCGGGTGTAATAAATTCTGGGGAATATAAGGTTTTTCACATAGGTTTAAGTATGAATTCGGATAGTGTCTCCTTAAAGAACGGCTCCATAACTATAGACTCATACTCTTGGATCTCTCTTCCGAGTTCGGGTAGCATAGGTAGATATCCTGATGGTATCGGAAATTTCAGGATATTCCTCGTACCAACTCCGGGAAGGAGAAACGAGCTTCCCTCTTCCCTTGACGAACAATCCTGGGGTAAAATAAAGGCCCTATTTGGTCCAAGGAGATAGGTGGGAGTTCCCTTCTGTAGGTACTTCAAAAACTGCCCCGTTTGTCTTTATCAAGACCTTAAGTACGAGGAAAGTGCGAGGGTAAAGGCAAACCTCGTTAGAAAATTCCTTGATATAGATCCCAAGGTTATTCATTCGCCAAAGGATAAATTTTATAAGTTTAGGGCAAATTTAAGGGCGAAGAGGTTAGGAACGGGAAGGTTTCTCCTTGGATATACCCAATCAAAGGATTCCGTTTTTTGGATAGATTTATGCCCCATATTAAATCCTAAGATAAACGAAAACTTACAATTTCTTGCGGATAAATTTGGATCCACACAAATATCCACATGGGATCCCGTGGAGGGTATAGGGAAGCTTGAGAGTTTGACGGTTTTAACCGATGGGGATTCACTTGTATTATCCGTAAATCTAAAGAAAGATCTCTTCCTAAAGGAATTTACCTTTGAGATCCTTGACGAAAACAGGAGTTTTGTTGGGGTTTGGTGGTTCTTGAAAGAAGGTAGGTTACTCGGGGGAAGGGGTGAGATGTTTTTGGGAGTTAAGGTAGGGGGGAAGTCCTTCAGGGTTTCACCCTTCGGCTATTATCCGGATAATTTACATATAATCCCCGAAATTTGGGATGTTTTCTCGGGTTATAGGGAGGTTTTGGCGGTGGGAACGGGTATAACCTTTCCCCTTGAATCTGTTCTAACTTATGTGGACGAGCACGCCCTAAATGTTAGGGAGATAGATGAGAACAAAAACATATATTTCTCCCCCATCAACATAGAAGCAATCAGCCCCAAGATATACTTATCAAACCATCCTTACGATCACAAAACCATAGCGATAAACCTTGATGGTTTAAAATCAAAGTTTCCCTTGGATTTTGCAAATAATTTTGAGGAGGTAATAGTGTTCGGCAGTTTGGCAGAAAAGATAGCTAGGTTCCTGAAAAAATACAATTTAAAGCCCAAAAAAGCCTTCTTCTTTGACGTTGAACCCTATACAAGAAAGTATCTCCTTTCCGTCATCGCAAGGTCGTGAAAAACCAACTTTCCCACCTCACACCATTACCATCTTTGGATATATATGCCCCAAAGTTTTTATACCTAAAACCCGAAGAAAATCTATACCCCACCTTTGAGGTAAATACCCTTGAGGAATAAGCGTCCTCATAAAACTTTAAACCGCTTTCCGTAAAAGAGTATAACCTTATCCAAAACATCCGATACTTTAACCCCACAAAGGCACACCCTTTACATATCCCAGCGGAAAGTCCCCCATAATTTATGCTTATTCTTGGAACCTGAAAGTACTCAACCCTCAGGGAGCCTTTATCTTTAACGAAATTCAAATAGAACCTCCTGTTTTCCGAAGAGATCCTAAACCCGATTTTAAAATCCGCTAAACTCCATCTATACCACAGGGAAAAACCCTCCCTTTGACTCCCTTCCTTCCAAAAAGGACTTCCCCTGAATATCTTAATAAAAAATCCCCCCTCCCTTGAATACCCTTTGACGCCAAAACCGAAAGCACCCTTTGAAAGGGCACCCTCAAGGGAAAAAGGACCATAGTTTATATAGGATACCGCACCAAGGACCTCCGAACGGGTTATTAAAATCCCTCCCCCCTCACCCAAATAACCCCCTATAAGCCCGTTTTCTGAGAACTTTAGAAGGAGCTTTCCCAATCCAAAACCCAAGGATGGCTTGGAGTTATATACAAAACCCAAACCCCCTCTGTTTGAATAATATCCCCCATATCCAGCAAATCCCAAAGGTGAAAAAACCTTTGAATTCCCAAAAAACAACCTAAAGAACCCATCCTTTAAGAAGAAAAATGAAGGTTCCTTCCCCCAATAAAGATTGTAAGACAAATCCTCGTATTTACCCGAAGAAGAGAACCTTGCGCCCGAAGATCCCACCCTCAAAAAAATCTTGTAATACCTCTCCCCTCCAAAATACACAAAATTTTTCAAGTATTCAACTTCGTGCTCCTTTATCCTGGTCCTTCTGAGCATATCTTCCCAGTCTTTGTAGGGTCTCCTTGAAAGGATCAGGTCTATCTGATCTGGGGTAAGGAAGGGTAAAGCCTCAAGCTCGTACCTGTAACAGGCGTTTATGTTTATAGCTTGATATGTGAAGCTTTGGAAACTTTCAACCTCAAGGGTATCCGGGATAAAGGGGAACATCGGGTAATTCTACCCACGTATAATATACGACTAAGGTGATCAGATTTTTAATAACCCTCGGGGTACTCCTGGGGAATTTCTTCCTCTCAAACTTTCACAATCATACTTGGGTATTTGAATCGCAATACTGCCCCGCATACATCTTATCCCTGAACCCTCAAGTACCTACGGAGATCCCCGATGTTGTTTTGGATAAATCACAAGATCTTTCAAGGGAGGAAGAAAATTTAAAAGTTTTCCATTTTTGTGAGTTTGAAATTTCGGTTAATCCTTCAACGAGGGCTCCCCCATTGATTTCTTAAATTCCCAACCCTTTAACCCTTTAGGTTTTTGGCTTTAAAAAAGGAGGTGGAAGATGATTTTGATAGCTTTAACTGGGCAAATTAAGGTTTGCGTTAAGGATGAGGGGGGAAACCCCATATACGGCGCTTATGTAAAGACGAATATTGATTGGGGTTTAACGGGTGGGGACGGTTGCGCGGAAGTTAAAGGTGGAGATAGCCTTTATGTAAGTAGGATCGGGTATTTACCCTACAGGGGACCTTTCAAGGGAGAAGTGGTTTTAATTTCCTCCCCAATACAGCTTCATCCTGTGGAAGTTAAGGTTAAGGCGATATCTTCGGAAAAGGGAAACTTTTATCAACCTTACAGGATAGATGAGGTTGGGGTTTCGGCTTACGGAACATCCGCCCTTTCCAAGCTCAACATAAGGGGGTTTGACAGGAAGAGGTACGAGGTTTTCTTTGAAGGCTTCCTAATCTCGGATCAGTCCGGATCGGAGGATCACCCTATGGGTGTGCTTCCTACCAACGAGAACGTTGGGATAATCAAGGGTTCATCAAGCGGTATTTTCGGTGGGAACTCTATGGGTGGTGCGGTAATAATTGAAGGTGAAAGACCTTATGGTGGTTTTAAGCCTAAGTTTAACCTAAACATTGGGAATTTGGGTTTATACACGGATCTTAACCTTTCAAAGGGGGGGAATTTTGGTTTTGACATCTTGGGGGGATTTAAGGGTTTCGGGAATTACGTTGAGAACTCCTGGGATACCGCCTTTTTCGGTAAATTAAAGCTCTTTTATGGAAATTTCCAAGCGGGGGCATATTCCAAGTTTCAATGGTACGGAATTCCCCTTGAGGATGCCCAATCCCAAAACCTCTTCCTTATCACGTTCTTAAAGTTTGAACCCTTCGGCTTTTCCTATCAGCTTAGCGACCAAAGGGAATTTGAGCACGAAGAAAGCACCGTCCTTAGGGAGGAGAGCATTCAGTTGGTCCTTTCAAGGGATATAAACCGTTTTGGGATATACTCAAGGGCTTGGTACGGTAAGTTCCACACGGGGGATATCCTCAAATATCTCTTCACATCCCTAAGATATTCCATATTGGAGAGGGAAGATCTACACCTTACGGGTGGGATAAACCTTCAGTTTGGAGATCATCCCTTCCTCTACGGATTTTTGCTTGTTGGGGATTACCATTTTGAAAACTATAAGACTTCAATATCACTATCAAGGTCCTACAGGATCCCGGATTTATACGAGAAATTCTTCACGGGTTATCATCACGCCCTCGGGAGGTACGACATAGGAAATCCCAACCTAAAACCCGAGGAATCCTACGAGCTCCAAATATCCCTATCCGCAAACTTGAAAAATATCATCCTATCAATAAACCCGTACTACAACCTGGTCTTCAACTACATATACCCAAAGCAGATAATAGCGGATACCTTCAGGTGGGAGAACAAAAACTATGCGGATATATCGGGCGTTGAGTTTGAATCTAACGTTATCTTCGGAAGGAACATCCTGAAATTTGGGGCTTATTACCCGAGGCTCAACGTTCCGATCTCTAACGTACCAAAGCCCGAGGCTTTCATTTCCGCCGAATTTTCCCTATTCTCCTTCAAGTTTTCCCCATACTACAGGTGGAATTCCTCAGGTTTCCAAGTAATAAATCTCTCCATATCAACTTCCTGGAAATTCTTAAACCTCTCCTTTGGGATAAACAACCTCCTCAACGAAGTTTATATAGAGCCCACATCCCCAAGGCCCATCCCCCAACCCGGAAGGGTTTATTTCCTAAACCTCACCTTATGAATACCCTCGTACCTACCGCCGTTTAGAACCTTTATCCTCCTTCCGTCAGGGGAATATATCTCAACCTTATAACCCCCCGCAACTAGGATGGTATTACCCCTAAATATGACCTTCTCCCTCTTAAGATCCTCCCTAATCGCGATCGGGTCGTCGTACCCCGTAACGCAATCAAACACCCAGAGATTTACAAGCTGAGGTCTATGTGGAAGGTATGCAAGCCAGTTGGAGCCCCCGTGGGAACGTTGAAGGTTATAGTAAAGTTAAATGTGTCCTCAGGTGGGGAAAGGGTGCAAAGGAGACCCAAGAAGTATAAGCTGACTCCCTAACCCTCGGCCTTAATGTATCTATGGTTAGGGTGGTTGAACCTCTTACCACCGCTATGCCGTCCGCTAAGTTATATTATTTAGGTTCCCGCTATTGCGTCCCTTCCGGGATCCGTGCCCGTATATAAAGATCGCAGGCGTGGGGTTGGCGCAGGATGACCTCCAACCTATGGCGGGATCGTTCAGCATCTCCCAAAGTACCCTCGCATAGTCCTCGGGACCGTCCCACCCTTCTCTTATATATAGCGAGTTTATGGTAGACCTCACCGACGCTGTATCGTAAGTTAGGGGCATATCAAGGTTATAGGGGAAATTACCATCGCTCGGATCTCCATAAGCATTGGCATATCCGCAATAGCTGTAATAAGAGGGATAATCCGAATGTGAGGCAACGCCGAACCTTATGTCGGATAAATCCATTATGGCATTTGCGTTGGCTTGTGCATAAATTCCGTGAGGTCAAAGACGAACATAACGTCAGCGCAGGCGAAGGTTGATGGAACGCCGAGGGTTGCGCTATGAACCGCGGTGCCGGGGCATGAAACTTATCCTAAACCCCCTAGGGAACAGTTCCCCGAGTTTAATTTTTTTAAATCCGTTATAAATCTCCACCCCCTCTTCCCCGAACTCCCACATCACCTGCCTACAAGCCCCGCATGGATAAACCTCAACGATCTCCCCATCCTTAGATGCTATCAAAACGACCCTTAAAAGTTTTTTATAACCCTCCGAGACACCTTTGAAAATGGCAACCCTCTCCGCGCAAACCGTTAGTCCATATGAAGAGTTCTCAATATTTACACCAAAGAATTTCCCAATTTCCCCCTTTTCGTTTTCCATAATGGCGCACGCGGAAACCCTAAATTTTGAATAAGGAGCGTAAGAATTCTCAAGGTTCTTTATCGCCTCTTGCAAAATCTCATCTAAGTTCAAGGTAAAACCCTCCCCTAAACGAAAACCCCAAATCCGTATGATAGGAGGAGCCCACCAAAAAACCGTAATTTCCCCTCTTGAGCTCAAGCCCCAACCTCGGGAAACCCTCAACATAACCTCCGAAAAGGGAAAGAGAACCAAAATCAAGGGAGGAAGAAAGGAAAAGGTCCCTCTTAAAGATAAATTTTCTACCGTCAGGCGAGTACATGAAACCAAAATATATGGAAGGTATTCCAAGATCCTTCCCTAACCTAAAATCCACCTCCGGAAACGCGAATTCCTTCCTTCCCGTGTTCCATATTACCGGCGATGTGAAAAGGTTGTTTATCCCGAAATACCCCCGAACTCCCCCAAAATATCCAACAAAAGCATCAATTCCCCCTCCGCTTCCCCAAAAATTCAAAAACTTTGCGTAAAAGAAATTGGTTTTAAACCCGTAAGCAAAATTCCCCCTCCCCCATACCATACGTAGGGATAATTTACCCGAAAGGAAATTCGCCCTCCCTATAACCTCCGGTTGATCGGTGGTAAGTAAAACATCCCCGGATCTGTACGCGACCACCTCCAAGCCCACCCCCCTAAAGGAAAATATCCCTCCACCGTAAAAGTCTCCCGGAACTATACCGCTTGAAAGGCCAAAAAGAAAACCGTTGTTCTTTCTTATTCCAAATGGCGTATTATATAATACCCCGGTCTTTGATGAAAACTCCCTCACATCATAAACAAAATTTACAAATTCAAGGGCGAACATCACTCGTACGCGGATTTTAATACGAAATACACCACATCCTCGTATGATAAACCCATATGCCTTGCCTCTGCTGGGAGATCGGAAAGCTCCGTCATACCGGGTATCGTGTTTATCTCAAGGGTGTATATGTCATCGGAAGCTATAAAATCCACCCTTGAAAAACCCTTACAATCCAGTTCCCTGTGCAACCTAAGGGCTATATCCTGAGCCTTTTTGTAAAGTTCTTCGGGGATCTCCGCGGGTATTACAAATTCCGTCTCCCCCTTGGTGTATTTTGCTACAAAGTCATAAAACTCCCTATTTTTCACCCTAAGCTCTAAAATTGGTAATGCGAAGGCTTTCTCCCCGGTTCCCAAAATCCCCACAGTTATCTCCTTACCCTTTATGTATTTTTCAACTAACGTGTCCCCAAACTTTTCTAAATTCTCCTTCAACGCTTCTTCAAGCTCTTCCGGGTTCTTGCATATCTTTGTCCCAACGGAGGAACCCTCCGACCTCGGCTTTATTATCACCGGATATCCTACCCTCGTGGCAAAATTTAAAGCTTCCTTTATATCCCCGTTTTTCCTTATTAGTATAAACTCGGGAACCCTTATCCCCAAACCCCTGCAAACGAGCTTGAAGATATACTTGTCCATTCCCACCGCACTTGCCAAAACCCCCGAACCCGTATACCGCACCTTTAGGGTCTCCAGAAATCCCTGAACCGTCCCATCCTCCCCAGGTTTCCCATGCATCATTATGAATGCAAGGTCAGGGGGATCTTGGGAGAGCTTTTTAATGTTCTCCCCTATAAAATCCAAAATCTCCGCCTCTATACCCAGATTCCTAAGGGCCCTCTGTACGTTCTCTGCGGACTTAAAGCTTATTTCCCTCTCCGAAGATTCCCCTCCCGCAAGGATCACTATTCTCTTTCCCAAAAAATCGCTTATATCGTGAAAGCCACCCATTTCTTTATTTCACCGCTTTGAAGGAGCATAAGGACGGAACCCTTAGCCTTAGCTTCCTCTATCGCCTTCCTGTAATCCTCAAGACTCTTTATATCCTTATCGTTGATCTTCAGTATTACATCCCCAGGCTCTATCCCCACGCTCGCCGCTGGACCGTTTGGATCAACGCTTTGCACTATAACCTTTCCCCCTTCCTCCCTCACGGATATTCCTATATCCTTCGTATTTTGGGACCTTTCCTTACTCGGTTGGGCGGAGGCGAATTTGTCCGCGGAACCGAGATTTACGTTGATCTCCATCTCCTTCCCATCCCTCAAAACCTTTAACTTAACCCTATCTCCCGGCTTTTTACTTTGAACGTACGCCCTAAGCTGTATGGAGTTCTTAACCTCCCTTCCGTCAATTTCAAGTATGAGATCCCCGGCCTTTATCCCAGCTTTCTCCGCGGGAGAACCCTTCACAACATCCGTCACAATTACCCCTTGAGGTTTCTTGAGTTTAAAGTGTTTGGCTATGTTTTGATCCACATCCTGCATAAAGATCCCAAGATATCCCCTCTCAACCTTCCCCTTCTCTATCAACTGATCCGCGACGTTCTTTGCTATGTTTATCGGAACCGCAAAGCCTATCCCCGCGTACTGACCCGTCCTGCTAACTATTGCGGTATTAACCCCCACCACTTCCCCTTTAACGTTCACCAAAGGACCACCGGAGTTTCCCGGGTTTATCGCCGCGTCGGTCTGAAGGAAATCTTGTATGCTCGGCGCCTCGGGTATTGCCCCTATTGACCTGTGCTTTGCGCTTATTACCCCCACCGTAACCGTTGAGGAAAACCCAAAAGGGCTACCTATTGCTATTACCCAATCCCCAACCCTCAGCTCATCCGAATTCCCGAGCTTGGCGACAGGTAGATCATCCTTACTTTCAAACTTTAAAACCGCTATGTCCGACGAGGAATCTCCACCGACCACCTTTACGTCCTCTATCACCGTCCCATCGTATAGGGTTATCCTTATCTCATCCATACCCTTTATTACGTGGTTGTTGGTCATAACGAAATATGTGTTTCCCTTTTTCATAAAGATAAAACCCGAACCCAAGCTACTCCTCTCAAAACTCCTCGGCTGAGGACCGAAGAAAAACTCAAAGAATGGATCAATGGGAATATTTACCTTTCCCTTACCCTCTATGTTCACAACCGAAGGTAAAACCGCCTCCGCTATATCCGCGAAGGAGGGTATTGAGACCGTTGGTATTTGTTTTTCCTGAACTACTTTCCCTTTCTCCTGAGCCCTAAGGTTTTCCGTTACGTTTATCCTTGCGCTTATCAGAAGTCCCACAAGCACCCCAACAAGTCCTATCCCCAAAATCCCGAAAACCTTCTTCATATCTGTAAATTCTAAAGCTGTAAAAATTTTCCGCTTTATAATACCTACCTATGTTTGAACTTGAGATATTACCCAGGGAAAAAACTGGAACAAAGGCGTCAAAAAGGTACAGGAAGGAGGGTTTTGTCCCCGTTGAAATTTACGGGAGGGGTGAGGAAAACATACACGGTTTGGTTAGGAAATCCGACCTTTTGAAGATCCTGCATAAAACACACGGCGAGAGCTTTGTGCTTAACGGAAAAATAAACGGAAAAACCCTTCCGATAATAATAAAGGATATCCAGACCCATCCCATAACTGAGGAGATCTTGCATCTGGATTTACAAATGATACACGCGGGTGAGGAGATAGAAATTGAGGTTCCCGTCGTAATAGTGGGCGAGGCTCCGGGCGTAAAGGCAGGGGGGGTATTGGAGGTTTTGACAAAAACTTTAACGGTTAGGGCTTTACCCGGCAGTATTCCCCCGCACATAGAGATAGATGTTTCTAACTTGAACGTTGGACAAGCGATACAAGTAAAGGACATACAAACTAAGGATTTCAAAATCTTGGATGACCCAGAAACCGTTATAGTAGTTGTTGTAGGAAGTAAAGAGGAATCTCAAGAAACGGGCGAAACAGCTCAGTAAGCTTCGGTTGGATGAAAACCGCGGTTGTAGGGCTTGGAAATGTGGGGTTTGAATACGCTTTTACAAGGCACAATGTGGGGTTCATGGTGGTTGATTACATAGCGGGAAAGGAAAACTTAAAATTTGAGGAATATCCCACGGTTTTTCTTGCGGAAAGTAAGAGCTTCTATTTGATAAAGCCGAAACTCTATATGAACAATTCGGGAAAGGCACTTTTAAGCGCCCCGATACCCGTAAATAAACTTCCCCTATTGGTTATATACGACGATGCGGATATAACCTTTGGCAAAATAAAATTCAAAATTGGTATAAATTCCGTTCCAAGTCATAAGGGATTGAGGGATATATACGAAAAACTGGGGAGGAGGGACATTATGCGCCTGAGGGTAGGTATATCAAGGCCACAAGGTGTGGATCTTGCTGATTGGGTGCTCTCAGAGTTTTCGGAGGAGGAAAAAGAAAAACTGCCGGAAATATTTGAAAAATGTTATCAGATTGTAAAGCTGGTAGTGTCGGGAAAGGCGGAAGTGTTGTATGGAAGGGGTTTGGGACTATAAAAGTTTAAGTTCCCCAGAATTTAAACCCCTTAGCCCGGAGGAGGAGAGGGAACTGGCCATAAGAGCAAAAAACGGGGATAAGGATGCCCTCGATAGGATAATAAAATCAAACGTAAGGTTTGTGGTTGCTTTGGCAAGGAGGATCCATTTGGTGACTGGGGCACCTTTTGAAGACCTAATAAGCGAGGGCCTTATAACCCTTTATGATGTGTTTAAGAAGTTTGACCCAAACAGGGGAGTTAGGTTCGTGATCTTTGCGGAACCCTACCTTTATAAGGCTATGTATAACTTCGTGAAGTTCCACAACAAGGTCCTCTCCAATATGCCAAAGCTAACGCATAAGGAGCTGGGGGAGATAATAAAGCTATATCAGGAACTCGGGAGGGAGCCGAGCATTGAAGAGATCTCCCAACGTTTGAAAGTGGGGAAGAGAAGGGCAAAGAGGATGAAAGACGCCATAGACTGGAAGATGTTAAAAATAGAGAGCCTTGATAGGGAAATAGACGAGGATCATGAAATTTTCGATACATATTCCAACCTAGCAAAAACGCCCTCGGATTTGGTGGAAGAGGAGTATAGGGAGCTAAAGATGGAGGAAATCTTAAACGCCATATTTGAATCTGACTTCCTTTCCGATAAGGAGAAGCGGGTGATTTGGGAGCATATATTTGAAGGTAAGGACTTAGCCGAGATAGGTAGGGAGATGGGATACAGCAGGGAATATATCCGCCAGCTTAAAAACTCAGCAATAAAGAAGATAAGGGAAAAATTCCCTAAGATAGAGAGCCTGCTATAACCTTATTAGGGGTCTCCACCAGGGTATTCCTACCATTAGCAAGATCATAGAAATTACGGTCAGGATCTTCCACAAATTTCCGCCCTTCTTTGACCTTGCAAGGGCTATGTGTGAAAATATCAAGGATAGGGTCATGAGGAAGGGGTGTTCCAAAACGAAAAACCTTACGAGAAACTCTTTGGTTTTGAAACCATACAAATAAAGGAAGTTCAGCCATAGTGCCAAACCCAACAAAAACTGTAAGGTTATAAAAATCGCATAAATTCCCAAGGGCTTCGCGTTGTTCTTAAAGGCTCCTAAAACCGCAAGGAAACCAAGCACTAAAACCACCCACCTAACAAGGTTGTGTAAGGAAAGCAAAATTTCCATCTAAGTTTCTATAATCTCTACGTTCGCCCTAGGTATCACCACCTCTCGCCCATCCATTAACCTAACCTTTAACACCCTAACCTTTGACTCCGTCTCTATTACTATAGGTTCGTTGGGAAGATCTATTACCGTTCCTATCTCTCCGAAGTAAGGGTCCCTGATGATCCTAACCGTTGTTCCTATGTCAAGGTGTCCGCTTTCGAGTTTGTCCTCAACCTCCTCAAAGGGATCCACATCCTTTCGGAATATTATCACCTCAGGCCTTTGAACCCCGGCCCTAATTTGGGTTGCCCCGTTCGCGGAAGCCTTTAACCCCTCAAATTTCTTGAAAAGGTTGAATGTTCTCTCCGCCATAGGCAGATCCCCAAAGCCCTCCGTTATTATCAGGGTAAATGGTACGTTTTCGTTTCCCGTTATGGCGACCCCTATATCGTAACCTACGAACTCCCTTAAAACCCCATCATCTATTGAACCTAAAACCAAGGCTTTTATACCCACCTCCGCCGCTTTATTTATCGCCTCTATGTCCGCAGTCCTTCCCCCCACAACGATTGCACCCTTAAGGTTTTCGTTTATCCTATCCGATTTGAGGGTATCATAAGGTGAATCCACAGCCACCTTAAGCGTTCCTATCTTCTCCCCTCCCACCCCGAATATACCCTGAACGAGCGCCGCCACCGTCCTAATTATCACCCCCTCTCTTGGTATTACCTCCTCCACCACACCGTCCAAATAAGCCAAAACCTCAACAGGTATAGGGTTTTCCCTTAAGATCACCTGACCCGTTATCTCCGAAAAGTCCTCCAAATATCCATCTATTGGAGAGGTAGCTTCCACTTTGAACAAACCAAAGAAAACCCTTGCCCTAGCTATAACCTGACCCTTCTTTATGCTTTCCCCTTTCTTTACAATTAGGGCATTTTTTAACTCGGAAGGGGGGATCCCAAGCTCCCCCGCTAAGTTCCTGGGATGCACGGGTCCTGGAAGCAAGGCCCTTGCAACCACATCCTCCGCATTCACCCTATCGCCCTTATTTACCAAAACGTCCCCCCAAAGGGGAAGTTTCCTCTCCTTCCTTATTACCGCCTTCTCGGATACCTTTAAACCGGGAGTATACGCGTGCGCCATAACGCGTATTTTAAACCGGTTGCCCTTCTCCCAAAACCTCCTCCACGTTTTTGTATATAGCCTCCCTAACCTCCTCTATTCCTATCCTAGAGGTTGCCGGTTCAAAGAAGCCTATAACTATGAGTTTTGTCGCTGAGATCTCGTCCAATCCCCTGCTCATTAAGTAGAATAATTTTTCCGGATCTATGGGTCCCACCGTTGCACCATGCGTGGCCCTAACCTGGTTCGCCATTATCTCCAATCCCGGTATTGAATCCGCCCTCGCACCCGGATTTAAGAGCATGGCATGTTCCGAAAGATAGGCGTCCGCAAATTGGGCCTCCCTCTCAATATCTATCAAACCGTACATAACCGCCCTTGAATAATCCTTCAAAACCGCCCTTATGCTTGATTCCCCTTTGGTGTGAGGTGCGGAAAAGTCAAGGTGGGTTGAAATATCAAAATGTTGTTCCCTATGCCCCAAAATAACCTGAACATCCTCTATTTGCGCCTCTTCCCCCAAGGGCTTTATCAGATGCTTGGACATGACGAACTTCCCACCGAACCACGCCCCCACGAGTTGGGATTTACTGTACCTTAAAGCTTTGACCGCCCTTTGGGAAAATACCACCGAACCGTACTCAAGGTTATCTAAGGCACCTATCTTTACATCCGCCCCCTCATCAACGAATGCCTCCACAACTTCCGTATAAAGTCCATTCCCCTCAACCGAGATCACCACCTCCCCCTTGCTCTCTTTTCTCGCCCTAACAATAATATGCAAGTGTCCCCTACCTTTAATGTTTGCCTTTATATAAACGGGTTCTTCCGCCTTTACACCTTCCGGAAGATCCACCGTAAGGATCCTATCAAGCTTTGCGTAATGTAAGGCTACGAACTTATGGGAATTTATGGGTATAAGCCCCCCTATTTCCCCCTCCTTCACAAAATCCACCTTAACCTTATCCGCCCCCTCAACTATAACCTCAATGTCCCCATCCTTTAAATACTCCTCCTCATTCCACCACTTTAAGGATGTGTATTTGCTTTCGGGAAGGGGTAAGCTCTTATAAATTTCCCAAGCGGTTTTGTTTATGTCTTCCACTCTCATAAGCATCCATTCTAAAGGGGAAATATCTTCACCCTTATAATACTCGCTTCTTGCCCCCATCGTCTAGCCAGGCCCAGGACGCGTGGTTCTCAGCCACGAAACCCGGGTTCAAATCCCGGTGGGGGCGTTTTGCTGGAAAAGATCCTAAAAGATTACGAAAGTTTTAGGGAAGAGATTGTAAGGGAAGGCTACCTGATCGGCGCGGGCTTGAAAGAAGAGCCTGAGTACGAAAAGATATTCTCCAAGTACGCATATTTATTTGACCTGAAAACCATAGGGGATGTGATAAAGGAAAAGAACCAACTTCCGGAGGATGCGCCTTCGGAGGACTTTGAAGCTTACGACAGGATAATCTTCACCCTCCTTGAAGGTTATATCTCCGGCAGATTAGCTAGCCTATACACCGAGATGCAGAAGGTTGAACTTTCAAGGGAAATAGACGGGATCCCCTTCCGGATGATAAACAACATACTGGAAAGGGAGGAAAATAGGGAAAAAAGGAGAAGTTTGAGCAAGAAGGCAAAACCCATAATTGAGGAGCTTACGCAACATAAACTGAAAATAGCGAGGGAGGTCCTTAATATAGCGAGAAAAGAGTTAGGATATCCTAACTTGCTTTCATATTGGTCCGCATCATTAATGGAGGATGTGGTGGGGTACTCAAGGAGGATGGAGGAGTTTTTGAAAAGGACGGAAGAGGAATATAGGGATCTTGCGGGGGAAATCTTTGCGGGATATTTGGGACTAAGGTGGGGGGAGGTTGAGAACTTTGATATCCCGTTCTTGATGTCAGGCGTTAAGTTCTCGGATTTTAGGGTGGATGATCCCCTTGGGATTTTAAAGAAAACTTTAAATTTTATGGGCTTAAACCTTGACGAATTCAAAAACCTACATATAGACCACGAATTCAGGCCAAAGAAATCCCCAAGGGCGTTTTGCGCCCCCATAAGGGTACCGGATGAGGTCGTTGTAGTTGTCAAACCTTCCGGTTCCTTTAGCGATATATCCGTACTTTTCCACGAGATGGGGCATGCCTTACACTTCTCAAATACCGCAAAGGATCTTCCCGCGGTTTACAGGTTAATGGGAAGGAGTGGAACATCCGAAATTTTTGCCTTTAATTTCCAATATATAGCGGATTCGGAGGGGTGGGTTAGGGAGTTTTTCGGGAAGGATGGGGAATTTTTGAGGTATAGGAGGTTCGCTTACCTTTATCTCAGGAGGAGATACGCTGCCAAGGTAATATACGAGACAAAGCTCTTTTCGGGCGATAACTGGGAGGATATCGGTCCAAATCTTTACTCAGAGATTTTAACTTCCGCCACGGGTGTCTTCCATCCACCATACAACTACTTTTGGGATTTGGATTTTGGTTTTTATAGCGTGGATTATTCGCAAGCTTGGGAAGCGGAGGAAAACTTAAGGGAATACTTGAAACACGAGTTCGGGGAGGATTGGTACTTTAACGGGCAAAGTGGGGAATTTTTGAAGGAGCTTTGGAGAACGGGTCTAAAGTTTCCCCCATTAAAGCTCATCTCAAAGCTGAGGTTTTAGTTTCTTTTCCCCTCAAAAAATTTCCTCAAAAGTTTTTCCACCTTATCTCCGAAGGGTCCCCTCCTTACAATCACCCTATGGTTCAACCTAAGGTCAAGGGGTATCTGATATAAAGAGTACGTACCGCCGAACTTTTCGTTAGGTATAGAAAACACTATTTCCCTTATCCTCGCCAAAACTATAGCACCACTACACATAACGCACGGTTCAAGGGTAACATATAGGGTGGAATCCCTTACGTCCTCCGGATCCGCCTTTAGAATTGCCAAGATTTCCGCGTGGAAAAGGGGATTCTTTGATGTCAAATTGTGAGCCTTTGATATTAACCTATCTCCTTTGACGAGGACCGCCCCAACGGGAACCTCCCCCTTCCTAAACGCCCTCTCAGCTTCGCATATCGCCAAACCCATCCAAAACTCATCCACCCGTATTTTCCGCCTTAACTATCCTGTACCTGTAAATGCTTGAAAGCCTCACCGCCTTATCGTATGTGATCCAATAGAAGGTATCTTTTTTAACCGTCCCCGTCAAAAACCTCTTGTCTCCAAAATCAACCGAATAAACCAAATTCCCATCGTAAAGGTACCTTATGTCCTTCAGCGTCAAAACCCACATCGTATCTCCCTTTGTCCCCACGGAAACCACCCTGTTGTTTATCACCGCCTTTCCGGGACCTGTGGGGATCATCTGCGGTTCCCCAAAACCCACCTTCCTTACAAGGTTCCCAGTATTCAGGTCGTATATCTCCAACGTATCCAACGCTTCGGAGAGGGAGTAAACCTTATCCTTTATCACCGCTACGAACTTCTTGAAGTTATAGCTTCCCGAATATTTTTTAAATTCCTCGTAGTATTCTTTCAGGTTCTTGAACTTTGGGGCGGAATTTATAAGCTCCCCGGTTTTTGAGCAAACTCCAAAGTAAAGATGGGGGGGCACAGGCTTTCCAATAAAGGCATCCTTAAGGGCAACAAAGGTGTACCAATCCGTATAAACAGTATCCGGAATATCAACGGAAGTTACGTTCTCCCCATTTACAACCTTTAAGATCTTAAAATCCCTGGCGGGTCCCCTCCTCGTTGTTTTCTGCTCCTCAACGAAAACCCATATTCCACCCTCAGGATCCGGTGCTATATCCCTGACCTGCCTGCCAGTTATACTGTACTCCCAAACCTTTTGACCCACGGGCATACTTATTGCAAGGAGCCTAAATTCACCTATGTTTCCCCCTCCCGCCATCAAAACCACCATCTCGTTGGGTTTTTTCTCGTCAAAAACCACCTTCAGGGGGAAGAAGCCCCTCATATACTCCGAGGGTTCTGGTATGTTCATAAAGTCCGTGGGAGCCTGCGGTGCGCATCCGAAATATAGCCCAAGCGTAATAAACAAAATCTTACGCATTGCGAATATTATAAACCCGTTCAACTTTAAAATCCCCAAGCCTTGAAGGTGGTTGATATCAAAGGGGTTTCAAAGTTTTACGGGGATTACGAAATTTTGAGGGATGTTTCCCTCACCGTCAATAAGGGGGATTTTGTGGTGATATACGGAGAGGTTGGGGCAGGGAAAAGCACTTTACTTAAACTCGTTTATTTTCAGGATTTCCCGGACAAAGGTTCCGTTGAGGTTCTATCCCTTAGCTCGGATTTGGCGAGGAAGAGGAAGGGTAAGGTCCAAGAGGTTAGGAAAAAGATCGGTATTATCACACAGGAGCCCATTTTCATAAACGAGATGAACTGTCTTGAAAATATAATTCTCGTTTTGGAAGCTTTGGGTTTCAACAGGAAGATAGCTGAAAATAGGGCCATAGAGGCACTTGATAGGGTTGGTATGTTAAGTTATGCAAAGAAGTTCCCTTACGAACTCTCCGCGGGTCAAAGGCAGAAAATATCAATAGCAAGGGCGATAGCAAAGGACCCAGTTTTGCTCATCGCCGACGACCCAACCTTAGGCCTTGACGACAGATCCTCTTACGAGATTGAGCAACTGATATTATCCCTAAACGAGATGGGTACGACGGTAATTTGGGGGGCAAACAGGGTTCCCCAGAACGCGATGAAAGTATCAAGGATCTATCGCCTGAAGGATGGCATATTGGAAAAAGTTAGGTAGTTTATTTTTCTTGATCTTCCTTTCCTGCTCCGACTTTGTTATGAGCGTAAGGTGTAGGGAGGTTGATACGCTTAGGGTTCTTGAAGGGGATATAGTCAGGTTGAAAGATAGGTGTTTCTTCGTTGAAATAGATAAGGGGGCGAATGTAAGGGAGCTGGAAACTGACATTGGGAAGATAATAAATTATGGAAAGGTCGGTAGGATGGTTTTAGGTGTTGGTGAGGTTGAAAATAGGGGGGAAATAAGGAGTGCGGAGGTGGGAACGGGAAAGTTTAAAAACTTCGGGCAAATTGATAGCCTTGAATTGGGGATGGGGGAACTGGAGAATGGGGGTTTTATTAAGTTTGCGGATTTGGGAGTTGGAAGAGCCCTAAATTATGGTAAAATGATAAAATTATCCATCGGTGTTGGTAGGGGGGAAAATAAGGGTTCTTTGGATTCTTTGAATGTGGGCTTGAGGTTTTAAAATCCCAGCTCAAGCTCCCTAATGAAGGCTATGTTTTCCCTCCAATCCTTCTTAACCTTTACCCAAAGCTCCAAATATACCTTCTTCCCCAATATTGCTTCTATCTCCTTCCTCGCCTCCGTACCCACCCTTTTAAGGGCTTGCCCCCCCTTACCTATCAATATCCCCTTCTGGGACTCCCTCTCAACGAATATCACCGCCCTAATGTAAATCGGATCCCCCTCCCTAAACTCCTCAACCTTCACCGCGGTGGAGTAAGGTATCTCCTGCCTATAATGCAGGAAGATCTTTTCCCTGATTATCTCCGCAACTATAAAACGTAAGGGTTTGTCCGTAAGCTGATCCGTAGGGTAAAAGGGTTCCCCTTCGGGTAGGTGCTTCTTTATCTCTTCAAGTAGTATATCAAGCCCGTCATTCTTCAGGGCGCTTATAGGAACGTATGCGGCGAAATCGTAGAGTTTTGAGTACATATCCATTATCGGAAGTAGGGCGTTTTTATGAACGGTATCTATCTTGTTTATAGCCAAAATTACTGGAGTTTTCTTTTCTTTTGTTGATTCCTTGATCTTTTCCGCTATATCCTCCTCCAATTCCGTTGGCATAACGGGTTCAACCACCCAAACCACCACATCCGCATCTCTTATTGACTCCACCGCTTCCTTTATCATATAATCGTGCAGGGCGTACATACTCTTCTTGAAGATCCCTGGGGTATCAAGCAGGAGAATTTGTGCATCCTCCTCGTTTATTATCCCAAGGATCTTGTACCTTGTGGTTTGGGGTTTTGGACTTACGGCCGCGAGCTTGAACTTCAAAAGGGTATTCACCAAAGTGGATTTTCCAACGTTTGGCCTACCTATTACCGCAACGTATCCCACCTTCACAGTTTCAAGATTCTACGGTTGTATAAAGTACCCTTTAAGCTCCTTTTGTAGCCATTTTGTGGGAAAACCCCCCGTCGTATCCCTTAAATCTATCTCCAACCTCCTCCCTATCCCTTTATATGGGATCCAGAAGAAATATGATGGAAGCGTTAAAGTAGCTCCGCTTCCTATCCCGTCCGCATAAACCACCTTTACATTTAACTCGTACTTTACCTTCTGGGCGCACATCCCCATTATTGCGATCGTATCGTTTAAAACCTCCGCATGAAGTTTGTAAGCTATCGTGTCTGCTTGGGGACCCCCAATATAGTTTGCTGGAGGAAGGGTATCCCAAGGTGTATCCCACCTCAACGGATATATTAGCGGATATATGCCAAAGGGAGCCTTGAGGTCTATGGGTATTACGGTGGTATCCGTCGGGGGCTTAAAGTTGTATTTGATGTTCAATATTACGGAATCACCCCTGATGAATACAAAAAAGGTATCCTCGTATCCGTTGTAAGGTCCACCGTAATACCTAATTATCCACGTGCTGTCATTTACGACCCTTGTTGTCTCCGCCCATACGGTTATCGTGTCCCTAACGCCCGTGGTATCGCGGTTTAAAGATGAGCCTTTTATCACCTCGTAAGCCCACCAGGAGCCCGGCGTATTTGGGAAATATCCGGACCTCCCGCTATCCGGACAATATTCTGCAACTGGCGTTGAACAGGTATCGCATTGGGGGGGATTACTATCAAGGGGGGGAAGGGGTTTTGTGCAAGATTGAATTACGATAAACAGGGTAAAAAATCCTAAAACAGCTAACCTCCACATCTTTGAATTTTAAGGTGGAAACAGTATTCCAAAAATCTCGTTAAGGAGCTTCAAGTTTTCGTAAAACTTCCCGTAAGATGGTAGCCATTTTAGGAAGCTTTCGTCCCCCTCCGGCAGGGAAATCCCAAGGACATCAGCCCTTATCCCCTCCCTCCTTAATATTTTCTTTATCCTCCTTATGTGATAATCCGAGCTAACGATCACGAGATTCCCCTTTAAACCCCTTAAAAACTTCACGTTTTCGTAAGTGTTCTTACTTAGGGAATCGTAAATTGAGACTTCGCACCCCAAGGTTTTCGCAACTTCCCCCATAAATTTTGCCTCCCTTTTATATCCTGAAACCACGAGAGGGCACCCGAGATCCCTTGAGATCCTGCAACCCTCCATAACCCTCCTAATACCCTCATCCGATACCCCAGCTCCAAATACTACAACATAAGAACACCCCCTTACCTCATCCCCCCTTTCAAAAACCGCGGGTTTTAATATTATCGTACCCACTTCGCTTGATAGGATAAATAGGAAGATGGCTGAGGCTATTCCCAGAATAAAACCCGCTTTCTTCCTTGAAAGGAAAGCCAAAAAAATGAGGATCAAGACGAATATTCCGGGGGGAAAGAGAAGGGCCTTCAGGGTTTTGTAGAAGAAGAATCCCATCCGTAAAGATTTAAAACCTCAAGGGCTATTTCCCTGAAAATCGGCGCCGCCGCCAAACCCCCCGTTCTAAAATTCTCCGGCTCATCCACGAGGACGTAAATTATATACTTCGGATTTTCCACAGGAAAAAACCCTATGAAGGATGCCAAGGTTTTATCCTCGCTGTATCTTCCGGTTTTTGGATCTATCTTTTGGGCGGTTCCCGTTTTCCCGGCTACCTTTATACCTTCTATCTTTGCCATCCTACCCGTACCGCTATCTACAACAGCAGTCAAAAGCTCCTTTAAAACCTTAAAAGTCTCTTTCCTAGCTATCACCCTTGATGGGTTTGTTCTTGGAGTATCACCCTTTAAGAGCGTGGGATATACGTATTTCCCATCGTTCGCTATGGCGATATAAGCCCTGAGGACCTGTATGGGATTTACTAAAATACCCTGACCTATTGCGACGTTTGCCAGTTTTATCCTCCTCCACTTTGAGGGTTTTTCAAGCTTAGGTATATCCTCATATAGCCCTATATCCGCCCCCTCCCCAAAGCCGTAAAGTAAAGCCCTTCTGTAAAGCCCATTCTTTGAAATACTGTCCATCATTAAGGCGAGTTTTGCCGCGCAGGCGTTTGAAGACTTAACCACCGCCCAAAACCAGCTATCCTTATCCCCAAGTGGGATCACATCCTTTATTGTTATCCCATCTATCACGATGTATCCCTTATTTCCCCCGCACCTTTCCTCAAGGTTTAAACCCCTTTCCAAAGCCTCGGTATATACCACTATTTTGAAGGTTGAACCCGGTTCGTAAAGGAGGATCCTGTCGGAGTACATTGAACCCAACGAGGTCATGGCGAGGATCTCGCCCGTATTCACTTTCCCCACAATCGCCAGAGCCCCCTTTGCGTTTAAACTTGAAACCCAATTCTTCAATATCCCATAAACCCTCCTCTGAAGGACCCCATCAATTGAAAGTACTATATCCCTCCCATCCGCCCTCTCTTCCCTAAGATTAAATATACTTCTGGGTGCGAGAAATATCCTACCATCCGCATATCTTAGGAATTTAATTTCCGTGGTTTTTGGCGCTAGGATGCTGTCAAAGGCGTACTCAACCCCAGAAAATCCGTATATTCCGTCAGTTTTCCCTATTAGCCTCGCGCACGGCTCCCCGCAGGGTAGGTACCTCTTATTAAACTGTAAAGTTTTAAAAACCCCATTCACTTTTATTTTATCCCAAAGGAAGGGTGAAAGCCCCGTTATCCTCTCCCCCACCTTAAACCTGTTTATGTTTATCCCGAGTCTTGAGAGAAGGACGGAATCCTTAAAACTCAACGTATCTATAACCTGTAAGGTTAGCCCCTCGCCGGTGAAAGCCAAGGGCCTTCCGAACCTATCGTATATCGTCCCCCTCTTCCCTGGCACCTTAACCGTTAAAACATGCTGTTTCTCCGATAAGGTCCTGTAAGGTTCGGGTTTTGATAGGATAAAGTAGAAGTGATAAGATAGGGCTATGAGGGGGAGGGAGATTAAAAGGAGCTTTGCAATCAAGAAATTCCTCAACATCAGGGGTTAAAATCTTCGGTTATAACGGTTATAAGAGCTTTCTTTCCCGGTGCTATCTCTCCAAACTCCCTTTCCCCAAAAATCTCCGCCCCTGCCGTGGTGTATCTATAAAGAGCCTCTTCCAACCCAAGTCTCTCTTCCTTTATAGGGTGGTGGAGGGCACCCAAGAGTCCGTAAATCGGTCCGGGGGGCATAGTATCCGAACCAAAAGCATAGTTTGCCTTTAGGTTTTCAAGGAGCCTGAACCTGTTTCCCCAAAAGAAAACCTCCCCCAACGCTCTATGGTACAAACCCCCAATTTCCCCCCATCTCCTTACGAAGTTTGGCTGAAGGGAAAGCTTTACCCCCATATCCGCCGCCATCTTGTAATGTTCCTCCCTTGGAAACTCAAAGTGCTCTATCCTATGAATTTCTGGCTTTTTGGACCTTTTTAAAACCCTAAGAGCCTGATCTATGGCAAGGTCCCCTATGGCGTGCCACCATACCCCCAAATTCAAACTCTCCGCAGTTTTCATTATTTTTTCCAGTTCCTCGTCGGATTTTAATAGTTTTCCGTTTCCGCCATCAGTATATCCCCTTGAGAAGGCAGCGGTCCTTGCCCCAACGGATCCATCCAAAAACTCCTTTATTCCAACCACCCTGAAATTCTCACTCTCGTACTTTATTATTTCCTTCGCCTCATCAAGTTGGTTAAAATAAACCGCCACCCTCCACCTAATTTTCAACACCCCCGCCCTATCCATCTCAACGAGCTTCCTGAGGTATCTTATTGATGCATTTTCCCCAACCACCCATATACCCATAGATATAAGTAGATCCTCCGCCCTTATTATCGCATCCTCTATCTCCTCCTCACTCGGTGGAAAGTACTTTGATAGGGCTAATGGTAGATCCTCAACGGCCAAACCCGTTTCCTCGTTTAGGTTTGGGATCTTCCCGAACCTTTCCTTAAGAATTTTTATTGCGCTCGTGTTTAAAACCGCCTTGTGCCCGCAAACCCTCCTTACAACGAGGGGCCTTTCCGTGATCCGATCCAGATCCTCCCTCGTCAAGCTCCTTTCCCACTTTGAATCGTCAAAACCCTCCATTATTATCACATTATGTGGGACTTTCTTAACGTTCTCCGCTATGAAATCCAGAGCGGATTTTAGGTCCCCTATACCGTCAAGCCTGGGCCTCGTGAGGCTGAGGGAGTAGGGAAGGTAATGGGCATGGGTATCCACAAAGGATGGGATAAGGATCCCCGGGATCTGCACCCTTTCGTTCGTAACCTCCACCTTCCTTATATAACCCTCCTCTATCTCCACCCTAACGTTTTTCTGTATTTTTCTTCCTATTAACGCCTTTGCGAATACCATTTTATCTCCTCAAGGGCTTCGGGATTTAGAAGGGAGGATGTATCCCCCAAGGGCTCACCCAAATAAGCATTCCTTATCAACCTCCTCATAATCTTCGCGTTCCTCGTTTTTGGTAGGGATCTTACGAATATTATCTCCTTCGGGACAAAAGCCTTTCCCATCTCCTTAACAAAAAGCTCCTCTATATCCCTCTTAACTTTCTCCTTATCCTCAACCTCCTCCTTCAAAACCGCAAAAACTACTATGCTTTGCCCCTTAACCTCATCCGGTATTCCAATTGCCGCACTTTCCAAAACCTCCGGATGTTTATTCGCTATAGCCTCTATCTCACTGGGTCCTATTCTCTTTCCCGCCACCTTTATCGTATCATCCGCCCTACCAAGGATATACCAGAACCCATCCTCATCCACCAAAACCAGATCCCCATGATACCAAATACCCTCCCACTTGCTCCAGTAAGTCTCCAAGTATCTTTCCCTGTCCTTCCAGAAACCCCTCGTCATTCCCGGATTTAAATTCTTTACTCCCAGAAGGGCAACCTCCCCAATTACCTCTTTCCCTTCATCGTTTAACGCGACCGCATGAACTCCGGGAACTGGGGTATTGAAGGAGGTGGGCTTTATGGGCTTTATGACCACACAACCTAAAATCCCACCCGAGATCTCCGTACCGCCAGAATAATTTATTATGGGTTTTTTACCCTTCAGGACGTTTTCAAAGGTCCAATGCCAGGATTTCGGATCCCAAGGTTCCCCGGTTGAACCCACCATCCTTAAGTTTTCCATCCCATAATTCTTAACGCTTTCGTCGGACATAATGGACCTTATTAGTGTTGGGGTTATCCCGAGTATGGTTATACCGTGCCTTTCCACCATCTCCCAAAGCCTTGAGGGTTTCGGATAAGTTGGTATCCCCTCAAACATAAACATCGTTGAGGAGTTTATTAAGGATCCTCCTATGAGCCAAGGTCCCATCATCCAACCTATATCCGTCATCCAGGTTATTACGTCGTTCTCCTTTATGTCAAAAAGGTGAAACATATCCTGGGCGGCCTTTATCATAAATCCAGCGTGGGTATGTAAAGCCCCCTTTGGCCTCCCCGTCGTTCCGGAGGTATAAATGATCATAAAGGGATGCTCGGGATCAAAGGGTGGAGCCTTAAATTCATCGCTTGCCCTTTCCGTTAACTTTTGATAATCCTCCTCGATACCCACCAGTTCAGTCTTATCCCTCCTAAGAACTATAACCTTCTTTAACGTTGGGATCTCCGCGTAAGTCTCCCTTAAAACCCCCAGCATATTCACCTTTTCTCCCTTCCTCCTTGAGAAATCCACCGTTATCACCGCCTTAGCCTCCGCATCCTTCAACCTCGTAATTATCGGATTTGGACCAAAGCCGGAAAATAGTGGTACAGCTATCGCCCCTATCCTTGAGATGGCCAGTAGAGATATAGCGGTTTCGGGTATGAAGGGCAAGAAGATCCCCACCGCATCCCCCTCCTTTATCCCAATATCCCTCAAGACGTTAGATAGCCTATTAACTTCCCTCAAAAGATCGCCGTAAGTGTATTTCCTCACCTCCCCATCCTCACCTTCCCATATTAGAGCCAACTTATCCGCAGGGTTCCTATCGAGGGCGTTATATGTCCAGTTGAGCTTCCCACCCACAAACCACTTTGGCCAGGGTTTCCCCTCCGAAGTATCCAAAACCCTGTGGTACTTCTCAAACCAAACGAAATTCACCTCCTCAAAGAAGGAAGACCAAAACCACTCATAGTCGTAAAACGACCTTTGGAGAAATTCCCCATAATCCCCTATGCCATACTTCCTCATCTGCTTATACACGTTTGAGTCCTCTATCCAGTCATCGCTCGGCACCCACATAGCGAAAATTTTAACACCGACAAACTCCTTCGTTCGTCGATGGGGGAAAGAGTGGTATATTTTCTTTGCCTTGATTTTACGGACTTTCGTCCTAACCGGCGATAGATGGGTTTATTACGTTCCCATAAGGAATTGAAGCAACTTTCAACTTTATAATACCTTCTTGTGAAAGTTGAAATCGGGGATTTGATAGATGCGGTTTTGCAAAATTTTGAGGTGGATGAGGAAGAAATAAAACTTCAGGACCCTATAGAACTCACAATAAAAATCATCCTTGAAAATCAAGCGCCAAATCAGAGATCGGTGGAAACCGCCTTAAAAAACCTAAAAACCCACTTTTCGGGTTGGGAAGAAGTTCTAAATGCTCCCGATTGGAAGGTTGCCATGGCAATAAGGGATGTGGGATACTCGAACTTGAAGACGACTTACATAAAGAACTTTTTAAAGTTCTGCGCCCAACACAATTGGGACCTATCCTGGATGAAAAACCTTTCCGTAAACGAGGCTTACGAGATCCTATCAAAAATCCAAAAGATACCCTCAAAGGAAATAAGGTATATCTTGGCGTTTGGGATAGGTATGCCCGCTTTTCCAACCGACCAGCATGTGAAGAGGGCTATAAGGAGGTTGGGGGTTTTGGGAAACAGTGCCACCGAAGAGCAAATAAGCAAATATTTTGAAAGTTTGAAGGATATAGACCACAGAAAGCTTTACGTAGCATTTAGGAAACTTGCGGATAAGATTTGTATGGCGAGGAAACCAAAGTGTTTGATTTGCCCAGTTTCCTCTTATTGCCATTCCGTAAGCCCATCCGTTGAATACATTAAGGTAAAGAAGTGAAAGTTAGGAACTTCACCATAATTGCTCATATAGATCACGGGAAATCTACTTTGGCAGACCGTTTTATTGAGATCTCCGGCGCAATAAGGCCCGAGAAACATCAGGAGCAACTTTTGGACAGCATGGATTTGGAGAGGGAGAAGGGTATAACGATAAAGATGCATCCCGTTAGGTTAAACATGGGGGAATATATCTTCCACCTCATAGATACGCCCGGACATGTGGATTTCTCTTATGAGGTTTCAAGGAGCCTTGCCGCGGTTGAAGGTGCTATACTCCTCGTCGATGCGTCGCAGGGGGTGGAAGCTCAGACAATATCAAATTTGTACTTAGCCCTTGAACAGGATCTTGAGATCATCCCCGTAATAAACAAAATAGACCTACCCAACGCGGACATAGAAGGAACCGCAAAACAGCTTAGGGAACTTTTGGGAAACGTGAAGCCGGTTTTAATTTCCGCCAAAACTGGGCAAGGTGTTCCCGAACTCATAGAAAGGATAATTAAGGATATACCACCACCTAGGATCCTAAGCGATGAACCTCTATGTTTGGTGTTTGATGCGGTTTGGGACGATCATAGGGGGGCAATACCCTTTGTAAGGGTTTTCGGTGGGGAAATAAAGAAGGGGGATAGGATAGAGTTCGTCTCATCTTCGGAAGTCTTTGAAGTTTTGGAGGTAGGTTATATACTTCCGCCAAAGAGGTTTGTCCCTGCGGAGAAGCTGAGGGCAGGAGATGTGGGTTATATAGTGGCTAACATAAGGGATATCAGAAGCGCCAGGGTAGGGGATACGATAAGGTTGGAGGGTAGCAAGGTTCCACCCCTTCCGGGATATAAAGAGCCCAAGCCAATGGTTTGGGCTGGTATATACCCCATAAACAACGAGGATTATAACCTCCTTGCAAAGGCAATAGAGAGGCTAAAGCTCAACGATTCAGCCATAACCGTAAGCCCCGCCTACTCGCCCGCCTTGGGACCCGGATTTAAGTGCGGTTTCCTCGGATTACTTCACCTTGAGATCGTTAAAGAGAGGTTAAGGAGGGAATTTAACGTGGATGTGGTTATAACAACCCCCACAGTTGAATACAAGGTTATACATAGGGATGGGAGGGAGGAGATAATCACAAACCCAACAGATTTCCCAGACTATTATGAAAAAGCCTTTGAACCTTACGTAAAACTCCAAATTTTAACGCCTCCAGATTACATAGGCCCCATAATGCAGATGGTGATCTCAAGGAGGGGTAAGCAGGTTGGTTTCCACTATCTTGGGGGAAAGGTGGTTATAATGGAATTTGAAATCCCACTTTCCGAGATCCTTTACGATTTCTTTGATACCCTTAAATCTATAAGCAGGGGATACGCATCCATGGATTACGAGCTGATAGGTTGGAGGGAGGGAGACCTCGTAAGGCTTGACATACTCTTGAACGGAGAAAAGGTTGATGCCTTCGGCGTTGTTGTACCACGGGAGAAGGCATATTATGTTGGAAGGAGGCTCGTTGAAAAGCTCAGGGAGCTAATACCCAGGCAACTCTTTGAAGTGAATATACAGGCTGCGATATCAAAAAGGGTGATAGCGAAGGAGAGGATACCACCAATAAGGAAGGATGTGACCGCAAAGTGTTATGGTGGAGATGTGACGAGGAAGAGGAAACTTTTGGAAAAGCAAAAGGAAGGTAAAAAGAAACTTAAGCAGATAGGTAAGGTTGAGGTTCCCCAGGAAGCCTTCATGGCCCTCCTTTCCTCCGAAAAGGTTAAAGAGAATGATTGAAAACTTTTTTCGTGCCCTATGGATCCTTACCCTCCTTTTTATCCTCTCCAACTTCTCCATCAAAAGGGAGATAAAACCCACGGTTCTTTTGGATAAATCTTATAGCTCAAGGGCGATCTTTGAGGACCTTAAAGCTTACGAGGATGCGTTTTCAAGGAAAGGTTTTAGGGTTGTAAGCTTCGGATCGGATAGTTTAAGCGATATCGGTGGGGAGATAGGGAAGGCGGATTGCCCTTGCATCCTTATAAGTGATGGGCTAAACAACTCCCCAAACGACCCCATCTCCGCAAGCATAGGAAAACCTATATATATCCTCATACCCAAATACAAGGAACCCCCCGTTCTTATAAGCGAGGTAAGATTAAGGAATCCCCCAAGAATCGGAGAATTTGAGGAAATCAAAATATCCCTAACCTCAGAACTGAACGATAGCATCACGCTATATTTCAACCGTAAAAAGTATTCAAGTTTCGCCAAGTCTTCCGTCACCTTCAGGTTGGGACCCTTTTCCGAAAGGGACACGATATCAATAAAAATTAGGGGGGATTCCATAAGGTTTTACACGTATTCCCCGAAGGAAGGTAAAACCGCGTTTGTAATTTATAAGTTATCCCCCTTTGTTAGGTTTTTGAGGGGGAAGTTTCCAGATGCCGAAATTCTTAAAGAGGAACCGAAGGGAAATTACAATCTCCTGATCCTCATATCTCCGAGAAAAATGGACTTTAATAAACCTTCTGTGGTTTTCGTGGATGAGAATACGGAAGGGTTTAGGAAAAGGGAGGGGGAGTTTTTCCTGAGGGGAGATCTCCCGCCCCTAAGGGAGATCTATGAGCCTACCTTTAAACCGGACAAAATATACGAAAGATTTGAGAATTTACCGATAATCGCGTTAAAGGGTAAGAGCCTTTTGGTGTTATCGCCGGACCTTTGGAAGGTTTGGCTTGCGGACGGAGAATACTTTAAGAGGTTCTCGGAGTATTTGGATGAAAACTTTAAGGTTTTCGTTGAAGTTTTTACAGAAAAGGCAGTATATTTTCTTGGGGATGTTGCGGAGGTTTTCATATCCGGATATGGCTTTGATGCCTTCTCGATAAACGGAAGGAAATTCCCCTTTGAGGGTTTTCACACTTACAGGTTTGCGGTAAAGGATACCGGTGAAATCTCCTTAAAATTTGAGTTCTTCAAGAAGGGAGATAAAATTTCCACGAGAACCCTAAAAATTTATGGATTGCCTTATGTATCGGAGAAGAGAAGACTCGGGGTTGATACGAACCTCCTAAAAAATTTGGCGCAGGTTTCCGGAGGAGGTATCCTTAAAGACACTTCCGAAGCCTTTAACCTAAAACTTTATAAAAAAATATACATATCGGATTTTTATCCCTTCTTCCTTCTCACATTCCTGTTTATGCTCCTTGATTGGGGAATAAGGAGGTACAGGGGGAAGGTATGAGGGTTTTAGCTTTTGTACCGTTGGGTCCCCCATACGCAGGTCCGGAGGTTTCAAACTCAATACTCTTAAAGGATTGTCCATACGAGATTATCAAAATAAACACATCCTTTCAGAGGAACAACGCCGACAAGGGAAAGATAACCCTAAGGGCGATCCTTTCTTACTTGAGGAATATATTGAGGTTAATTTGGGCTCTATTTCGCTTTAGGCCGGAGGTATTTTATTACAACATTAGCGCCACACCTCTTGGTGCTATAAAGGATTTTGTGGTTATAAGCCTTGTAAGGCCCTTTGTGTGGAGGGTGGTTGTACATATGAGGGGGGGACACTTTGGAAGGTTTTACAGATCCGCGAATCCAATAATTAAGCTTTTGGTGAGGTGGTACCTTTTAAAGTGCGATAGATTAATAGTCCAATCTGAAAGCTTGAAGGAACAGTTTTTTAATATATTCCCGGAAAATAGGATCTTCGTCGTTCCGAATCCGGCAAGCGGGGAATTTTTTCATCTAAAGCCAAACCTAAAGGGTAAGGATATCCTTTTTGTGGGGCATCTTTCAAAGGCGAAGGGTTGGACGGACCTTTTAAAGGTTTTACCCGAGGTTTTAAAAATTCATCAGGACGCGAGGGTTATAGCGGTAGGAAGCAAGATAAAGAAGGAGACAAACATCCTTTGGCTTAAAGATGAGGATTCGGACGAAGTTTTTGAGGAATACATAAGGAAAAATCACCTTGAGGATAGATTTGAGTTTTACGAGAACGTTTACGGCAAGGAAAAGGTTGAAGTTTTTAAAAGGGCTTCCCTTTTTGTTTTACCTTCATACTCCGAGGGTTTCCCTATGGCGGTTCTTGAAGCTATGGCCTGCGGTCTTCCCGTAATCTCAACAAACGTGGGAGCGATCCCCGAATTTTTACCAAAAGAAAACCCAATTCTTGAGCCCGGAGATTTGGAGGGTCTAAAGGGGGCAATATTGAAACTTTTGAACGATGAAAGTTTGAGGCTTAAACTTTCAAAAATAAACAGGGAAAAGGCAAGGGAATTTGAAGAAGATAAAGTGAGAAAAAGGTTTTGGGAGGTCATAATCGGGAGATGATAATATTTACAAGCGTTCGTCAATGTGGGGGGTGTTGATGGGCGAAAGAAGGGTGTATTTTCTTTGCCTTGATTTTATTGAAGAAACTTAATACTGATGAGCGTTCGTCGATCCCCCAGGGTTTTACCCCCAACCGGCGATCGACGGGTTTATAATATCAACTTCGGTATGTTAGGTGAGTGTGGGTGAGGTCAAGGAAACCCTTATGGGTATTGGGAATTTTGGGGGTAAAAATAAAAAGGGATAAGGGCAGGTTTATTACGTTCCTATAAGGGATTGAAACTAGATGTTCCGAAGGGGCTTTATGTGATAATCTATAAGGTTTATTACGTTCCTATAAGGGATTGAAACAAGTATAAACAACCAAGCAAACAAACCTCACCCTTTAGAATTTCCCGCTATGTTAGGAAACTTTTTGAGTGTTCCCCTATTGTTCTTCCTTCTAGGAATCCTTGCGGTCTTTTTAAAGTCGGATCTTGAGATCCCTCAACCCCTTCCCAAGTTCTTCTCCCTCTTTCTCCTCATCTCAATAGGTTTGCAGGGTGGTTATAGGTTATACAAGGGGGGTTTTAGCCTTCATGTCCTGTTAGTGTTTTTTGCGGGTATTCTCTTGGCAATTTTTATAACCTTATATACCTTTTTTATCCTAAAATTGCGTCTTGATACTTATAACGCTGCTGCTATAGCTACATCTTACGGTGCAACGTTGAGTCCCGTCGTATTTATAAGCGCGGGAAATCTTCTTGATCATATAGGCGTGCATTACGGGGGTTATATGGTTGCTATGCTGGTCCTTATGGAATCTCCAGCGATAATTTTGGGTTTATTTTTGGTTTCCTTATTTGAAGGGAAAAAAGAAAAGTTGAGTTGGGGGGAAATTTTCAGCGACGCATTTCTTAACGGTTCCGTGTTTTTGTTGATAGGTACGCTTGTGGTGGGATATCTTGTTGGGGAGAGGGGATGGAAGGCTATGGAACCTATGTTTGGGAACCTTTTTATGCCTATGCTCGCCTTCTTTTTGTTGGATATGGGTTTGGTTTCCGCAAGGCAAATGGAGACAATAAAACCTTTGGCAAAAAGGAAACTCGGGTACTTTTTGGTTGCCTTTGCTATATTTATTCCAATAGTGAACGCGATAATAGGGGCTCTCTTGGCAAAGCTGTTGGGTTTCAATAAGGGAGATGCCTATATGCTTTCGGTTCTCTGCGCAAGTGCATCCTACGTCGCCGTTCCCGCAACTTTTAGGATCTCATTACCTGAGGCAAATCCAAGCATATACCTTACGATGTCGTTAGGGTTCACTTTCCCTTTTAACTTGATATTCGGCGTTCCGCTTTATTATTCCATAATAAACTTTATATGGGGGTGAGATATGGCACCGAGGAGAAAAGTGGAGATAGTGGTAAATAGGCCGTACTTGAAGAAGATTTTGGAGTTTTTGGAGAAGGTGGGGGTGAAAGGATATACGGTAATAGAGGACGTTAAAGGGCTTGGAGATAAGGGCTTTATGGGAGGGGATGAAATAACGGATACCTTCAAAAATAGTTATATTTTCACCGTATGTGATGAAGAGACCGCAAAGAAGATAGAGGATGGTATAATCCCGCTCTTAAAGAAATACGGGGGAATTTGCGTAATATCAGACGTAAAGGCCTACATACACTTTTAATATCCGCAATACAACGCAAGCGTAAGCTCCAGCTACCACATCGTCTAAAACTATCCCCAAACCTCCTCCCAAATTCTCCACCTCCCTTATTGGGAATGGCTTTAAAATATCAAAAAGCCTAAAAAGGATAAATGCGAGAGCGAGGTTTTTAAAATTGGGTTCAAGGTTGAATGTTGAAACGAAAAACCCAACGATCTCATCAATCACCACTTCCCTCGGATCCTTTTCCCCCTTTTTCTTTGAGACAAAATCCGCGGATATAACCCCAAAAACAAACAAAAGGAAAAATATAATGGTAAAGGAAAAAAGATCCCTCGCCAAGAGGATAAATGGAATTGCCCAAAGGCTACCCAAAGTTCCAGGAAAGTACTTTACTTTGCCTACGAATAAGCCCGTTGCTATCCCTTCAAGTATTTTTCCCACCAAGCTAAGTATCTTTTCAACCTATCTATCCTCAGATCGGGAGGACCGCTCCTTGAAAGCCCGTGACTCGTCTCCTGCGGATACCTAACGAAAACAACCTCCCTACCCAGGATCTTTAAAGCCTTAAACAACTGCTCCGCCTCGGATATAGGGCACCTGTAATCCCCCTCGCTGTGTATTATCAATAGGGGTGTTTTTATATTCTTTGCCAACCTTAAAGGGGATCTTTCCCAAAGCTTTTCTATCCTATCCCAAAAATCCCCTTCCCAATATTGGTCAGGCGAAAAGGTGAAATCCGCCGTCCCCATCATGGATATAAGGTTTACAACGCTCCTGTCGGTTATCGCTGCTTTGAAGATATCCGTATTCCCTATAACCCAATTGGTCATATATCCCCCATAGCTACCACCCGTAATCCCAAGCCTATCAGCATCAACAAAGGGTAAGCCCCTTATGAAATTTACAACGGAAATGATATCAATATAATCCAGATTTCCCCAATCACCTTTTATTGCGCTCGCAAACTTTTCCCCATAACCCTTACTTCCCCTTGGGTTTGAATATACAACTATGTATCCGTTGGATGCGGTAGTTTGAAGCTCGTGGAAGAAAACGTTTCCGTAGCACATATGTGGCCCTCCGTGTATATATAGTATGGTGGGATATTTGAGATTTGGGTTGAAATCTGGGGGTTTTAAGATCCAGGTGTGTATCTTTGCATCGGCGGAGTCAACCCAAAACTCCTCCGGATCCGATACCTCAACCTCCTCTATCCACCCGTTGAATTTGGAAATCCTTTTAACTTCACCGTCGTAAATCCAAAGCTCGGGGGGAAGCGTAGGCGTGCTTGCGGAAAATATAAAGGTTTTTCCGTCTGTATCAAAGGAGGAGATCCCTCCCCTGAATTCAAACAACCTTCCAAAGTTCCCATCCAAATCCGCCCAGTATATTACCGCGTTCCCGAATTCCGTTAAAATAAAGTAAAACTTTCCGTCATAGAATCTAATCGGGATCCCTTCTCCCTCCCCCGCATCCCCCAAAATATAATAGCCAACGCTGTTATCTATCTTTTCCGTTATGTTTCTTGCACCCTTTCCGATCTCATAAACCCAAAGCACTATATTTTTCGTTCCCCACCCGTCATTCGGATCGTCATGCCCCAAAAACATCAAAATTCCGTTTGATACAAATCTTAAATAATTCTTCGGACCCTCAACTGGAGTTATATCCGAAATCTCTCCGCTTTCAAGGTTGTAAAGTTTTATGTATGTTCTATTTTCCCTCTCCTCCGGGTCATAACACAGGAACGCCAAGGACTTTCCATCCGGGGAAAAGGTGGGTGATGAATGCCAAAACCTTTTATCGCTTGGAATTTCCGAAATTTTTCCGCTCTCAACATCCACCAAAAATATCCCGGGCCTTTTATCCAAAAAATATCCAAATCCGTCAAGCCTATAAAACTGTGTCCTTATCTCAAGGGGAGGGTTTGAAAGGTTTTTCTCCTTCCTCTGTTTGACGTTCTCTTTTTTTAGATGCTCCAAACTTTCCATAAATACCACCGCCAAAAGTTTCCCATCAGGCGAGACCGTATATTCAAATATTGAACCTTCCGGAAGGTTTGTTATTTTCTCCGCCTCACCCCCATCCCTCCTCAAAAAGTATATCTGCTGGTTCTCCTCCCTCCTTGAAACGAGGAATATCCCCTTTCCCAAAGGGTGCCACTTGGGCATTGAATCAGAATTCCCCGAAGTTATTTTCCTTATTTCCCCACCCGAGTATAGGTAAATGTTGGTTATGTATCGGTTCTTTCCCCCGTCTATTTCCTTAAGGGTAAAAACCGCCTCGTTTTTCAACATCTCGACCGAAGAAACTGCCTTTATTTTAAAAAGATCTTCAACCGTTATTTTGACCATCGTGTGGGTATTATACCGTCGCTCATCCGAACTTTCCCGTTATATAGTCCTCCGTGAGCTTCTCTTTGGGTTTGACGAATATTTGCTTTGTTTCCCCGAACTCCACGAGGCTTCCGTTATGGAAAAATGCGGTGTAATGGGAAACCCTCGCCGCCTGATGCATACTGTGTGTTACCAAAACTATGGTTATGCTTTTTGAAAGCTCTGACAAGAGATTCTCTATCTTTGCGGTTCCTATTGGGTCTATTGCGCTTGTGGGTTCATCAAACAACAAAACCTCCGGATCCACCGCCAGGGCCCTTGCTATGCACAGCCTCTGCTGTTGCCCACCGGAAAGGGAATAAGCGTGATCCTTCAACCTATCCTTCACCTCATCCCATAACGCCGCCTTTATTAGGGAGTCCTTTACCTTCTCGTAAATGAAGTCCTTATCCCTTATCCCCCTTATTCTAAGACCGTAAGCCACGTTCTCAAATATGCTTTTAGGGAAAGGATTAGGTTTTTGAAAAACCATACCCACCTTTGACCTGAGCTTTATTAGATCGTAATCCTCGGAAAGTATATTTTCCCCATCAAGCAAAACCTCCCCCTCCGCCCTCGCCCCTTCTATCCCCTCATACATCCTATTCAAAACCCTTATAAACGTCGTTTTCCCACAACCCGAAGGTCCGATTATTGCGGTTATTGCATTCTCGTAAATCGGCAAACTTATGTTAAACAGGACCTGCTTGTATCCATAGTAGAAATTCAGATTTCTCACATCAATTTTTACTTTCATAAGGGGAAAATTCTAAACCCGTTTCCAACCTTAAAATACCCACCTATGGTAAGCATTCTTTTAATTTCCTACGGTCCTTCCCTCTACACCCTAAAGGGTGTGAGGAGGACCATCTCCGCGATCGCCCCAAATTACGTAATGGGGCAGTACAGTCCGTTCGCCTTCGTTCTCAACTTCTCGCAGGCATACGGCTGGATAGCCAACGAGCTCCCGTTCAGAGATACAACAACCTCGGGGCAGGAGAAAGAGTATATAGACGGCTTCTACTCCGCGAGCGACCTCTTCGGCATAGGGTACGGGCAGAGGTTCTTTGAACTTGCGATAATGGGCTCTTACCACTTTGACGGGTGGGATAAAAACAATCCCGTTTACGACAGGCTATATGGCGACAACCTCCACTCCCACGGATGGGGAGATCTGTACCTTGCGGGTAAGCTCATCTTCCCAATACACTTTGAAAACGTCTCCTTCTCCCTCGGCGTTGCGGGCCTCTACTTTACCCCGAGGATCTCAAACATAAAGATAGCCCACACGAGGGACACATCCCAGGATAAATTTATATCCGACGCCAGGGGTTGGTACCAGAAGGGTGGGGTCTTCAGGACCTTCACTTACGGGGATCAGGGTTATGCGGTAAGGGGCCTATTTACCTTCCTCCCAAACAACAAATACCTACAAATAAACCTGAACTACGGATATAGTACAAATAACCTTTCGGATAACAAAGACGATCAGATCTTTTACGGTGGTTCCATTATGGCCACCCTCCCCGGCTTCCATCCCTTCTTTGAGGTTTCCCTTGAGGACTTTTACAAGGATAGGACTTGGGGTTCTCCTTTCTATATAACGGGCGGTGCAAACCTTGATGCGGGAGGATTCATAATAACCGTAGGAGCTGAAAAGGTATTCTGGTTTGACGGGAAAAATATAAACGATACGAGAAACCTTGATAACATAAAGAACTACTCTTATGTCCTCGTGGATACAAGCGGAAGGAGACAGGAGATGACAAAACCCAACTCCTGGTTTAACAGGTTCTGGAATCCAAGCTTCGCCCTCTGGCTCGGCCTGAGCTACACCTTTGTTCCGCCGGTTGAGAAGAAACCCGAGAAGGAAAAGCCCCAACCCACTTATATCGCCGGCGTTGTGTTTGACAAAGCATCCGGAAAAACCCTTGGCAACGTTAAGGTTTTACTCAAGGAGACGAACGTATCGGTCATAACTGGCGATGATGGGGCTTATAAATTTGAAAACGTCAAACCCGGTTCATACACTTTGATCTTCTCCGCACAAAATTACACCACAACCACTAGGATTGTGGATGTAAAACCCGGACAGCCTGCGATAGTAAACGTTGAGCTCGTACCGGCAAAAGCGACCTACATAACCGGCATAGTTTATGATAGGGAAACCAACAAGCCCATAGGTGGAGCTAGGGTTTTGGTTAAGGAAACAGGAGCGGAGACTATAACCCAAGATGACGGAGCTTACAAGATAGAGAATGTAACCTCCGGCGCATATACCTTGATCTTTAGCGCCCCCGGTTATCAATCCTTCTCCGTATCCGTTGCGGTGGAGGATAAGCCCGTGGTAAAGGACGCTTATCTCGTAAAGGGTGCGGAGGTGCAAAAGGTGGAGGTAAAGGCGGGTTCAATATTGGGTGTGGTCACGGATAAGGAGAAGGGAACTCCTATAAGTGGTGTAAGCGTTGTTTTGAAGGAGACGGGCCAGAGCATAACAACGGACAGGAGCGGTTCCTTTAGGTTTGACAACTTAAAACCCGGCGCTTATACCCTAACCTTTGACGCGGAGGGATACCTTGATTATTCGGAAATAGTTAGCTTAGCGGAGGGGCAAACCTACACGATGAGGGTGGCTTTAACTCCAGTTCCCAAGAAGAAGGGGGCAAATCTCCTTGGTAAGGTTTCTGATGCGGAAAGTGGTAAGGGCATAGCGGGCGCGGTGGTGAGCGTCGAAGGGGTAACATCCGCAACCACGGACAACGAAGGAATATATAGGATAGAAAACATACCTGTGGGAACCTACACCGTTAAGGTGAGCGCCATTGATTACCAAACCTACACGGAGGTTATAAGGCTCAACGAGGGAGATAACTTAAAGAACTTCTCCCTAAAGCCTTCCGTTATAAGGGGTAGCCTGATTATAACCGTCGTTGATAGGGATAACAAGAAGCCCGTTTCCGCAACGATAATATTCGAGGGGCAGAACATCGGACCCTACGAGACCGATCCCACCTCCGGTTCCGTAACCGTTAAGGACATACCCGTGGGGAGCTACAACCTTAGGGTTAAGGCAAAGGATCCCGCATACGCCGAGCAGGTTAGGGTGGTGGTGGTTGAGAAGGGAACAAAGGAAGTGGTCTTTGAGCTCGTAAAGAAGGGAACCGAGATAACCTTCAGGAACATATACTTTGACCTGAATAAGGCTACCCTTAAACCCGAGGCGGAACCAGCTCTGAGGGAAATATGCACCTTCCTCAAGGAAAACCCGGACGTCATAGTTGAGATACAGGGACATACGGATGAAAGGGGATCAGAAACTTACAACCTCAGGCTCTCTCAGGCTAGGGCCCAGTCCGTGGTGGATTGGCTTGTAAATAACGGGTGCGCCGAAAGCGGAAGACTTGTGGCAAAAGGTTACGGTGAAAGCATGCCCGTGGTTAGGAACGCCAAAACCGAGGCCGAACATGCCCTTAACAGGAGGGTGGTGGTGAAGGTCCTCGGCATAAAGAAGTAAGGAAAAACCGAGAAAAAACTTTTGGGGGGACTTTAGTCCCCCCCTTTTTTTATTCTATATCAAGATCCACAACATCCGCCAGGACGTTTATCCTTTCCCTTACTCTTTCCACCTCTTTTAAATCAACATCTACCACCGCAAAACCTTCCCTTTCCCCCAACCTAACGAGTACCTCCCCCGCTGGAGAAATTACGGCAGAATTACCCCCATACACTATACCCTTCTCCTCCCCCACCCTATTGCAACCCACGATAAAGATCCCATTTTCCGCGGCCCTTGAAACGAGCATAGAGTTCCATACCCCAATCCTCGTCAGGGGCCATTGGGCGGGTATAAAAATTATCTTAACACCGTTCAAGGCGAGCTTTCTAAAAGCTTCTGGAAACCTAAGGTCGTAGCAAATTTGCAAGGAGAACTTAAAGGGATCGCCTCCAATTTCCACTTCGAAGAGCCTTAGAGACCTTCCGGGATTGAAAATTTCCCCCTCGCCAAGGGGTTTGAAAAGGTGAGCCTTATCGTAGTAAAACATCCTATCCCCCAAAATAAAAAACGCGGTGTTGTATATCCCATCATCCCTCCTTAATGCCACGGAGAAGACAAGGGCCTTCCCCGTTTCCCTTGAAAGTTCCCTTAAAAATCTCAAGCTTTCACCGTTTATATCCTCGGCCTTTTCCGCAACCTCCTTATATCCCGTCGTCAGAAGTTCCGGAAATACGAATATATCGGCAGAGTTTTTCCTAACCAAAAACTCCACCTTCTCCAAAACCTCCCTTTTATCCGTGGTATCAATTTGCCCAAGCGCTACCCTCATTTTCGCATTCTAATTAAAACAAAAAACGCCAAGATCTGGGAAATCAAAGCAAAGGCAAGGAGATAATAAACCGATAGCTCATAAAGAAAGCCAAAAACCGCACTTCCCAAAAGCCAAGATATGCCGTATATCGTATGGAATACACCGAACGCCCCTGCCCTCCTTTCCTTAGGCACAATATAGGCAACCGCCGACTTAAGTACGGTTTCGTGTATCCCCATAACAAAACCCCAAAGGGAAACCGCCATTATAACGGAAGGGACGCCCTTAAGGAGAAAACCAAAAAGGGTTATGGGTGCGGAAAGGATGGGTAGTAAGAATAGTATCCTCAGCTTGAATCTATCGAAGGAAAAACCCGCAAGGAGGCCAAAGATCGCATCCAGACCCATGGCTAGGGCAAAGAGGAGGGGAATGGTTTCATCTTGAAGGGTACCCGCACTCTTTAAATGATATGATAAAATTTGGAAGTGGGGGAAACCGAGGACGGTGAGGAAAACGAAAATTAGGTAAAGCTTAAAGGAGCTTGCGGGAAAAATTTCAATTTTCTCCGTTTTAGCCTCTATCCCCTCGGGTTTTGGGTAAAGGAAGATGGATAGCGTTAAAAAAGCTAAGCTTATTATGGCTGGGATTCCCAAAAATAGGAAAGCTTCATGGTAATTCTTTGATCTTGCGAGGACAAAGGCAACAAAGAGTGGACCGAGAACCGCCCCTATCTGATCCAAAGCTTCATGTATGGCAAAACCCTTACCCAAACCGATGTTTGAAGATGCAAAGGATATTATTGTATCCCTCGCGGGAGCTCTTATAGCCTTTCCGAACCTCTCGGAAATTATCAGAAAGGAGGCAAATTCCCAACTTTTTGCGAAAGAAAGTAGGGGAACGGACAAAAGGTTTAAAAGGTATCCCAAAAATGCCAAGGGCCAATACAACTTAGTTTTATCCGCTATGTAGCCGGATATGAGCCTAAAACCATATCCCACAAACTCCCCTATTCCCCCCACAAGCCCCACGATCCATGCGCTCGCGCCCAAGGTGTAAAGGAAAGGTCCGGTTATCCCCCTTGCCCCTTCGTACGTTATATCCGCGAAGAGACTAACGATTCCTAAAAGGAAGATGAAAGTCAGGGCTTTGCTTCGCATTTTTTATAATTTCTATCTCCGCCTTCCAAATTTCTATCCTCGCCCTTTTCTTCAGGATCTCTCCCTCGATTTCCCTAAGCGTCCTCCAGTTTATGTATAAGTTCGCGGAGCTTAAGAGGAGCCAAAATACCGCAAAAACATAAAGCCCGAGTATTATGTATCTCATTTTTCAACTATGACCACATCCTCTTCCTCAACCGGGTCCGTCTCGGGTAATCTAACCTTTACCACCTGCTTTTCCGTTGTAGTTATGGTTTTCCCCACAAAGTTCGCAAATATCGGGAGCTCCCTCCACCCCCTGTCTATCAAGACACACAACTTTATGCTCCTGGGCCTTCCAAATTCAAATATATGCTCCATCGCCGCCCTTACCGTCCTCCCCGTATATAAAACATCATCAACCAAAAGTATATCCCTCCCTTCAACGGAAAAAGGAATATCGCTCCCCTTAACCTGAGGCACCTCCGCGACCACCGAAAGGTCGTCCCTATAAAAGGTTATATCTAGCTCCCCCATCTTCAAATCAACCCCCGCATACTCCTTAATGTATTTCGCTATCCTCCTTGCGAGAAACACCCCCCTAGTTTTTATCCCTATTATCGCCAAGTTTTCCAGATCCTCGTAATCTTCCCAGATCTGAAGGGCGAGCCTCCTGTATATCCTGTCCATCTGCTTGGAATTCAAAAGGACGTACATAGGAGGGAATTTTAAGGGGGCATACCAACCAGGGATTTCAGGGTTTTAACCTCATCCTCCCTCAAATACCTCCATTTCCCCACCTCAAGATCCAACTTTACGTTCCCATAAAAAACCCTCTTTAACCTCAAAACCTTTAAGTTAAATTTCTCCGCCATCCTCCTTATCTCCCTGTATTTTCCCGTCTTCAACACCACGAAAAGCCTATTTTTCCCCAAGATTTTACATTCCATCGCCCTTAAGATTTCCCCCCTATCCTCCACCCCCTCCAAAAAACCCTTAACCACCCCCTCATCCACCTTTCCATCCACCTCAACCACATAACCCCTCCTTATACCGTATCTGGGATGGGTTAGCCTGTGTATAAGCTCCCCATCGTTTGTAAGGAGCAAAAGTCCCTCGGAATCCTTATCTAACCTACCCACCGCGTTGAGATCTTTAAATTTTTCGGGTAAAATCTCGTATATGGTCCTGTTGAATCTATCCGCCTTTGATACCACATAACCCCTGGGCTTGTAAAATGCAACATATACGAAATTTACGAACCTTTTCGGCTCAAGGTTTTCCACCTCAACCCTCTCATCCCCCTTCAAAACCATCATAGGTTGCCTTACAACCTCGCCGTTTACGCGTACTTTTCCCTCCATTATCATATCCCAAGCCTTCCTCCTTGAGATCCCATAAAACCTCTGAACATACCTCAAAAGCCTCATATCACCCTTATCCCAAACCTACCACAAAATTCACCCCTCTCCTCGGGAAAATCCGACCTATAATGCACCCCCCTACTTTCCTCCCTCAAAAGGGCGGATAATGCGACCCACCTCGCCAAATTCCCCAACCCCCCAAAATTTTTAAAATTTTCAACCGCATAGTTCAAATCCTTACCTTCCCTCACCACCCCAACGTACGCATCCATAATTTTCCTCACTTCTTGAATATTTTCCTCCCCCTCCTTAAACTCCACCTCTAATATCTTCAAAAACTTGAATTCCTCCCATTCGGATAAGTTGTTTTCTATATCAATGGCGACCCTATACCCGAAAACCAAACCCTCCGCTAAGGAGTTTGAGGCGAGCCTGTTCGCCCCATGAACCCCGGTATCCGCACACTCCCCAACCGCCCAAAGCCCCTTAACGTTTGTCCTACCCCACGCGTTCGTCCTTATCCCACCTATGCTATAATGTGCCGCCGGCTCTATTGGGATCTTATCCCCGAAGATCTCCCTAAATCTCCTTGCTATTGGGAATCTCTCCAAATCCACCCTTGAAACATCAAGGAAAACCTTGCCATATCTCTTCGTAAAATTGTAAATAAACCTCGCGAGTTCATCCCTCGGAATTAGCGGATTCACTATCTCCCTCCCCTCCTCATCCACGATCTTCGCACCCGCCCCCCTTAAAGCTTCGGTTAGAAGTACTGGGGGATCCATAGGCACCACCGTTGGATGGAACTGGACAAACTCAAGATCCGAGAGGTAAGCTCCTGCCCTCGCCGCCATAATTATTCCCTCTCCCACGCTTGAAGGGGGGTTTGTCGTTTTACCCCAAAGGGCGGAATATCCCCCAGTTGCCAGCACTACATTTTTCGTCTCAATAAACTCCCCGTTTGAAAGTTCAACCCCCACAACCTCCCCCCTTTCAACCCTTAAGGAAACTGCCTTCCCATAAAACCTGTCAATGTGTTTCGTCTTTTCAATTAAAAACTCAAGGATCCTTTTACCCGTCTCATCCCCCAGGTTCCAAACCCTTGGCACGCTATGCCCCGCCTCCAAATGGGGTTCTGGATTGAACCTAAACCCCATAGATATAAGCATATTCACCACAATTGGAGCATAATGCGTTAATACCACCACCGCCCTCCTATCGTTTAACCCCCTTCCCACCCTTAAAGTGTCCTCATAATGTAAAATTGGAGAATCTTGTAATCCCAAGGATGCTGCAACTCCCCCCTGAGCCCAATACGTATTTGCCAGATTTTCCTCCCTTGGAGCCACTATGAGAACTTTAAGTTTTTTAAAATTTAATGCGGTCCAAAGCCCAGCTATTCCACCACCTACAACCACAACATCATACATTTAATATCCTCCTTACAACCTCCGCATCATCAAAGGGATACTTTACCCCCTTTATCTCCTGATAGTTCTCATGACCCTTTCCCAAAATAGCAATCACATCCCCCTTCCTCGCCATGCTCAAAGCGAAGGATATTGCCTCCTTCCTATCCGGGATCCTGTAATATTTCTTTTCCTTTATCCCCCTCGCGATATCATCTATTATCCTTTCTGGGTCCTCAAAGCGCGGATTGTCCGAAGTTAAAATTATGATATCCGCAAATTTTTCCGCGGTCTCACCCATAAGGGGCCTCTTACCCTCATCCCTGTTCCCACCCGCCCCAAAAACCACTATCAACCTCCCCGAAAACCTCCTAAGCTCCTTGAGCACCTTTTCCATAGCGTCAGGTGTATGGGCGTAATCTACGAATACATGAAAATCCCCCGAAAATACCCTCTCAAGCCTCCCCTTAACCCCCCTAAAATTCTTCAATACCTTCCTTACACATTCGTCTGGAATATTAAAAATTTTTGAAACTGCGTACGCGGAAGTTATATTATATGCGTTATATTCCCCCAAGAGGCCACACTCAAAAACCTCACCGTTTATATCCAAAACCAAACCCCCAATAGAATGCTCTAAGATCCTAAAGGAAAATTCCCCATTTTTCCCGTAGGTGATCACCTTGGCGCGGGTTGATCTAATAAATTCCCCCGAGTAAGGGTCGTCGGAATTTATAACCGCAAATGCATCCCCATCAAGCATCTTAAAAAGTTTCAACTTTGCATTCAGGTAGTTCTCCATACTTCCATGGTAATCAAGGTGATCCCTGGTTAGATTCGTGAAGACCCCAACCTTGAACCTTATCCCATCAACCCTACCCTGATCCAAACCTACGGATGAAACCTCCATAACCGCGAATTTTCCCCCTGCCCTCCTTGCCCTCCCCAAAATTCTAAAAATATAGAACCTCTCAGGCGTAGTAAGTTTTGAAGTTTTAACTTCCGTCAAGTCATCCCAAATAACCGTACCTATAAGGGCGGTTTTACCAGCGCATGAACTTAAAATTTCCCTGATTATAAAAGATGTGGTGGTTTTCCCGTTTGTGCCCGTTATCCCCACTATTTCCATGTCATCAAACTTGTATAACCTTTCCGCCCATTCATCCGCGGTTTTCCTAGTATTCCCGCTAACTATTTGCTCAACCCTTATATCCAACCTCTCGGGGGTTATTACGAGTTTTGCCCCCCTCCTCACCGCCTCCTCCACATCCTTCAAATTATCAAAGCTCCTTCCCCTTATCACAACAAAAATATCCCCCTCCTTAATGTCCTCAACAAAATGGGATATGTCCCGATACAAGATTGAATTTTAACGGTGTTATAATTTCGGGTCGTGGATATAGCGGAAAGGTTAAAGGGGCTCCTGAGGGAGCTTAGAGAAATGGGTTATTCTTTTGATTACAAGTTTAATAGGGGGGCAAGCGATAAGAACCTTGAGGGGTTATCCGAAAAACATGCAGAACTTCTGAAAAAATACAACGGATTTTATATAAAATTCGGGGAAAGGTATTTCAAGCTACTTTCTACAAAGGAGATAGCGGAAAGGAGGGGGGAAAGGATCCCCTTCGTTGAGATAGACGGAGAAAACATATATTACCAGGAAAATGGGGATTTTGAGGGGATTTTTTGGGAGAAACTTGAAAGCTTCCTTTCTTCCATAAAGGGGAGCTTGGTATTGAGGGGTGAAGAGTTGGCAAAGCTCGATCCATCAAGGTTAAAAGGGATAAAGAAATTAAAGCTCATCCTTGCCGGCGAAGGTGTTGACCTTTCTCCAATTTCCGCTCTAGAGGATCTTGAAACCCTCGAGATTGAAAACCTTGAGGATTTAGAAGCCTTCAATAATGTATCTTCCAATTTGAAGTTTTTAAACATAAGGAACCTCACCTATCTTCGCGGGTTCTCTTGGTTAGGCGGATTAAAGAACTTGCTTGAGATAAGGATAGATGGGATCTCGGTCATTTACCTCAAGGGTGAAATAGACCTTTCCCCATTTAATTGGAAGATCCTAAGGTTGAGGAACGGAGTCCTTTCCGATGAACTTGAAGTTTTGAAATTACCAAGGAGTATGAGGATCCTTGAAATGTCAAACCTTTCCATAAAGGCTCCACCGAAGATCATCTCCAATGGACTTTTGGAATTGGATATGAGGGGAAACGGGATAGAAGAACCGGAAAACTTAGCCCTCATTTCCACCTTAACCGACCTTGACCTTTCGGATAACAGGATAAAAAACCTCGATTGGTTGTGCCCCCTCAGGAACCTCGAAACGCTGATCCTGAACAACAACATATTGGAGGAATTTTCTCCCCCTTGTATCCTGCAAAACCTTTACAGGCTTGAAATTAAGGGGAATCCAATAAGGAAAATTGATAGGACAAAGCTCCCGAACCTAAGGGTATTGATGAGCTAATGAAAATAGGGATCCCCCTATTATCCTTAGGAAGCTACGGGGGTGTAAGGAAGATAGTGGAGATATCAAATTATTTAGCGGAAAAAAATGAGGTTTGGATCTTGTACCCAAAGGGTAGGGGGGAAACGCCTTTCAAAATTTCGCCAAAGGTAAATCTCCTTGAGAGCCCCTTTAAAAACAGATTTTTGCATCTAATATACGGCATAAATCTCCTGAACCTTGAGGATTTTGATGTTTTGATTTTTAACTTCTTCCCAACCTCTTACCTTTGGTTTTTTGTGAATAAAAGGGCGGTTTATTTCGTTCAGGATGTTGAGTATAGGTTTTACGATAACCCAATTCTCAAGGCTTTAGCCTTTTTAACCTACACTTTTCCGATAAACAAGATCACTTACAACCCCGCCATATGCGAATCTTTAAACTGCGAAATGCTAATAAGCTCAGGCGTTGATAAAGAAGTTTTTCGCCCCTTGAACCTCAAGAGGGAAAGGTTCAAAATAATGTATATCCCCAGAAAAGAAAAGAGAAAGGGTTTTGATTTATTCCTTAAAGCTATACGGATATTAAAGGAAAAGGGGGTCAATTTTTCTGTTTTGTTTGTCGGTGGAACTTCCTCATACGATCTTGAGATCCAAAATCTTGGCATTCCTTTTGAGCACATATACCCCAAGGATGACCTTGAGCTTGCAAAAGCTTATAACTCCGTTGGGGTTTTTGTTTTAACATCTAAGGTTGAGGGTTTAGGTTTTCCAGTTTTGGAAGCTTTGGCTTGTGGTACGCCGGTTGTTGCTACCTTGTCCGATGGGGCGAGGGTCTGGGGTAAATGGGTATCCTTGGCAAAAGACGAGAGTGAATTGGCGGACAAGATATGGGAAGTTTTTGAGAAATTTGATGAGCATTTGGAAAGGGTTATGAGGGTTAGAGATGAAATCCCAAACACCTTTGATATGGCAAGAGCCTTTGAGGATTGTCTTTCGGATATAAAATAACCGCTTATGTTGGATATCTTAACCTATATTTTTGCCTTTACCGCCATCCTCGGGGCATTAACCGTAGTCATACATCCCAATCCCCTTTACAGCGCCTTGGGTTTGCTTTTAAACTTCTTCTCCTTAGCGGTTATTTACATGCTCCTTCAATCCCCTCTTTTGTCCTTAGTTCAGGTCATAGTTTATGCGGGGGGCATAGTGGTTTTCTTCCTCTTTGTTATAATGCTTTTGAATTTGAGGGAGCCTCAGAACGACAGGGATTTCGGTATAAAGGGTATTTTTCCATTGGTTCTCTTTGTCCTCCTCGCGTTTTTTATAATTTTTGGGATTTTAACCTTCAACCTCCCACCCCTTCAACCCTCATATATGTCCCCAAAGGTGATAGGTAAGTATCTTTTGACGGATGGTCTTTTAGCCTTTGAGCTTTCCTCCTTTGTCCTCTTAGTTGCAATAATAGTTGCCATAGCCTTAGTTAAAAGGGAGGAGGAGAAATGAACACAACTTTCCTCTTGTCCTTAGCTGTGGTCCTGTTTTCGATAGGGGGTTTTGGTGCCCTTTTTAGGAGGAACTTTTTGATAATCCTTATGAGCCTTGAGCTTATGCTTAACGCCACGAATTTGGCAATAATTACCGCATCCCAGACTTTTGGGGAGATGGGGGTTGAGGGGCAATTTTGGGCTCTCTTGGTGCTGATAATAGCCGCATCCGAGGTTTCCATAGGCCTCGCCCTTGCGGTGAATATGGCCAAGCTCAAAGATAATCTTGATGTGGAGGAGTTTAAGGAACTGAAAGGGTGAGAAAACCTTCCCCAGCTCTGGTAATATTCTTGGGTTATATTATCATCTCAGCCTTTGGTGGTTTGATCCTTTACCTTCCCATATCCCACAACGGTGATCTCTCCTTCCTTGATGCCCTCTTTACATCCACCTCCGCCCTTTGCGTGACGGGTCTAATAGTAGTTGATACCCCAACTAAATACACCCTTTTCGGTAAAACCGTTATTTCCCTACTCATTTTAGTGGGGGGTTTGGGATATATGACCCTTACCGCCTTCATACTATCCGCGACTAAAACAAAGGGCTCCCTTTACGCCCGCAAGCTCGTTGTTGAAACTTTGGGAATGGGAAAACTCGGGGGGGTCCTATCCTTTGCTTCAAACATCGTGCTTTATTCCCTGATCATCCAAACTTTGGCTATTTTACCCCTTTTTCTCTCCTTTAGCGGAAAAGGTGATGTTTTTGATGCCCTTTTCAACTCCGTTTTCCACAGTATAAGCGCTTTCAACAACGCGGGTTTTTCCAACTTCTCAAATAGCCTTATGAACTACTCTGAGGATCCAGTAGTAAATTTAACCATAATGGCTTTAATAGTAGTGGGGGGAATTGGTTTTAAAGTTTGGACGGATGTTAAGGAGAGGAGATTAACCTTACATTCAAAAATCGCTATATTAACAACGCTTATCCTTATAGCCCTTCCCTTTCTCTTCTTTTACACCTTTGAGGAGCAAACAAAGGGAAGCATCTTAAAATCCCTGTTCGCCTCTATAACACCAAGGACCGCGGGTTTCAACACCGTTGATTATTCAAAGTTTTCTGACCTTTCCCTCTTTCTAACCATGACCCTTATGTTCGTTGGGGGTTCCCCCGGGAGTACCGCAGGTGGAATAAAGACGGTGACCTTAGCCCTTGTATTCCTCTGGGTTATAAACACCCTAAGGGGAAACAGAAATGTTGTGGCGTTCAGGAGGGAAATACCTCAGGAGGTTATAGTTAGGGTTTTCCAAACCTTGGTTTTGGCGGTTTTTTTAATGTGGTTATGGATCTTTGCCCTTTCCATCTCGGAAAGGGAAATTTTGGAAAAGGTTGGGATCCTGCGACTTTCCTTTGAAGTGATCTCCGCCTTTTGCACCGTAGGATTATCGACGGGTAGCATCACGACTCCCAACGTGAGCCTTTCCGCAGATTTCTCACTTTTTGGTAAGATTATGATAATGTCAGCTATGATGATAGGTAGAGCAGGTTATCTGGTGTTTGCAAATTCCCTGATAACGCCAAGGAAGGTAAATTACAGGTTCGCAAAAGGGGAGGTTGTACTTTAATGCAGGTAGCGGTGATAGGCTTGGGGAGGTTCGGATCCTCATTGGCAAGGATCCTAATAGATGGGGGGCACGAGGTTATAGTTGTTGATAAAAATGAGGCTTTGGTTCAACCCTTTGAAAACTTGGCTGAGCAAGCGATAATAGGGGATGCTACGGACGAGACTCTTTTGAGATCCTTGGGGGTTCAGGACCTTGACGCGGTGGTGGTCGCGATAGGGGACGATGTTGAGGCGAGCGTTTTGGCTTGTATATCCCTTATTGAACTGGGAGCAAAATATGTTATAGCCAAGGCGGAAAACGACAAGCACGCGAAAATATTGAAAAGGATAGGCGTTCACAAGGTAATTCAACCGGAAAGGGATTCCGCTAAGGTAATAGCGGAACACCTTATACATCCAAAGATAGAAGAAAGGATAGATATTGGAGAAAACCATTCAATATTGGAGATTAAGGCACCTTCCAGCTTTTGGGGAAAAACCCTAAAGGAACTTGAACTAACTTCAAGATACGGGGTTTTGGTAATAGCAATAAGGAGGAGGGAGGCAACCCTTGATAAGAAAGGGGAAATAAGGGGTTATAAAGATACGATAATAGCCCCCCCTTCCGCAAACACCACAATTTTGGAACACGACACCCTCATTATCCTCTCGCCAAAGGATAGAATAATGGAGATAGAGAGATGGAAATGAGTTTGGAATATATAGTTGAGGAGGTGAAGTTTTACATAATAAACCACAATTATGAGGAGGCAAAGAGGCTCTTGGAGTCGGCCCTAAAAAAGTTTCCCGAAAACGAGGAGCTCCTTTATCACCTCGGGATACTTTATGAGCTGATGTTTAACGAGGAAGAAGCGGTTCGGATATACAGGAAAATTTTGGAACTTTACCCATCCGGAAAGAGGGCAAGGGATGTTGTGGAAAAACTCAAAAAACTTGGAGAAATTTAAATTAAAGAACGGCATTGAGGTTATACACCTTAAATATCCGGAAATGGTCTCCGCCTTGGCGGTTGTTTATAACGTGGGCTCGGCAAACGAGGGGATCGGGAAAACGGGGAGCGCACATTTATTGGAGCACCTTATGTTCAACGGCACAAAAAACTTTGCACCTTTCAGCTTATACATAGATTCCTTTGGTGGTTCAGATAACGCATTCACGGATAAGGATATAACGGTATATCATTCCGTCTTTCCGGCGGAAAAACTTGGGGATGTGTTGAGACTTGAGGCGGACAGGATGGAAAACCTTGATTTTTCGGGTTTTGATGTGGAAAAAGAGGTTATACTAAACGAATACTTTATGGGCGAGGATGAGGATGAGGAGCTTTGGACGGAAACCTTCGCCCACCTTATGCCCGAAAGTTCATACTCCCACCCGGTGATAGGTTGGGAATGGGATATAAGGAACCTAAAGCTTGAGGATGTAAGGGAATTTTACGAGAGGTTTTACTCAATTGAGAACGTATTTTTGGTGATCTTATCTCCATTTGAGACTTGTGAAATTTACAAGATTTTGGATGAAACATTTGGGAGGGTTGAAAAAAGGGGTGAGAAGGCGAATGTTAGAATAACGGAGCTTAACCAAAACCATAATGTTGAGGTATTTTTGAGGGGTAGAAACCTGCCCAAAAGGTTCATAATATCTTGGAGACTTCCAAGGAAAGATCTGAAGTTCAACGTTTCTTTAAACATATTCTCAAGGATCCTTGACCTTGACAGGACTTCCCCCCTTTGGAGCCTAGTTGAGGATGGGGAGATTGAGGAGTATGCGGTTAGACTTTATGAATACAAAGTTGGGAATGTTTTTTGCGTTATCGGAGAATACGACGCCGAAAGATCCCCGAATTTTGAGAGGATATACAAGATAGTTGAAAACTTTGAGGCAAAGGAAGAGGTTTTCCTTAGGGTGAAGAAGATGCTAAAGTCGGAGATATTGAACTCTTTTGATGAGGCGGAAAATTTGGCGATAAATTATGCCTTGAATTATTCCCTTTTCAACTTTTTTGGAGATTTGGAAGATCTTGTGAGGGTAGTGGACGAGGTTGAGATAGAGGATATTTTGGAAGTTCCGAAAATTTTGGGGAATTCCTTGAGGGTTTTGGTATCAAGGTGAATTAGCAACCTTAAAATTTATTCTTATGGAGAGGTTTTCCTTCAGGGAGCCCCTGAAGGGGTACGAGATAAAACTTGAGATTGTAAATGTTGAAAAGGTGAGGATCCCCGAAATACAAAGGGAGATCTCCGATAGGTTGATTAAACAACTTGCGGAGTCCATAAACAGGATAGGGTTTGTTGAGCCGATAATAACCGTTGAGGGTCCCGATGGGTACCTTGAGGTGATAAATGGACAACACAGGTTGGAGGCGGCAAAGCTCGTGGGCCTGAGGCAAATCCCCGTCTTAATCCTACCGAGGGAAATAATGAAGCACATAATTAGCCTCAACATAGAGAAGGCCCCGACACTAAGGGATAAGGCTCATCAGGCTTATAGCGTATTTATGATGAGCCTAGAGGAAAACCCGAACATGAGGGAGGATGAGCTTATGAGCTTGGTGGATTTCGCGTACTATATTACCATTGGGTTCATAGTGGATAGGTTCAACATAGGAAGGTTTCCGGGGTACGCCTTTGAAAAGGTTTTAATGAAGGTGGATGATTTCACTTCGTACACCCTTAAGGATGCGGAGAAGGAAAGGGAGAGGAGGGCTAGGCTCCTTATGGAAGTCAGGGATGTTTTGGAGGAGAGGTATAAAGAGTTGGGGCTTAAGAACGCGCTTACAAAGGAGAGTTTGGTTTTGAAGGCGTTCCAGGAGAATTACGGTAAGTGGGTGAGAAATGTCACGGACGATTTCTACACGGTTTTTGAAAAGATAAAGATGACAATACCGAAGATCTTCGTGGAAGAGAGGGAAGAGGATTTTCAGGGATTTTAGGATGAACTTGGGACCGCTTGAGGAGAGGGTGATGGAGATGATATGGGAGGCGGATGGAGAAATAACCGTCAGGGAGGTTTGGGAAAGGATGGACGAGTACGCATATACCACTATATTGACCATCTTCCAGAAGTTGGAAAGGAAAGGGCTTATAGAGGGTCGGCAGGAGGGAAAAGTTAAGGTATTTAAGCCGAAAATCTCAAAGGAGGAATATTACAGGTTAAAGCTTGAAAGGGCCATATCCGAGATCTTCAAGAAGAACCCCGACGCGGTTTATTCCTTCTTCCTTGAGAATATAAACCTTAAGGAGGAGGATGTTGAGAGGTTTTTGAGAATGTTAATGGAAAAGCTATGAGCATCGGATTTGTGGCTATCCTAATTCTCCTCATCCTGCGCCTCACCTTTTACTTTAGGCCCCTTAAGGATTTTAAATCCCATTTCCTTTTTGGGATCGCGCTACCATATTTAGGGATCTTATCCTTCTGGTCCGTACATATCATCCATGCGGGGGCGGATATAAACCGCCTCGTACATATGCTAAAATATTGGGATTTCCCGATTTCAAGTTTCCTAATTTTTGTATTTCTCGCTTATGTTTTTTACAGGTCGTTCAAGATCTTTGGAGAAATTTGTGAGGTTGAAAAAAATCTCCTTTCTTTACCGCACAGGAGATTTGGGAGAGTTAGGGTTTTAAAAACGGAAAAGCCGATAGCCTTTACCTTAGGGATCCTTAGACCCAGATTATTTTTGTCCGAGGGCGTCCTCAAGCTTGAAAGGGATCTAAGAAATCTCATAATATCCCACGAGATAAACCACATCAAATCCTTTGATAACCTTAAGGTCTTCCTATTTTCCCTCCTATTCCCATCAAGGAAAGAGCTCTCCCTTTTAAAAGCGCATCTTGAGATCCTGAACGATAGGAAGGTTTTAAGGAAATATCCCAAATCTACCCTTATTAATGCCCTCATCCTCTCCCTATACCCCCCAAGGCTCGGTTTGGGTATTGCGGATGAGATATATTTAAGGCTTGAAAACTTGGAAAAGAACAATAAGGAAAACCCCTTAGTGTTCGTCCTCTTCGCTCTATTCTTATTTACGCTCCTTTACCTTTCAAACCTTAACTGTAAAGGTTGAAAGTAGCTTACGTCCACGACTGGTTAATAACGCGGGCGGGGGCGGAGAAGGTTCTTGAGGAAATGGTAAAAACCGTAAAGGCGGATGAAATATTTACCCTGTTTTATAAAAGGGAAAGCTTCAAAAACTCGCCCATCTCCCAATTCAAAATAACCCCATCCTTCCTCAATCGCTTACCCTTTGTCCATAAGTACTACCGATCCCTTTTACCTTTTATGCCCTTAGCAATAGAATGGTTTGACCTTAGGGGGTACGACCTTGTTATATCCTCAAGCCACTCCGTTGCAAAGAACGTAATAACCTTACCCCACCAAACCCATATATGCTACTGCTATACACCCATGCGGTACGCTTGGGACCTCACACACGAGTACTTAAAAACATTGCCCCCAATCTCTAAGATTTTTGCACACAAGATTTTGCACGACATAAGGGTTTGGGACTATGTGTCTTCAAGCAGGGTTGATGTATTTATCGCCGATTCTAAAATCGTTGCCAAGAGGATAAAAAGGTATTACAACAGGGATGCGGTGGTAATTTACCCACCGGTTGAAGTGGAAAAATTCAAGGTTGGTAAAGGGGGAGATTATTTTATTACCGTTTCAAGGCTCGTACCTTACAAAAAGGTGGATGTTATAGTTTCCGGTTTTAACGAGTTGGGTTTAAAGCTATTAGTTGTCGGTGATGGTCCCGAGATGGGTAGGATAAAGAAGATTGCGGGTAAGAACGTTGAGATTTTGGGTTGGGTGGAGGATAAAACCTTGGTTGAGCTCCTTTCAAACGCGAGGGCTTTCGTTTATTGCGCTTACGAGGATTTTGGAATTTCTCCCGTTGAGGCTATGGCATCGGGTTTGCCGGTGATAGCTTACGGGTACGGTGGGGTTTCGGAAACCGTTGTGGATGGCGAAACTGGTATTTTCTTTTACGAGCAAAGTCCAAAAGCATTAAAAGAGGCGGTTTTAAAGTTTTTGAAGGTAGAGGATAAGTTTGATAGGGAAAGAATAAGGATGCATTCCCTGAATTTTGGTGCGGATGTTTTCAGGGAAAAGTTCTTAAATGTTGTAAAATCATCCGTAAAATTCCCGCTATGATCGTTGGTGTCCCAAAGGAGATAAAGACCGAAGAATATAGGGTTTCTATGACACCCGCGGGGGTAAAGGAGTTGATAAAGAGGGGACATAAGGTTATAGTTCAGGAGGGGGCGGGATTGGGTGCCGGTTTTAAGGATGAGGATTACAAAGGGGTGGGCGCTGAAATAGTTAAAACCCTTGAGGAAGTTTATGATAAGGCGGAGCTTATAGTTAAGGTTAAGGAACCCCAACCCGAAGAATATAAATTGTTGCACGAGGGCCATATTCTTTTCACTTACTTACATCTTGCCGCAGATGAGAATTTAACGAGGGCTTTAATGGAAAGGAAAATTGTTGGAATAGCCTACGAAACTGTGGAAACCGATGACGGATACTTACCCCTTCTTGCTCCAATGAGCGAGATAGCGGGTAAGATGGCACCCCAAGAGGGGGCAAAGTACCTTGAGAAACCCCAAGGGGGACTCGGCGTGCTTTTGGGTGGGGTTCCAGGTGTTCCACCCGCGAAGGTGGTGGTAATAGGGGCGGGGACGGTGGGTATGAACGCCACTATGGTGGCGGCGGGTATGGGGGCGGACGTCACCCTCATGGATATAAACGTTGAGAGGTTAAGGAGGGCGGAGGAGATCATCCCTGCCAATGTAAAAACGTTATTTTCAACGGATTATACCATTAGGGAGGCTGTTAGGAACGCTGATCTGGTGATAGGGGCGGTTTTGATAACTGGCGCAAAAGCACCAAAGATCCTAACAAGGGATATATTAAGGGAGATGAAGGAAGGGGCTGTTTTGGTTGATGTTTCAATAGATCAGGGTGGGATCTCGGAATTTTCAAGGCCAACAACCCATAAAGATCCTGTATTTGTAGCGGAAGGTGTCGTACATTATTGCGTGGCAAATATGCCAGGGGCGGTTCCAAGAACCTCAACCTTTGCCTTAACCAATTCCACATTGAAGTACGTAATAAAGCTCGCGGATATGGGTTGGAAGGATGCGGTTAGATCTGACAAGAGCCTTGCCCGCGGTGTAAATTTGGTTAAGGGTTTTATAACCCATAAGGCGGTAGCGGAGGCTTTTGGCCTTGACTACCATCCGGTTGAGGAGTTCGTTTGATCTGGGTTTGACCCTAACAAGCGGTCAAACCTTCTATTGGGGCAATTTTGAGAACGGAAGTTTTAATTTTGGAAAACCGGACGGTAGGGGTTTCTGGTGGGGGGTTTCCCGAGGTTCCGTTTGGGCAATAAAGCAGGATGGAAACAAGATCATTTTACAAAAGGGGGATTATAACCTTTTCTTTGAACTCTTTGGGATCTTTGACAGACTTGAGGAACTTTACGAGCTTGCGAGAAAATACTCGGATACCCACCTGATAAGGGCACTTGAAAGCTTTAAGGGTTTGAGGTTGATGAGGCAGGACCCTTGGGAGACATTAGTATCTTTTATCCTGTCCGCCCAAAATAGGGTAGAAAATATAGCAAAGGCGGTTTGGATGATAAGCAAGGAGTATGGGGAGGTTGAGGATGGGATCCCAAAGATACCAAAGTCTGAGGTTCTAAAGGATGCGGATGAGAAATTCTTGGAAAGTCTCCCTATGAAGTATAAGGCTCAGGCTTTGAGATTGAAGGAAACCGCAAGGATAATATCAGAAGATCCGGAATTTTGGAAGAAATTACCCGAAGATTATTACGGTAGGAGGAAATATTTAACCAAACTTCCAGGTGTTGGAAATAAAATAGCGGATTGCGTTTTGGCTTACGGTCTTGGGGATGGTAGGGCTGTTCCCGTTGATACACATATATTGAGAATCTCAAGGGAACTTTATAACCTTCAGGGATCTTACGATGAAATAGGGGATTTCTTTAGGAGGAGGTATGGGGAATACGCGGCCCTTGCCCAACTCTACCTATACGCCCTTTCCCGCACTCCAAACGTTTTGAGGGACAAAACCGCTTTATAATTTTAAAGTGTTAAAGGTAAAGGGGATATTATTCAAGGCTTTGAACACTTTGGTTAAAGAAAACTTCGGAAATAGGGGGGAGCATGAGGTGTCAAAGAGATTAAAAAAAGCCTCAAGGGATGCATTTGAAAAGCCAGTATTGACCCACCTTTACTTGATAAGCTTTTACGAGGAGGCTTTAAATGTAATAAGCAATACTTTTGGTATGGATTACGAGGAGATAGGCAGGAGGATGTTTAGGTACATTAAGGATATGCTCTTTGAAACCCTTGAAGAAGGGATGGGCTCCTACACGGATCTGGTGCTGAACGCCAATAAAATTTCCTCTTATATGGTGGATGGGCTAAAATGGAATATTGAGACATTGGAAAAGGGGAAAGCTTACCTTATAACCATCAAGAGTCCCTATGCCCTCGCCCCATACCGCGTTTTCTGGAAGAGCGCAAAGGGTTTTTCGGAGGAGCTCCTTAAGTTTTATAAGGTTGAAAATCCGAAGATCTCCTTTGAGAGTATGGATTTTAACGAGATAAAGGTAAAACTGGAGGTTTGAATGTGGTACTTTCCCGCCCTCTTGGATCTAAAGGTAAGGGAGTTCGTTTTAGAAAATAGAAATCCTTATGCGTATGCTTACTTCAAAACCGTAAATTATGGTGGTGATGGTTTGATAGTAGGTACAGCGTGGGCTTTGGTTTGGGGTTATGGGAAAATTTCAAATAATAGCGGGATTGTAGGATGGGGTAGGGATGGGTTTTTGGGCTTTTTGATGGCAGGCACATCCACATATATTTTGAAAGTCCTAATAGGCAGGGAGAGACCTTACGTTAGCGGAAATCCAAAAATCTTTAAACCCTTAAACTTGGATGATAAATACCAATCCTTGCCCTCCGGTCATACCGCGGTAGCATTTTCAGTTGTTGGGGTAGTGTGGAGAAAAAGTAAAAGTCCATATTTGAGAATATCTTCCCTTATTTACGGCTTGTCCGTTGCGGGAGCGAGGGTATATCTTGATAAACATTGGCTTTCTGATGTTATATTTGGGGCTGGGGTTGGATTTCTGGCTGGGTATTATTTATCATCTGGGATATGAACTTTAAAGAAAAATTAAAACTTTCCTTGGGGGAGGACGTGGTGAAGGATGACGAGGAAACCCTTTTAAGGTATTCAAAGGATTCATCCGATCATCCCCCAATTTTACCTTCCGTTGTTATACTCCCAAGGATCCCAATAACTCCAAGGGGTTCCGGTACATCCTTAACGGGAGGTTCTATCCCATCCGAAGGTGGGGCGGTTATCTCCCTTGAGAGGATGAATAAAATAAAGGAAATTGATGAGGAAAATTTAACCGCTACGGTTGAACCCGGCGTAATAACCGGCGATCTCATAAATGAGGTCGAAAAATTTAACCTTTTTTATCCTCCCGATCCTGCAAGCTTGCAAAGTTGCACCATTGGGGGAAACGTCGCGGAGAACGCGGGGGGTCCGAGGGCCTTTAAGTATGGGACAACAAAGAACTATGTTTTGGAAATTGAGGCTGTAATAAAGAACGGGGAAAGGATCAGAATAGGGAAGAAGACGAAAAAGTGGGTGGTGGGATATGATCTTCCCTCCCTCTTTGTTGGAAGTGAAGAACTTTAAGGCTCATACCAAAACCCCTAAGGTTCTACACCCTGCTCGTTGCTTTTGGGGATAGCAGTATCCGAAATGATAAAAAGTTCCCTTTTTCCTAACGCAATAGAGTTTGTTGATGGTAAATGTATATCTGCGGTTGGAGAAAAGATAGCCCCCTTTTTACCCAAAGATACCGAAGCTTTTCTTTTGGTTGAGTTTGATAGGTTTGGACCGGAGTTTGAAAGACAAGTTGAGATCGCTTACGAAATTTTCCAAAAAACTCCGCATTGGAAGTGTTCGTTGCGGAGGATGAAGGGACAAGATCGAGGCTTTGGTCCGCAAGGAGGGGGTTTTACTCCCTTGAATCTTTGGGAAAGCTCATAAGGCACGAGGATGTAGTAGTTCCAAGATTAAAAATCCCCGACCTTATCGCTTATACGGAAGAAATTGAAAGGAAGACGGGATTAAAAGTGGCAAGCTTTGGGCATGCTGCCGACGGAAACATACACGTAAATATCCTTTACGAGGAGGATCAAAAGGAGATTATGGAAAGGGCGGTGGATATGGTTATAGATAAGGTTTGGGAGCTTGGAGGCACCGCGTCCGGCGAGCATGGAATAGGATTAATAAAGAAGAAACACTTACTTTTGGAGCAAGGGGAAGCTTTGGTAAGGTTACAAAGGGAAATAAAAAGGGTATTTGATCCAAAAAACTTATTTAATTCCGACAAGGTTTTCCCTTAAGGTTTTATTACTCTTCACCCGAGATCACCCACGACGGTTGGGGATGAAAACGTAAGGGAAGGTATGTCTCCACAAGGAATAAGCTTCCCCTCCGCCCCAAACGAGCTTGTATAACTGTCCTGCGATTGTTTATCCCATAAGTTTGCGCTACGGAAAATAGCTAAACTTTCCCATCGCGTCCTTAACCCTCTTAAAATCCCAATATGAGGAAGTTAAAGGGTGAAATTATCTTTGAGGGTTTGGGTTTGCATACTGGTGAATTCTGTAAAATAAGGTTAAAACCCAGGGAAAGGGGATATGTTTTCGTAAAAAATGGTAAGGAGATACCCGCAAGGTACGAGTTCGTGTCGGATACGAACAGGAATGTAACCCTTGAAAGGGATGGGGAGAGGGTTATGACGGTTGAACATCTCCTTTCGGCCCTTTACGGTTTGAGGGTTTTGGGTGCGGAGATAGAAGTTGAAGGTCCTGAGGTTCCCGCCTTAGATGGATCAAGTAAGATCTTTGTGGAGAGGATCCTAGAAAACTCCGAAGAGGCGGAAGGGAGGGTCTATAACCTAAAATATCCCATTGAGTATGAAGGGGAAAGGGCAAAGATCCTTGCTTTACCCTCAGGTACATTTAAGGTTTCATATGCGATCAGGTTTGAAGATAAGGGTTTCTCCCAGTTCTTTGAATTTTCAATAGGAGATTACATTGATAAGATTGCAGCCGCAAGGACGTTCGTCTTTAAGGAAGATATAGAATGGATCCTTAAAGGAGGTTTGGGGAAGGGGGGAAATCTTGAGAATGTATTGGTTATTGGGGAAAGTCAAGATTGGAGATTTCCCGACGAACCTGTAAGGCATAAGGTCTTGGATTTCATAGGGGATTTATCCCTTAGCGGGATCTTTATAAATGCGCATTTTATTGTGCTTATGGGTTCTCACGCTGATCATGTGAATTTTGCGAAACTTTTGGCGGAAAGGGGGATTTGGGGTGATGAAATGGAAATAGGAGAAATTTTCTCCTCCCTTCCGCATAGGTTCCCTTTCCTCCTTGTTGATAAGATCGTTCATATCAGTGAGGATAGGGCGGTTGGGATAAAAAACGTTACCATAAACGAGTGGTTCTTTGAGGGACATTTTCCCGAAAATCCCGTTATGCCCGGGGTACTTCAAATAGAGAGTATGGCTCAGGTTGCTGGGGCGGTTCTGATAAAACGTTTGGAGGGGAAAAGGCTTGTACCCCTATTCGTTGGGATAGAGGACGTAAAGTTCAAAAGGATAATAAAACCGGGGGACACTATGTTTATATACGTAAAGCTCCTTAGGTTCGGTGGAAGATTCGCCAAAGCCTTGGGTGAGATCTTTGTGGATAAAGAGCTTGTTGCTTCGGCGGTTATGACCGCTACATTCGTTGAAGGGTAACATACCCATTTTTGTAAGTCAATTTTAATTTTCCAACCTCTATACTATCCCCATCTTTAGCGGGCCTTGATAAAATATGCTGGAAAAGATCCGCAAGATCCCAGTCCATAGGGCCTATCTCTTCACCCGTTAATAGGAAAACTTCCATAAGGGAAACGTTTAGTGGTAATATATTCCCACCGTGTAATATCCATTTTTCCACGCTTTTTTTACATGCAAAACCCCTTATGGTCCCAAACTCATCCACCAAACCCACAACCTCGTTTTCCTCTATTTTATGCAAAATATATTGAAGTCTCGCCATTATCGGAACGAACACCACCTTTTTCATCGGAAGATCCATAACGGGTATATCCCCTTCCCCCCTCCTTATATCCTCCACCTTTACAAATCCTATGATCTCATCCACCTTGAAGAAATAAACGGGAACGTAATCGTAATCATAATCCTCAACCGCTTCCCTTGCCTCCGCAACCGGTGTTTCCGCCCTTAAGACCACCGCCGAGCTTAAAGGAACCATCACGGAATAACCTCTCGCATTCAAACCGTGTATCAGCTTCGCCAAAATGAGCTTCTCCTCTTTCGGAATCCTTGAGTAATAAAGGATCTCGGATAGTGTGTCTATGAACTTAACTTTTGTGGTTTTCAGCCTTTCCCCGAACCCCTTTATACGAAAGATGGAAAAGGGAATTGTTACGATCTGGTAAAACCAAGATGTTAGAATAATAAAAGGTTTGGGATAGGAGAGGGCGAACCTCTTGGGCAAAAGCTCCCCAAACAAGGAGATGATAGCGGTTAAGATCAAAGAAAGTATGAGCCCAGATATGGGAAAGGCCTTTGAGGAAAAAGCGGAAATTAGTGAATTTACGAGGTTGTTTAAAATAAGGATGGTTAAAAGTAGGGCAAATGTTCTCTTGTAGGCTAGGTTTGAATGGGAATATCTTGAGAAATATGCGATTTCACTTCCTGATATCAAACCCGAAAGCGCCAAAAGAACAATGAAAGTTAATATTTTAGCCCAAACCCATAACCCTTCGGGCATTTTCCTCCGTTATTTCCCTACACTCCTCAAATTCTAAACCCCAAATTTTTGACAACCTCTCCACTACGAACCTTACAAAAGCGGGTTCGTTCCTTTTTCCCCGCATGGGAATAGGTGCAAGATAAGGGCTATCCGTTTCCGTTAAAGTCCTATACCTCGGCGATATTTTTGCCGATTCCTCCACTTCCTTAACGAATGTTATCATACCCGAAAAGGAGATAAAAAAGTTTTCAAAGGGCAAGAGTTTTTCCATCTCCCTTTTCGTAAAGGAGAAGGAATGAAAGATAAATTTCAGATCGTTAAATTCTTGAACTGTGCTGAAAACATCATCAAACGCCTCCCTTATATGAAGGACAACGGGTTTCTTGTATCTCCTTGCGATTTCTAATTGAGATACAAGGAGTTCTTTTTGTCGATTTTTGTCCGAGGGTCCCCTGTAATAGTCCAACCCCACCTCCCCCAAGGCTTTGACCTTTTCGTATTTAAGGAGTTCTTCAATTTCCCTCAAATCATCATCTTTATACCTTTCAGCCTCATAAGGGTGAAGACCAACTGTGGCATATACCCCATCATACCTTTGCGAGATCTCCACTGCTCTTATTGACGATCTTACATCATACCCCACAACCACCATAGCCCTAACCCCCGCATCAAGAGCCCTGTTTATCACCTCATCTAAATCGTTTTCAAATTTGGGGTCGTTGAGGTGGCAATGGGTGTCTATCATGCCATCCTTAAGCCGTTTATATAAAGGTGAAGTGCGCTATTTAAAACTGCCGCCGCTTTCCTAGCTATCAACAACCTATTTAGGAAAATCTCAAAATACTCAAAAACCGGCGATATGTTTATGTCTATCTCTATGTTATACGTAATTATCCTACTGTTTGGGTCTATCTCTATCCTTGATAATGTGGCGGCATAATTAACCCTATCGTGTATATCCATACTTATTGCGTACTGCGTCCTATTTTGGGGCCTAACCCTTGTTCTATGCACATCGGCCTTATCCGCCAAAATCAAAGCAGCCGCTATATCGGAGACGGGATAACCGCTTTCCTCGTGATGGTTCCCTATGGCCGCCATCACCTCCAAAACTTCCTCAAAGGGCATCCCCATCTCAAGCAAGATATCCTTCGCAAGGAGGGCGCCTATACTCTCGTGGCCTATCCTATTAACCGCATTTCCTATGTCATGCAGATATCCCGCAATTTCCGCAAGCTGGGCCCTCCTCTCCGGATAACCGAGCTTCCTCATAATCCTTCCCGCGTTCTTTGATACCCAAGATACATGCCTTTCTCCATGTTCCGTATATCCTAGCTTTTCCAGATTCTTGTCCGCCTTGAGGATGAGAGCTTTCACCTTCGGATTCTTCTTTAGATCCTCCACCGTTATAACATGTTCCTTCTCTACCATTGAACGAAAATTTTAAGGTGGGTTTAACCTTAAAACCCCAAAAGGCAAATTGTAATTTATGAGATTTCGCTATGGATCATCCACGTTAAAATTCCAAGTTATGAGACATCCAGTGGAACCTTTTAGGATAAAAACCGTTGAGAGGATAAACCTGCCGGACAGGGAAGAAAGGGAAAGAATCTTAAGGGAGGCGAAATACAACCTTTTTAAGATCCCTTCGGAAAAGGTTTTTATAGACTTCTTGACGGATTCGGGAACGGGGGCACTATCTCAAGAGCAGTGGGGTGCAATTATGGTTGCGGATGAGGCTTACGCGGGTCCCAGAAGCTGGTTTAAGCTAAAAGATGCAATATACGAGTTCTCTGGGTTTGACGATTCTATACCCGTACATCAGGGAAGGGCGGCGGAGAAAATAATAGCATCAATATATTTATACGAGGGGGCAAAGGTTTTGTCAAATACCCTTTTTGACACTACAAGGGCAAACTTTGAAAGTGTTGGGGCTATAATTTATGATATACCAATAAAAGAATCTTACACCCTTGAGGAAAACCACCCATTTAAGGGGAACATAGATCTTGAAAAACTTGAGGATATTTTGAGGAGGGAAAATGTGGCGCTCGTTGTTATGGTCATGACGAACAACACCGGAGGGGGGCAACCCGTTGATCTTGATAACCTAATATCCGCCTACGAGATATGCAAACGCTACAACGTTCCCTTAATAATAGATGCTTGCAGGATATCGGAGAACTCTTATTTTGTAAAGAAGAGGAATCCTAAATACTCAAATTGGGAGGTTAAGGATATCATTAAGGAATCTTTCAAGTATTGCGATGGTGCATTTATGAGCGCCAAAAAGGATGGGCTCTCAAATATGGGTGGTTTCCTGTTTCTAAAGGATCCCGAGAAAAACCTCAGGGCAAAGGAGCTATTGATCCTATGGGAGGGGTTCATACATTACGGGGGTCTTTCGGGTAGGGATATTGAAAGCTTCGCTGTTGGACTTTTGGAATCGCGGGATGAAAGATATTTGGAGTATAGGACGGGACAGGTGGAATATTTAACGAGGAAGCTCAAGGAAATAGGTTGGGATGTTATGCTTCCACCCGGAGGACACGCCGCATATGTGGAGGTTAGTAGAGCTCTGAAGCATATTCCGAAGGAGAATTTCCCCGCGCATTCCTTGGCGGTGGAAATGTACAGGGAGGGGGCGGTTAGGGTGGTGGAGGTAGGTTCCCTTATGTTTAAGGATAAAGCGAAATTTGAGTTTGTTAGGTTCGCAATACCCAGGAGAACTTACACGCAAAGCCATTTGGATTATGTTATTGATGTTGCCGCAAGGATATACGAAAAGAGGGAAAGCCTTAGGGGATACAGGATAATATACGAACCGCCCTATTTGAGGCACTTCCTTGCGGAGCTTGAAATGGTATGAACATAGTTCATCTTTTAATACCGGACATCAAGGAGCTTATACGGAACAGGGAGTTTGAGGGGATTAAGTTGCTAAGCAAAGAGTTATACCCGGCTGAAATAGCGGATCTAATTGAAAACCTTGAAACGCATGAGGCAATAATAGTTTTAAGGCTTTTGGATACGGAGAGGGCGGCGGAAGTTCTTTCCCGTTTTGAAGGGGAAAATCTTGAAAAAATATTGAAGGGGTTTTCGGATTCCCAACTTGCTGAAATATTTGAGGAGATGGATCCGGACGATAGAACCTCTTTATTTGAAGAACTTCCCCCCCAGATGGTTAGGTCAATAATTTCCCTCCTACCAAAGGAGGATAGGGAAATTGCCTTAAAGATCCTTAACTATCCTGAAAACTCCTGCGGTAGGAGGATGAGCACGGACTTCGCCTACTGCCTTGATACGGATACGGTGGGAGAGATTCTTGAAAATCTGAAGAAAGCGGATATATCCGACGAGCTGATGTTAAACATCTATGTGTTGGATAAAAACCAAAATTTAAAAGGCTTTGTTCCCCTCACAAAGCTCATAAAGTACGAACCTCAAGAAAAGATCATAAACCTCGTTGAGCCTACACCTACGGTTTCTGTTTACGATAGTGCGGAACTTGCCGCAAAGATAATCTCCGACTATGACCTCTTTGCATTACCGGTGGTGGATAAGGGTGGGCGCTTAGTGGGAATAATAACCGCAGATGATGTGATAGACATAATCCAAGAATCTGCAAGCGAGGATATCTACAGGATTGTGGGTATGATAGACCCCGAGGCGAAATACTTTGTCCAACCCCTTTGGGAAAGGTTCTGGAAGAGGTTTGTACCTGTAGTAGTAATGATAATTCTTGGAAACTTCTCGGGTTGGGTAATACACAGCTTTGAAAGTATAATCGCTCATATTACAATATTGGTCTTCTTCATACCAAACCTTGCGAATACTACTGGAATAATAGGCTCTCAATCCTCAGTATTTACGATAAGGGCTATAGCTACGGGAGAAATTGAGAGGAGCTTTAGGGGGCTTTTTAAGGTTTTCTTTAGGGAGCTTTCAACCGTGATGTTGTTAGCTTTGGCGGTGGGTTTTGGGATGTTCATAATAGCCCTTATAAGGGGGGGTTTTTGGGTTAAATTGGCCCTCGTGGTTTCCCTTTCCGCCATGGTTTCTTGCACAACCGCCGCGCTCGTAGGGATAATTTTACCTATGATATTGAGAAAGATGAACATAGACCCCGCCGGCGCGGATGTCCCTTTTATAACCACCATAGGGGACGTTATAACCTACACTACATACTTCTCCCTCGCCAAAATCATCCTCGGATGAAAAAGGAACCCTTTATCCTTTCCCTTAACTTATAAACCTTGAGCTTCCCAAAATCTTTCATCAAAACACCGTATTTTTTAACCACCTCCAAAACCGCTGGATTTTTCTCATCTTCCCGCAAGAAAATATACCCGAAATATTCTTCTTTTGCCCTTTCCTTAAACTCATGAAGTTGCGTGATTATGTAGTGGGAAGAATATGCGGGAACACCGAACATAGGTAAGAAAGCCTCCTCACTTCCATATTTAACAAAAACCCAAGAGCCGTCCCCCTTAAAGGTTTTAACGAATTCCCAAATTTGGGGATCCTTGGAATAATTTTTATGGGCTATATAGATCGTAAAAAACCCTAAGAAAAATGTGGGGATCGTCAAAATCTTAAAATTCTCCAAAAACCACTTTATGCCCATAAATGCTGGTATTACGAGGGGAACAAGGACCCTTATTAGATAAAATCCTTTTATTTGGTGCGGTGTTAAGTCAAAGAAAGCCCAAAAGAAGGAAAGGAGCCCGAATATAAGGGGAATAGAGGCGGAAATTGGAGGCACCTTCCTTGCTATCTCAGGGTATTTTTTATAACCCCAAAAGGCAAAAATAATATAAATTGCGGAAAATAAAGCGCTCTTTTTAAATGTATCCAAAACGAAGCGGTTTAATGTAAAGTTCTCGTAAGGTTGAATCTCGGATCCAAAAAATACGATCCGAAAGTACTGCTGAGACAGGATAAGGGCTATTATTATCAAACCTAAAAGGAATTTTTTGTCAAGATTTTTCCAGTTTGCAACCAAATACGAAAGGAATGCGGTTGATGATGTGATAAAGTGGGTGGAAAAGGCACCCAACCAGAAGGGTATGGACAGGTAACCGTTAAAGGAAAAGGCGAATATTGAGAAAGAGTAAGATGCGAGGGTGGGAAATCCCCCCCAAGCCATAAAGGTTGATATACCCACACTCGTGAAGGTTATAACGACGGAAAGCACTGGAGAATTAACGAAAGAGTTAACCGCCAAGAAAAGGGTACCCCAAAATATGTAAGCGGTAAGGATCACGGAGCTTGCAGGATCCAAGCCAGTTATATACGATAAGCTGGCGGATATATAGTGAAAGCCCAAATTGAAGGAACCCATACCCTCAACACCGAAGGGTTCAAAAATATGGTAAAACCCGCCATGGTTTATTATGGTTGAGGTGGTATAAACGTGCATTATTGCATCGTTCCCGTATGGAAAACTTAGGGGAGAAATTATTAGGAACCTAAGGAGTATAACCGTTAAAAACCCGAGTAAGATCTTCCATTCTTTTAGTAGGTCCCTAAAACCCCAGAGCATCCCAAAGGCACCGAGAAAGGTTAGGAACCAAGATAGAAGTTTTAAATATCCAAAGGAAAACCACCCCAAAACCGACCAAACTGCCAAGGAAAGGAAAACGGAAAAGGCGATATCCCCCCTTCCGAAAATCACCCTACCTAAAACATATCCTAAACCGTAGATATATGGGAAAATTAGGAAAAGCCTTAAAAACTGAAGTATAGAAATTCCTTCCACTCCTCAGGTATCTCCCTCCTTGAAAGGATCATAAGCTCCAAGTACGAAGGTTTGCGGGGTTTAGAAAGGAGTCGCATACCCGCCTCCTCAGGCGTCCTGTTACCCTTTTGATTGTTGCACTTCTTACATGCGCACACTAAATTTGTCCATGTATCCTTCCCTCCCCTCACCTTCGGGATTATATGATCCACCGTAAGATCCTTCGTGGAACCGCAGTACTGACACATAAACCTATCCCTTATAAATATGTTTCTCTTTGTTGGATAAGCCTCCCTGAATATGGGTTTTATATAGTACTTCAACCTTATAACGCTCGGAACCGGGATCCTCAAATTCCCTCCCCTAATTTCCCTATTCTTGTTTATCAGGCTTTCCGCCTTTTCCTTCAGGAGCAAATTTATTGCCCTCCTTATTGAAGTTAAACCCACCGCCTCATATGCGGTGTTTAAAACCAGGACATCAGTCGATGTTCTTCCACTTACGCCAGGCCTTTTGTCGGAAGGCCTTGACCCTTTCAATTTGCCTGCTTGCATATTCCTTTATGTTTCCTTCGCCCAAAAGTTGGGCCTGCTCATAAGCCGCCAAAGCGCTATCGAAGGTTGAAACCGCATCCTCATACTTCTTGTTCTTGTAAAGCTCCAAACCCCTATTCTGCCTTATATCCCCAATTAAGGACCAGGCGGATGCCCTAATATTACTATCCAATTCCTTACTTCCCGCCACCTCCCTAGCAAGGTTCTCCGCTTCAGCCCTATTCCCCAAATCGTTATATATAAACGCCTGTTTTAAAAGTAGTGCCTTGGCATCGGGATTTAAGGAGTAAGCCTTTTTGTAGTCCGATAAAGCCTCCTTGAGCATCCTAAGGTTCTCATAAATTGAAGCCCTCTTTAAGTAATATGTGTAATTTGAAGTATCTAGGCTTACAAGCTCGTTCGCGTACTTTAGGGAGTTCATTAGATTAATCGTCTTGTCCTTCTCCCAAGCCTTCCTATAAGCATCAACGAGGTTTTCCAAAAGCTTTTTATCATCCTTCTTTTCCAAGAACCTGTAAGCCCTCTCGAGGTAATAAAGTGCCCCACTATAATCCCCTATCTCCACCAAGAAGAGCCCGTAAGACCTGTTGAGGGCCGGGTTCAAACTGTCCCTTTTTATCGCATCTTCGTATATCTTTTTTGCCATATCGTGTTTTCCCATAAGTTCGTAAACCTTCGCAAGTCCAAAAAGTACATCTGGGTTGTCGGGGGAGACTTCTAGGGCCTTTTTATAGAAGTTTTCAGATTTTGCGTAATCCCTCCTAACTATACCGTACAAAAACCCCAAACCCTGCCAACCCCTCGGATCCTTCGGATCCATCTCCGTAAGTTTGGTGTAATAATACTCGGAGGAATCAATCTGGTTGTTTTTCAAGAAGGCGTAAGCGAAATCCACTAGAAGCAGGTTTAAAATTGTATCCTTCTCATTTCCGAGATATTGGGAATAATATAACGATTTCCTGAAGTTCCTTAAAGCGTCCTCATAGCTTGCCCTACCATCCTCCGCCTTTATCAAGTAATCTTTCCCTATGGCATACCAAACCTTCATGGAGTCCCTGGCTTCATAAGGTGAAAGTGTGGGCTTCTTCTCACCCGTAGTTGCGCAGGAAGAAAGGTAAGCGAGTAGGAAAAATATAAAAACCCTTCTTTTCATATCCGTTTATTATACCGCGGTAAGGCAAACAGGTTTAGAATTCTTTATGCTTAGGAAATTTTTACCCTTATTCCTCCTGTTTTCCTGCAAGAGGGCTGATACGGATTATCAGTTTTGGCATGCGATGGGGGGACCCTTGGGGGAGGCTCTTAGCATTATAGTTTCCAATACAAACATAAAGGAGGTAAATTTGGGAAGTTATAGTACCCTATCCCAGAGGCTCGTTTCCTTTGGACTTTCCGGTCATTTCCCCCTCATAGCCCAAACCTTCCCATCCTGGACCGCGGAGTTTTATAAGAAGGACCTTGTTGTCCCAGCAGAGGAAATACTTCCCGAAAACCTCCTAAGTAAGATCCACCCAAAGCTTTTGGAGGAGGTTAAATTGGATGGGAAAATATATTCTATCCCCTTCAATAAAAGCGTGCCGGTGATATTTTATAACGCGGATTTGATGGAGAAGTTGAATTTAAAGGTGCCGAGGACGTGGGACGAGCTCAAGGAGGTTTGTGTTTCCGCCAAGAAGAAGGGGATCTGGGGCTTTGCCTTCACAAAGGACCCCTGGATCTTTTACGCGATCTTTAAGCAGAAGGGGGGAAGGGATATAGATTTTAACTCTAAGGAAGGGATAGAGAGCCTAAAATTTTTGAGGGATCTGGTTTTGAAAGATTCCTGCGCTTACGTCGGTTCCGCTTTTTCCCATCAGGACGACTTTGCAAACCAAAAGGTTCTTATGATATGGGCGACTTCGGTATCTTACGTATTTATGAAGCCAAAGGTAAAGTTCAGGATGGGGGCGGCACCAATACCAGTTGATAGGTACGACTCCGTGGTGATCTCGGGGACAAATATAACGGTATTTAGGGGGCATTCGGGGGAGGAGTATGGGGAGGTGATTAGACTCTTTGAGGTTTTCCTTGATGATTCGGTTCAGAGGTTTTGGTCCTCAAGTACGGGTTATCTTCCCATAACGGATCCGGAATTGGGTCCGGAGGATCTTAAAGAAGCCTTTAGGCAGGTGAATAGGGCAACTTACGAACCAAGAAGCGAGGTTTGGATGAGGGCGAGGAGGTACTTCTCAACCGAGGTCATGGAGCCGGTTTTGTTTGGAATTTTGGATGTGGAAACCGCGTTAATTAGGTTTGAAAAACTCTTAAAGACGCTTGAATGAAACCTAATCCCGGAAAGAACCTATTTATAGATGTAGATGGAGAAAAATGGGCGAGGTATCCAATAAAAACCCACGTAATAAAGCCTGGGGAAAATATAGCGGAGGTTGTTGAAAGATATGTAAAGGGACTTTTGAGGGAGGGGGATATCGTTTTTGTGGGCGAGAAGGTGGTTGCGATATCCCAGGGTAGGGCGTTTCCGATAGAAGAAATCAAACCCTCCTTTTGGGCAAAATTCCTTTCTAAGTTCGTAACCAAGTCTCCTTATGGGATAGGTTTGGGGAGCCCTTGGACCATGGAGCTTGCCATAAGGGAGGCGGGACTTTTTAGGATCCTCCTTGGCGCCTTCGTAAGTGCCCTAACGAAACCCTTAGGCATAAGGGGCCTATTTTATAAGGTCGTGGGTAAAAATATAGCATCAATTGATGGACCTACACCATATACCCTCCCCCCATACAATAGATACGCCAAGCTACCCCCAAAGGATCCCGATAAGGTTGCGAAGGAAATATCAAGTAGGATAAACTGTAGGGTGGTGATAGTGGATGCTAACGATCTCGGTGTATCAGTTTTGGGAAAATCTCACGATGATATAAAGGAAGATTTCGTAAAGAAGGTTTTTAGGGATAATCCTTTAGGGCAATCCTCGGAGCAAACGCCCATATGTATAGTAAGGAGGGTTGAGGATGGAGGAACTCCTTAGGGGTTTAGGGATAGGGGAGCTTATACTAAAAACCGAGGATAAAAAGAAGGCTTTGGATATATTAGCGGATAGCATAAAGGATTGCAAAAAATGTAGGCTACATACGGGCAGGAAACAGGTCGTTTTTGGAACGGGAAATCCTTACGCTCGGGTGATGTTCGTTGGGGAAGCTCCTGGAATGGAGGAGGATATAAAGGGTTATCCCTTTGTTGGAAAGGCGGGAAGGCTTTTAACGGATATTCTCAAGGAGCTCGGAAGGGATAGGGAAAGGGATGTTTATATAGCAAACGTAATAAAGTGTAGGCCTCCGAACAATAGGGACCCTATGCCCGACGAGATAAAAGCCTGTGTCCCATACCTTGACTTTCAGGTAAAAATAATCTCTCCAAAGGTGATCCTTTGTGTCGGTAGGTTTAGCATGTATTACATCCTGAATAGGTTTGATCAGCCAAAGATAAGCGAGGTTCGGGGAAAGATGCATATATCAAGGTACGGTATTCCCGCCTTTGCTACATATCACCCCGCCGCGGCGTTAAGGAATCCATCCTTAACCGATCTTATAAGGGAGGATATAAAGAGGGTTTTTGAGCTTGCGGAAACCTCATAGCACTATATTTACCACCCTACCCCTGACGTATATTACTTTCTTAACCTCCCCCGTTATGTACCTTGAAAGCTTTTCGTCCCTCTTTATAGCCTCCAAAACCTCGCCCTCATCCGCAAATAAGGGAACCATAATTGTTCCCCTAAACTTCCCGTTTATTTGTACCCCTATCTCAATGAGATCCCTTGAAATCCCCTCCAAGGGTTCCGGAAGGGAAGACCTAAAAACGCTCTCAATTCCGAATATCTTGTCAAGTTTAAACTGATGGAAGAGCTCCTCCGCCATATGTGGTGCTATGGGTGCTAAAAGGCGGATGAATATGTTCGCAAACCAACCCTTCGTCTTATCCGATATTTTTGAATCCTCAAACAAATTTAAAGCTTCCATAAGCTTTGCTATGGCGGTGTTGAACTTAAATTTCTCGTAATCCTTCCTAATTCCAGATATTAGATCGTTAAAATTTGCCAAAAACTCCTTATCCGAAAAGTCCGGCTCCACCTCCCCCCTAATCCCCACCTCATAAAGGGAATAAAACACCCTCCAAATTCTGTTTAAAAACCTTATCGCGGATGTTGCTATGGCATCCGTCCATTCAAAATCCATATCGGGGGGTGCGGCAAAAAGGATCGCCACCCTCGCCGCATCCGCACCGTATTTATCAACAAAAGGTCCCAAGGGAACAACGTTTCCCCTTGATTTTGACATCATTTCAAGCCTCTCCTCAAGGGGGGTCCCATCGGACTTTAAATATGGTTTCCCATCCCTATATTCAACATCCTCGGGGTTGGGAAAGCTTTTTAAATGTACGGGGGACCACCAGAATTTCTTCAAAACCAAACCCTGAGTAAATAGGTTTTTGAAGGGTTCATCCTCCTTTAAAAGCCCCTCATCGTAAAGGACCTTGGTTATAAACCTCGCGTATATAAGGTGTTTTGTCGCATGCTCCGCCCCACCTATATACTGATCCACGGGCATCCAAACGTTAACCTTTTCAACATCAAACATCTCTTTATCGTTCTTCGGATCCGTGAATCTCAAAAAGTACCAAGAGGAATCCACAAACGTATCCATCGTATCTGGATCCCTCCTTGCGGGACCCCCGCATTTGGGACAAGTAGTGTTTATAAATTCGGGAACGTCCTCAAGGGGAGACCTTCCCTGAGGTAAAAACTTTTCGCTTTCCGGCAAAAGAACAGGTAAGTTTTCATCGGGTACCTCTCTACAATTCGGGCAGTGGATTATGGGAATGGGTGCCCCCCAATACCTCTGCCTCGAAACCAACCAATCCCTTATCCTATAAGATACCCTATGACCTCCCAAACCCATCTCCGAAAGCCTCTCCTCTATCTTTTTTATAGCTTCATCCGATCTTAAACCCGTAAATTCACCCGAAGCCTTTAAAACCCCCTTGAGCTCATAAGCCCTTTGTGGCTGAAATATATACCTTTTCCCTTTGTATTCTACCGAAAAACTTTCAGACTCCGTCTCAACGTACATACACCTCAAAAACTCCTCAAACTCTTCCCCCTCGTTCTTTTCTGGAAATATCACCACCTTTATCGGTAGGTTGTGCTCTTTTGCGAATTCAAAGTCCCTCTGATCGTGGGCTGGAACCCCCATAACTGCGCCGGTCCCATACTCACCCAAAACGTAATCCGCCACAAAAATAGGGATCTTCTCCCGCGTAAAGGGATGCTCCGCGTAAAGTCCGGTAAATACCCCCGTCTTCCCTTTTTGCCTCTCGTCCGGAGATTTGATCAAGGATCTGTTAATATATTCAATCACCCTTTTCTTCGCATCTTCCGACAGGAAATTTAAAATCTCGTCTATTATTTCGCTGTCTGGGGCGACGCTTATGAAGGTTACACCAAATAAGGTATCCGCCCTCGTAGTGAAAACCCTTATGGGAAAATCTCCCAACTTGAATACAACCTCCGTCCCCTCACTTTTCCCTATCCAGTTTTCCTGCTGTTTTATCACATGCTCCGGCCAATGTCCCCTCAGCTTCTCAAGATCCTTTAATAACCTCTCCGCATAATCCGTGATCTTAAAAAACCATTGTGTTAGCTTTTTCTTTTCAACCGGAGTTTTACACCTCTCACATTTCCCCTCTACAACCTGTTCGTTCGCCAAAACGGTTTTACAGTTTGGACACCAATTCACCCATGCCCCTTTCCTATAAGCCAAACCCCTCTTATAAAGTATTAAAAACAGTTTTTGCGTCCATTTATAGTATTCGGGATCAGATGTCGCAAACTCCCTATCCCAATCATAAGAAAGCCCAAGCTTTTTCAACTGTTCCCTGAAACCCTCAATGTTATTATAAGTCCAAACCTTAGGATGTATCCCGTATTGTATCGCCGCATTCTCGGCGGGGAGCCCAAAGGAATCCCAACCCATAGGGTGCAAAACCTCATATCCCTCCATCATCTTTATCCTCGCCACCGCATCACCTATGGCATAATTCTTCAAATGTCCCATATGCAGGTCCCTACCGGAAGGGTAGGGGAACATCTCAAGGACATAATACTTGTTTTTGGGTTTATCGGGAGCCTTAAATAGTTTTATCTCCTCCCAGAACCTCTGCCACCTCTCCTCCACCTCACGGGGTTTATACTCTTTATCCATAAGCGGAAATTTTACCGTTGTAGAATACAAGAATGCGGATCCTCTTAAGCGTTGGAGATAGAGGGAAGGCGGGGAATTATTTAATGTACCTCAAAGATATAGGCGATGTAGAGATTATAACTCCTGATTCAAAAATTCCCGATGGGGATTACGACCTTTTGGTTTTGGGAGGGGGAGAGGATATAGACCCTAACCTTTATGGTGAGGAGGTGAGGTATGAAAACGTTAAAATCGAAAGGTTAAGGGATGATTTTGAGTTTGAGCTTGTGGAAAGATTTCTTTCAAGGGGAAAGGCTATTTTTGGGATATGTAGGGGTTTTCAGCTCCTAACCGTTTTCTTTGGGGGAACTTTATATCAGGATTTGGAGAAAGAGGGATTTAAACCGATACATAGGGGAAAAAGCGGTGAAGACGTGGAACATAGGGTAATATTTTCGGGGATCTTTGAAAATTATTTTGGATTAGAAGGTATTGTAAATAGCAATCACCATCAGGGTTTAAAGGGATTTCCGGAAAAGTTAAAGGGTGAGATCCTTGCGGTTTCGGAGGATCACCTCGTTGAAGCATTTCATTCGAAAACTTATAGAGTTTTGGGTGTACAGTGGCACCCGGAAAGGCATTATAGCCCAATATCTAAAGGTATTTTGAGTTTCCTTAAACTTATTTAATCACCGAGAACCACTTTTCCACCTTTTTATCGCCCGCTCTAATCCTCACGAGATAAAGCCCCGTAGGAAGTTTTGGAAGCTCGAATTCGTACGTCTTAAACCCATCAAA